>MDSY01085276.1_pt1 | contig 39578 bp, 36 predicted proteins | sample 811131 | NCBI WGS metagenome assembly MDSY01 (sample SAMN05326643, study PRJNA326480) | marine metagenome | isolation source: seawater | place: Atlantic Ocean: South West | collected 2010
ATACACAGTGTTTAATCTGGCTGGATGGCAGAGTGGTTATGCAGCGGCCTGCAAAGCCGTTAACGCCGGTTCGATTCCGGCTTCAGCCTCCAAGTGATGCAAAAACTATCAGCTTAAATCTGAAAGATATTTAAAAGACTGTTTTTTTACATAACCTGTATAGGGTTATAATATAAAATCTTTAAACTTAATTAGCTTATGTTGATTATAAAATGGACAAAAAAATGAAGGTTTTATTGCTTGGGGCTTCAGGCTATATGGGCGAGCCATTATTAAAAGAACTCAAAAAAAACTCTTATTTTTCTGAAGTATTCTCCATAAGTAGAAATGAAACAGGTATAGACCAAGAAAATCATTTTGTTTGCGATATAAAGAATAAAGAATCTTTTCATCTGGCTTTAAAAACAATAAAGCCAAATGTAATTATTGATATGATTAACTTTTCAGAGGAAGATAGTAATAGAATTATTGAACTTTATGAAGAAGGAATCTTGGATTATTTAGAGCATTATTTAGTTATCTCTAGTTTTTTTGTCTACAAATATTTCGATCTTAATATTTATAGAGAGAAACAATTAGATATTTCAAAATTCAATAAAGAAATTTCCGATAGCTACTCTCAAAGAAAAATTGAGATGGAATGCGCATTATACAAGTCAAAACTTTATACTATTTCAAGCATTGCAAGACTCCCTTATGTTTTTTCACATAATGACAAAACAGGAAGATTTCAAAGTATGTGCAAAGTATCTACAAAGTCAGATCGCACTTCTCTTGATAATAAAACTAAATTTTCAATGATAAGCAACTCTTTTGCAGTCAGTAGTTTATCTTATCTGGCTTGTCACGAGCCCTGTGGTATTGTTGATTTAGCGAACACAGGCTGCTTAACCTCATTTGAAATTTCTGAAATTATTTGTAATAAAAATCTAATTAATTCTCTTAAGAACCTATCCTCAGTAGAAGATAATCCATATATTCTTGCAAAAAGTTTATGTATTGAAACAAACAAAGTTCCTAAAAAAAGTAGCTTGGTAGAATCAATAAAGCATGAATCTGAGCTGTACTTTAGAAATTTAGAAAATATATGAAAATAGGAATTTTAGGGGATATACATGGAAATAAATATGCTCTAAAAGCTGTTTTGGATGCTGCAAAAATAAATAATGTTAAAAAATTATTTATAACTGGTGATCTTGTTGGATATTATCCATATATTAATGAGGTTTTAGACTTATTAGATCCATGGAAAAAAGAGGTAGTAAAAGGAAATCATGAGGTAATGCTGCATAAAGCTATTTCTAACAGAAAATTCTTGAGTAAAGTGACAAAAAAATATGGAACAGGTTTAATGGAAGCAATTTCATTGTTGCCAAAGAAACGTTTAAAGGAGTTATCAGAATTAAAACATCCAATTAATTTGAATATAGAAAGTAAAAGTATACTTATCTGTCATGGCTCTCCTGTAGATATTGATGAATATATATATCCCGATGTAGATTTATCTAAAATTAGTTGGATTGATGATTGCCAAGCAGATGTAATTTTTTTTGGGCATACCCATTATCCAATGGACATAAAATATAAAAAAATTAGGCTTATTAACCCTGGGTCTGTTGGACAGCCAAGAAATAGAAGGAATAATAACGGAGCTCATTGGGTGTTATACAATACTAATAATAATACATTTGATTTTAAAACAGAGGAATATGATTTGTCAGAACTAATAAAATATGTAAAAGTTAGTGACCCTGATTCGCCATATCTGCATAGAGTTTTTAATAGAAAAAATGACTAATTTTTTGATTACAGGTATTGGCGGAGATATAGCTCAAGGTATGGCTAAAATTATCTCGATGCATTATAAAGACTCGCAAATCATTGGTTGTGATATCTACAGAGAGAATGCTGGTCCTTCTTTTGTTAAGAATTTTTTTATTGCTCCACCTGCATCTGATGAAATAAGGTACTTAAATTTCATTGAATCGTTAATAACAAAATATAAAATAGAAATTTTGATACCAACTTCTGAATCGGAACTTGAAGTAATAAATAAATTAGATTTTTCCAATCTTAGCTGCAATTTAATTAGCCCTGGAGAAAGAGTCATAAATGAGTTTATCGATAAATATAATACAAATAATTTTTTAAAATCTAAGGGTATAGATGTTCCGTGGACACACAAAGCAGAAGATTTATTACCCATTGAGTATCCTTGTATTTTTAAAAGTAGAAAAGGAGCTGGATCAAAAATCTTGTATATTGTAAATGATGAAGATGAAGCCAAATATTTATCTAAAAAATATAAAGACTCAATTTTTCAAGAATTATTATTACCTAATAAAAATGAAATAACCTGTGCTGTATTTCGTTCTAAAAAAAACGAAATAAGAGTACTTCAATTGCAAAGAAAGCTTATAGGCGGATCAACTTCGTGGGCAAAAACTATTATTAATAAAGAAATAGATATTATGTGTAAGCAAGTTGCTGATAATATTGATTTACTTGGAAGCATGAATATTCAGCTTAGGCTAACCGATAATGGGCCCAAAATTTTTGAAATAAATCCAAGGTTTTCATCAACTCTACTCATGAGACATTTAATAGGTTTCCAGGATCTTATATGGGCGATTAACGACTCTCTTGATATTGAAAATTCTTATACTTCTATTCCTGCAGGTATTGAGCTTGCTAGAACTCAAGATGCAGTTATTTTAAAAAAATAATGACCATAATATGAATATTATATTTCGAGTTGATGCTAATGATTATATTGGTGCTGGCCACTTAATTAGATGCTTGAGACTAGCAAAGTCATTAGATTCACACGCAAAAAATATTTTATTTATATCAAGAAATTTGCCTATAAAGTTTCAGGATCTAATATATAAAAATAATTTTGATTTTGAATCTATGTCTGGCAAAGAGGACGATTATTTTAATAAAAATAAATCCTCTACATGGCTTGGTGTAAATTCCCAAAAAGATGCAGAAGACTGTATTAAAATTTTAAATAAAAAAAAAAGAAAAATGGGATTTATTGGTTATTGATCATTATGGAATTGATGTTAAATGGGAAAAATTATTTAAAAAAATTGTCTCCAAAATAATGGTGATTGATGATCTAGCGAATAGAAATCATTCGTGTGACATATTGCTTGATCAAAATTTCGAAGACCAACAAAGATATAAAGGACTTGCCTCAAATAATTCGGAGTTTCTTCTTGGGCCTAAATATGCTCTTCTTAGCAAAGATTATATTAATTCCAGAAAAGACACTTATTTCAGGAAGAATCCTATCAAAAAGTTGTTAGTATTCTTTGGTGGTATTGATGAATATAATTTAACAAATATGACAGTCCAAGCAATAATTGATACTAATATTAAATTTTCCAATATTGATATTGTTCTGTCTAAAGATAGCTGTAACTTTGCTGAATTGAATAAAAAATGTGAATTCATTGATGAAGTGAATATATTTTCAGATATACCATCTTTATGCCCCTTAGTTAAAAATGCAGACTTATGCATAGGTGCTGGTGGCTCCTCTACATGGGAAAGAATGTGTCTTGGTCTTCCATCCATTGTTATAACCGTAGCTAAAAATCAAGTTCCTATTAGTAAAAAGTTAAATGATGAAGGGTTAATTTTTTTAATTGGTAGTCATAAAAATATATCAAGCGAACATATAAAGAATCAGATTCTTAAAATTTCAAGTAAAATAGACATACATACAATATCTAAAAAATGTATGAATATTTGTCATGGAGATGGGGTCGAGAGGGTAAAAAACAAAATCGTCATGCAAAATTTTGAATAATAAACTGGATAAAAATAATGAAAATTAAAAATCATGAAATAGGATTAGACTCAAAACCTTTTATAATTGCAGAGATGTCTGGAAATCATAACCAATCTTTGGATAGAGCTCTTAAAATTGTGGATGAGGTGGCCGCATCAGGGGCGCATGCTTTAAAGATTCAAACCTATACCGCAGACACTATGACTATAGATATTTCAGAAGGTGAATTCATCATTGATACAGAACTTTGGAAAGATCGATCTTTGTATGATCTTTATAGAGAAGCATCCACGCCATGGGAATGGCATGAAGAAATATTTTTACATGCAAGAAGTAAGGGTTTAATACCTTTTAGTACGCCTTTTGATGATAGTTCTGTTGATTTTCTAGAAAGTCTAGACGTTGACTTATACAAAATTGCTTCTTTTGAGAATACTGATTTAGATCTAATTAAAAAAGTGGCAAGCACTGGAAAGCCCTTAATTGTATCTACAGGCATGATGGATCTTAATGAAATGGATGAGCTTGTTAGAACCGCAAGAGGTTATGGTTGTAAGGATCTTGTATTACTTAAATGTACCAGCACGTATCCGTCAACTCCAGATGGCACTAATATTTCAACCATTCCTCATATGAGAAAAATGTTTAATTGTGAAGTTGGTCTTTCAGATCACAGCATGGGAATTGGTGTTTCTGTTGCAAGTGTGTCAATGGGCGCCACGGTTATTGAAAAACATTTCACTCTAGATAGATCTGATGGTGGGGTTGATAGCGCATTTTCAATGGAGCCTGAAGAAATGAAATCTCTTGTTATAGAATCAGAAAGAGCATGGCAATCTGTTGGAAAGATTCAATATGGTCCTTCTTTAAAGGAAATTGAATCAAGGCAATATAGAAGATCTTTATATTTTATTGAGGATATAAAAGAAGGTGAAGAAATTACAAAAAATAATATGAGACGTATTAGGCCTGGTTTAGGTCTTCCACCTAAATATTACTCTCAAATCCTTGGAAAAAAAGTTAACCAAGATATTAAAAGAGGTACACCGGTAGGCTGGGACAAATTTTAACGTCTAAACTCCCAACATCTAAAAATAGATATATAATGGCAAAGTTTTCAATATGCCCGGGTGGTGGAATTGGTAGACACAAGGGACTTAAAATCCCTCGCTAGCAATAGCGTGCCGGTTCAAGTCCGGCTCCGGGTACCATTAAACCAGTAAAAATATTTTTTTGTTATACTGGTAAGAAAAATAGTTATAGTTTTATGAAAAATCAAGAAACATTTGATGATGAGATTGACTTAAAAGAATTTTTTTCAATCCTGTGGCAGGGTAAGTATAGGATTATTTTAACCACCACTATAGCAAGCATTCTGTCTGTATATCTTGCTTTATCACTTCCTAATATATACAAGAGTGAGGCAACTTTGGCTTCAGTCTCGGGAGGTGGCAATCCTTTAGATGGTATTTCAGGTCAAATGGGTGGGCTGGCTAATCTTGCAGGAATTTCATTGCCCAGCGCTTCAACTTCAGACAAATCAATAATTGGTATAGAGGTTTTGCAATCAAGAAAGTTCTTTGAAGATTTTTTAAAAAATAATGATAATGTTCTTTTACCTTTAATGGCATCAAAGGGATGGGATTCAGAGTTGAATCAAGTAATAATTGATGAAGAAATATACGACATTGAAAACAATAAATGGATTGAAAATAAAAATTATCTTAAGGGTTCAAAACCATCTACTCAACAAGCATTTAAATCTTTTAGTGGCAACTTCTCAGTATCTAAAAATAAATTAACTGGTTTTATTACAATTTCTATCAAACATTTCTCTCCATACATAGCTAAAGAGTGGCTAGATAAAGTTATTAATCAAATTAATGAATCTATTAGACAAGAAGATATTGCTAAAGCTGAAAGATCGATAGGCTATTTAAAGTCAGAAATAGAAATATCACAAGTTACCAAAATTCAAAATAGTTTATATAACCTTATTCAAAATCAAGTTGAAAAAAAGGTTCTTGCGCAAGCCACACCTGAATATGTATTTCAAATAGTTGATCCTCCGATAGTACCAGAACTTAAAGAGAGTCCTCGCAGATCTATTATCTGTATTATTGGAGCGCTTCTTGGAGCTATTCTAGGAACTTTTTTAGTACTAATACAGCATTATTTTTTTAAAAAAATAATTTAATTTTTAGCTTATTATTTTGACAATTAAGAAATATAAAATAACTGTAGTAGGCTCAGGTTATGTTGGTTTATCTCTATCTGTTCTTCTTGCTCAACATAATAATGTTGTTGTTACGGATATAGATAAGTCGAGAATAAAAAAAATAAATAATAAAGAGTCAACTGTTGAAGATAATGAAATAAAAGACTTTCTTGTTAATAAAAATTTAATGCTAACAGCAACAACAGATTTTAAGAAAGCAATATTAGATTCGGATTTTATTATCATTGCAACCCCAACAAATTATGATGAAGATTCTAATTATTTTGATACCTCATCTGTAGATGAAGTTGTTGAGAGCAGCATAAAATTTAATAAGAATGCCGAAATTTTTATTAAATCAACTTTACCCATTGGCCACACTAATTTTTTAAATAAAAAACATTCTACAAATAAAATAGTCTTTTCTCCAGAATTTCTTAGAGAAGGCAGCGCTTTAAAAGACAATCTTTATCCATCAAGAATAATTATAGGAAGCAAATCAAAATCTGCAAAAATCTTTAGTGATCTTTTATGTCAAGGAGCATTAAAGAAAAATATTGATAAACTATTCATTAACTCTTCAGAAGCAGAATCAATTAAGTTGTTTTCAAACACTTATCTTGCAATGAGGGTTTCATTTTTTAATGAACTAGATTCATTTGCAGAAACCAATAGCCTTGATACAAGGAGCATTATAGACGGCATATCTTTAGATAAAAGAATTGGAGATGGTTATAATAATCCATCTTTTGGTTATGGAGGTTATTGTTTGCCAAAAGATACAAAGCAACTTAAAGCAAATTATGAAGGAGTACCACAGTCGATTGTTAAAGCAATTATTTCATCTAATGACTTAAGAAAAGATTTTGTAGCTAATCAAATTTTAAAATCCAAACCAAGCGTCATTGGATTTTATAGACTAATTATGAAGGAAGGAAGTGATAATTTTAGAGCATCAGCAATTTATGGAATCATGGAAAGGGTTAACAGAGATGCTATAGAAATTGTTATTTACGAACCTTTACTTAATGATGATAGTCATATGGGATATAAAGTTATTAGAGATATAGAAGAATTTAAAAACTATTCTGATATTATTGTTGCAAACAGACTTGACAATAAAATTAGTGACGTTCGATCAAAAATATATTCTAGAGATTTATATAATGAGAATTAATAACAATAATTCATAAAGATTATGACTTCTCCTGCTATATTTTTAGATCGTGACGGCGTAATAAATAAAGATTATGGTTACGTATATCAAATCAAAGATTTTGATTTTATTGATGGCATATTTAATTTTGTAAAAAAAGCACAAAGCCTGGGCTATAAAATTGTAATTATTACCAATCAGGCTGGGATAGCGAGAGGGCTCTATACAGAAAGGGATTTCCATACTTTAACAGATTGGATGTTAAAAGAATTTGTAAAATCAGGATGTAAAGTTGATAAAGTTTATTATTGTCCATTTCATCCAACAGAAGGACTAGGAAAGTATCTTAAAGATGACTTATCAAGAAAGCCAAATCCAGGCATGATTATAAAGGCACAAAATGAGCTAGATATTGACCTTTCAAATTCTATATTAATCGGTGATAAATCTTCAGATATCAATGCAGGACTTGCATCTGGAGTGGGAACAAATATTCTATTGTCAAATAAAGATTTACATGACCTTGCTAAGAAGGATCACCAGAGGATAACTTATATAAATGAAGCTATGACATTTCTTAAATATACTAATATATATGAAGAATAGCTTCACAAAAGCAGTTATTATTGAATTATTATGTCGATATATTGGCATTAGAAAATTATAATAACTAAAGTGGACGTATCGAGTAAAAAATGAAAAATTACAAAGTTAGCGAATTCCTAATTTTAGAAACCCTAACTATTAAAGATGCGCTCAGAATGATTGAGTCCAATAAGTTAGGATTTATCTTCGTTATGAATAAGAGCTTAAATGTAATTGGATTAGTTACAGATGGAGATATCAGAAGAGCATTGCTAAATGGAATCACGATAAATGATGAAATATTTAAGTGCGCCAATAAAAGATTCGTAAGAGCTAATATAGATACTCCTAGAGAAAATTTAATTAAACAATTAGATAATAAAATTAGGTTTATTCCTTTATTAGATGATGCCAATAAATTAATATCTATTTTTACAAAAGATAATTTACCTCTAAGAGAAGAAGTCCCAGTTTATGTAAGAGCGCGAGCTCCAGTAAGAATAAGCTTTGGAGGCGGAGGTTCTGACTTAACCCACTATTTTGCACAAAGCTCAGGTGCAGTCATAAATGCTGCAATTTCTATATATAGTCATGCAACTATGAGAATAAGAGATGATGGCATTATTTATATAAATTCTCGTGATTTAAAAGAGAGTATCACCATTAGTAATATTGATGAAATTAATATTAAGGATAGTAAATTTGGATTAATAAAATCCATTATAAAAGTAATATCTCCTAAATTTGGATTTGACTTATATTTACATTCAGACTTCCCGGTTGGCTCTGGACTAGGAGGTTCTGCAACCCTATCTGCTGCTGTTCTGGGATGTTTTAATGAGCTGCGTCAAGATAAATGGAATGATCATGAAATATCTGAAATGGCTTTCGAGGCTGAAAGGCTAAATTTAGGTATTGCCGGTGGCTGGCAAGATCAATATGCTGCAGTTTTTGGAGGCTTTAATTTTATAGAATTCGAAATGCATCAAAATGTTATCAACCCTCTTAGAATTAATCCTGATATTCAAATGGAATTGGAGGAAAGCTTGGTTTTATGTGATACAGGTATTCTTCACAATTCAGGAAACATTCATCAAGATCAAGAAAACACAATGTCCTCGGAAGATATTAAAAGCTTAGTTAAAGAAAATGTTAAATTAACATACAAAATAAAAAATCTGCTTTTATCAGGTAAGCTTGATAATTTTGGTGATTGTCTTAATGAGGCTTGGAAATTAAAAAGAAACTTTAGTGAGAAAATTACAAATAAAAAAATAGATTCTATTTATGAAGGTGCAATCAACAATGGCGCCCTTGGAGGAAAGCTTCTTGGAGCAGGTGGTGGCGGCTTCTTCATATTTTACGTACCTCCATTTAGTAAAAATCAACTATTAGACTATCTAAGCAATCAAAAGCTTAATGTTCAACCATTTAATTTTGACTTAAAAGGATTGACATCAATCACATCAAGAAAAAATAAAAATCATAAACTTTTTAAGGAATAAAAATTGAAAATTTCAAATTTTGAGATAGGCGCTAAAAAAACATTTGTTATAGCTGAAATTGGCAATAATCATAATGGCTGTGCTAAAACTGCTATGAAAATGATAGATGCAGCCAATAAGGCTGGAGCAGATTGTGTAAAATTTCAAATGAGGAATATGGAATCAGTTTATAGAAAAAAAACTTTAGCAAAAGAAGGTGAGGACTTAGGAACAGAATATGTGTTAGATCTATTAGAAAGGTTTGAGCTATCAAAAGATGAGCATAAGGAATTATCAGACTACTGTAAGACACAAGATATTTTATATATGTGTACGCCATGGGATAAAGATAGTATTTCTACTCTAGAAGGATTTAATGTTCCTGGTTACAAGGTTGCTTCTGCAGACCTAACAAATATTCCTTTAATAGCTGAGCTAGTTAAAACAAAAAAACCATTAATATTATCTACGGGAATGAGTACGCCAGAGGAAATAAAACTAACAACTGATTTTTTAAATAAAAATAATGCTGATTTTGCATTACTTCATTGCAACAGCACATACCCAGCACCTCTTCATGATATAAATCTTAAATGGCTAGACAAGTTAAAAAAAATTCATCCTTTGGTGGGGTATTCAGGGCATGAGAGAGGCATATCAGTAACACTTGCTGCTGTAGCTATGGGGTCGAAAATAATAGAGAGGCATTTTACTTTTGATAGAAATATGGAAGGTCCTGATCATGCTGCAAGCTTAGAACTAGACGAATTTAAAGAATTAGTTTCTGGAATTAGAGAAATTGAAGAAGCTTTAGGCGAGGGTTTAGTTAGAAAGGTCTCACAAGGTGAAATGATAAATAGAGAAAATCTTAGTAAAAGTTTAGTTTCAACAAAGGCTATAAATATAGGAACAATTTTAACAAAAGATCACATAAAAGTTCGAAGTCCTGGGCAGGGTCTTTCACCTCAGTTTTTTGATGATCTTATTGGAGTGAAATTAAAGAGAGACCTTAAATCGGAAGACTTTTTTTTCCTATCAGATATTAAGGGAAATAATGAAAAGCCTAAAGAGTACTCTTTCAATCTAGAATGGGGTATTCCAGTTAGATATCATGATTACCAGGAATATGCTGACAGAATAAGCCCAGATATTTTTGAATTTCATTTATCTTATTCGGATATGAACCTAGATCCATCTGAGTATATAAAAGAGGTTAGTCGATCTGGCTTTGTAGTTCATGCGCCTGAATTATTCTCGAATAGCAGATTAATGGATTTAGCCACACCTGACGAAGATTATAGAAATGATTCTATAATTGAAACCCAAAGAGTTGTCGATATTACAAAATCCTTAAAAAAGTTTTTTCCACGAACTGAAAAGCCCTTAATTGTTGCTAATATTGGAGGTTTTTCTATGGATAAAAATATACCATCAGAAAAGATCAAATCATATTATGAGAGATTTAATGAAAGTATGAAAAAAATTGATTTTGATGGTGTTGAGTTAATCCCACAAAATATGGCACCTTTCCCTTGGCATTTTGGAGGTCAAAGATATCAAAATATGTTTATATCAGCTGATGAAATAGTGAGCTATTGTAAAAAATTAAATTTAAGAATTTGTTTTGATATATCACACTGTATGTTGGCTTGTAATCATTTTGGATATGACTTGTATGAATTTAGTGAGAAAGTTGCTCCATATACAGCACATATTCATGTTGGTGATGCTAGCGGGGTTAACGGAGAGGGACTTCAAATTGGTGATGGTGAAATAGACTTTAAAAGATTAGGTAATATTCTTACAAGTAAATGTCCAGATTCATCATTCATACCTGAAATATGGCAAGGCCATAAAAATGGTGGTGAAGATTTTTGGATTGCTCTAAAAAAATTAGAAGGAATATTATGAAAAATCAAATAAAGGAATACATCAATCAATCTATTAGTACAAAAAATAGATTGATTGACGATGCTGAACTTATTTCAGGTATCGAAGAGTTATCAATGAAATGTTTAGACTCTTTAAATAATGGAGGAAAAATAATTCTTGCTGGTAATGGTGGAAGTTTTGGTGATGCTCAGCACATATCAGCTGAATTCACATCTAGATTTCTATTTGATAGAGAACCATTAGCTTCTATGGCTTTGGCAACTAATAATTCTGCAGTAACTGCTATAGGAAATGATTATGGTTATAAATATATTTTTTCAAGAGAGCTCAAATCTATTGGAAACTCTAATGATATTTTTATTCCGATCACCACAAGTGGTAATAGTGAAAATATAATAGAAGCTATTAAAGTTGCAAATTCCATAGGCATCTATACAACATGCTTAACTGGAAATAACGGCGGCAAAATTAACGATTTATGTAAGACTATAATAGTGCCATCCAAAGCTACTGAAAGAATTCAAGAATGTCATATCCTGATTGGGCATATTATTTGTGCAATTGTTGAGGCAGAATATTTTGGTAGATAGTATTTATGATCCAAAAGTTGTTCTTATAGTTCAAGCAAGAATGAATTCCACAAGACTTCCCGGTAAATCATTGATGGACCTAGATGGTAAACCCCTTATTAGTCAAATAATTGAAAGACTCATTTTATGCAGGGAAGTAGATGAATTAATTCTAGCAATTCCTGATACTAAAGATGATGATATTCTAGCTTCAGTAATTGCAGCTTATCCAGTAACTGTTTTCAGAGGTTCTGAGAACAATCTTCTTGACAGATATTATCAAGCTGCACTCAACTCAAATGCTGATATAGTTGGAAGATTCCCAGCCGATAATCCTGTTCCAGAACCTTTAGAAATAGATAAAATTATTATTCATCATAAAGCTAGAACTGCTCCTGGTTTTTCCTCAAATTTAGCAGAGATTCACGGATCTGGATACCCTGACGGTATCGGGGCTGAAATGTTTGACTTTTCTTTATTAAAGGACGCATGGTTAAATGAGAAAGATCCAGAAAAATTAGAGCATGTCCATTTAAATTTTTATAACTATGCTACTGGAGAGGGGGTTAATGAAGATCTATGTCCTATTTCAACAATCACTTGCCCTAATCATTTTGCAAGACCTGATTTAATATTGGATGTTAATACTCATGACCAATACTTATTTTTAAAAGAAATATACAATTACTTTTCAAAAACTAATAAAAATTTCAGAATTATCGATATAATTCAGTGGTATGACAATGTATATAATAAAATTTAATAATAAGGATTAAATTATGAATGATAAAGTTAGAAAAGTTTATTTTAATGGTCAAATGGTTCCTGAAAATGAAGCAAAGATTTCTATTTATGATTCCGCTTTAATGTTTGGTGATATGGTTTTTGAAATGACAAGATCTTTCAATAAAAATCAATTTATGCTTAGAGAACACATAGATAGATTATTTGTGGGCTGTAAAATCTTAAGAATTCCCATAGAGATAACTAAAGATGAATTAGAAAAAGCTTGTTATCAAACAATAGAAGAAAATGATCATCTTTTTCAAGAAAATGATGAGCATAGGTTAATGATTGATGTTTCAAGAGGATTGCTTGGCATATATCAAGATATAGAAGGGCTTAAAAAAGGTCCTAATGTAATAATTGCCGACTTCCCTTTAAGATGGACTGTAAATGGGATGGGGCAACTATTTGATAATGGAATAAATGCAGTTATTACATCACAACGAGCTATTCCGTCACATCTGATGGAACCAAAAATTAAAAACAGAAGTAGAATGTTTTACTTGATGGCAAATATTGAGACCTCATTGATGGAGGGAGATAATAATTGGGGATTGTTATTAGATCCGGATGGTTTTATTGCAGAAGGAACAGGAGATAACTTTTTCATTATAAAAGATAAGCAGATCATAAGTCCTGAGCCTAGAAATATGCTTCGAGGAATATCTAGGGATTATGTTATGAACGTTATTGGTCCTGAATTAGGATATGAAGTCATTGAAAAAAATATTGAAGCATTTGATGTCTATACTGCAGACGAAGCTTTCATGACAGGAACACCTTTTTGTATGCTTCCTGTAACTAGCTTAAATAGTGTAAAAATTGGTGATGGTAAAGTTGGCGATAACTACAAAGCTATACTAAGTAAATGGTCTTCTAATATGAACTTAGATATTAAGACTCAAATTCAGACATGGAATAAAGAAGATGAAGGAAAGACAGTAGATGGGATTTCTCCATATAAATTTAAATCAAAATAAAGATGTCTTTATTTGATCTTTCTAATAGAAATATTATTGTTACAGGATCAAATCGTGGCAATGGGCTTGCAATTGCAAATGGTTTAATAGATGCAGGTGCTAATGTATTTGGAATAGATCTAGAAATTGATAACAAACATAACTTTAAACAATTTAAAGTAGATCTAACTAATATTGACAAAGTAAATGATCTTATAGATCAAATAGCATTGAAATATGGGGCGATCAAGGGTCTTGTCAATAATGCAGGAGTTAGTCTAGCATCAGAAAATCCCTATAATGATAGTCTTTTATATAGAAAAACTTTGGAGGTTAATCTTAACGCTGTTTTTTTTCTGACATCAAAAGTATGTGAAATGATGAAAAAGTCAGGGGGAGGGAGTGTTATAAATATAACTAGTCTCGGAGCTGACTTAGGTTTTCCAGATAATCCCTCATATCAAATATCTAAAGCAGGACTCAAACAATTATCAAAAGCTTTTGCTTATGATTGGTCAAAATATAACATAAGATTTAATAACATTTGCCCAGGTTACATTAAGACATCAATGACAGAGAAAAGCTTTAATGATAAAAATTTGAGACATGATAGAGAGAGTAGAACGTTTTTAGAAAGATGGGGTCAATCAGAAGATCTTATTGGAGCGTCTATTTTTCTTTTATCGGATGCTTCCTCTTATATTACAGCATCCTCTATTTATGTTGACGGAGGATGGACTGCTAAAGGTATATGACAGGCTCAAATTTAATTATAGATGGTGGAAGGTCTGCTTGGTGATTAATTTATGCTCTTATTATGACTATGAATCTACAAATATCCTATAGGTTACCTATAAAAAAAGATGTTATTTTATTTTACACGAACCAGGAAAAAAACTTAAGTGAGTATGTTTTAACAGATATATCATATTCAGTAATTGAGCCATATGAGTCTTTATGCTTGCATCCAAAGGTAATTTTTAAATCTTTTAAAAACTTTTTTAATAAAAAATATACTCTCAACCATAAGAGTAGTTTTTTTTCATTTAAAACTCTACAAAATTTCTATGAAGTACATTTGATAACTTATATAGAATTTATTAGTCCTAAGGTTATCTTGACTACTATTGATGATAGCGCTCTTTTCCTAAGAATAAGTCAAACTTACCTAAGTGCAGAATTTATTGCAATTCAGAACGGGATGAGACCTGCTTGTTATTTTAAATATCTTCTTCCCTTTTCATCTTCAGTGGATCTTAAAAAACATTGTCATACTTTCTTTTGTTTTAGCCAGTCTGAAAAAAACTCTTTTAAGAGTAACGGCTTCGATGTAGATAAATTTACTCCTATTGGATCATTTCTTGGAGGAATCCATTGGAAAAATAAGATATTTAAAGAATCTGTTTACGATATCTGTTATGTTTCACAGTGGGTTGATGCTAAAAAAGATAGTCATAATCATGATGGTCTAAAAAAGTTATTTGACGCTGATATTTTAGCAGCTAAATTTTTGGAAGAAAGCTTGGTTAAACTCATTAAGAAAAAAGACTATTCTTTAGTAGTTGCTTTAAGACACAAAGATTGTGAAAAAGAATTAAATCATTTCAAATCAATTTTTGGAAAAAATGCTCACTATATACTTTCTGAAAAAGAAAATTTTTCTTCATATCACGCTACTGATACTTCTAAACTAATAGTAAATATATACTCAACAATAGGGGCAGAAGCTTTAGGAGTTGGGAAGAAGGTACTTTTCTGTAATGGATCAGGCGACTCTAATATAGGCCTTCCTGAGGCAGGGTTTTGTTATTATGAGGGAGATGTATATAATGAATTTGAAAAAAAAGTAGTCAAATTACTTACAATGAATAATGATGAGTATCAAAAATTGTCTTCTAAAATTTTGCCAAACTTAATGCAATATACTGATAATAAAATGCCTCATGAAATAATACGTAGTAAAATTTTAGATACTTTAAAGATTTAATAAATATAGGCTCTAAAAGGAATCAATTATGCTTAAAAACTCTTCAATCTTAATCACTGGTGGTACAGGATCTTTTGGTCATTCTTTTGTTCCTGCAACTCTTGAGAAATATAATCCATCAAGGTTAGTTATATATTCTAGGGACGAAATGAAGCAATGGGAAATGGCAAAGTTGTATGGAGATGATAAAAGGGTCCGATTTTTTATAGGAGATGTTCGTGATAAGGATCGTTTATCAAGAGCTTTGTCGGGAATAGACTTCGTTGTTCATGCAGCGGCAACTAAAATTGTTCCAACTGCAGAATATAACCCTTTTGAATGTATTAAAACTAACATTAATGGAGCAATGAACCTGGTTGACGCTTGCATCGATCAAAAAGTGAAAAGAGTTGTTGCTTTATCGACAGACAAAGCAAGCAGTCCTATTAATTTATATGGTGCTACTAAGCTCGCTTCTGACAAATTATTTATTTCTGGAAATAACTATAGTGGGAACGACGGTACTATATTTTCAGTAGTTAGATATGGAAATGTAATGGGTTCTCGTGGTTCAGTCATACCTTTTTTTGATCAAATTAAATCTTCAGGATCGGTGCCAATTACAGATACTAGAATGACAAGGTTTATGATTTCACTTGATCAGGGTGTTGATTTGGTTTGGAAGGCTTTTGAAGATATGAAAGGAGGAGAAATATATGTTAAAAAAATTCCTTCTATGAAAGTAACTGATTTAGCTTCTGTGGTAGCTCCAAATGCTAAGCAGGAAGTTGTGGGCGTAAGGCCTGGTGAAAAACTTCATGAACAAATGATTGGCATAGAGGATGCACCGTTTACTTTTGAATATGATGGATATTACAAAATTCTTCCTGCTATAAATAATTGGAATAATGATAAGGATAGAATAAAAGATGGAATCAAGGTTGAAGAGAATTTCATCTATGAAAGCGGAACCAATAAAGATTGGATGACTTCAGATCAATTGGAGACATGGATTAAAGCAAACAAAAATTCTCTTGGAAAAATTTAATAATGATACCTTATGGTAGACAAAACATTACAAAAGACGATATTGAATCAGTAGTTGAAGTTCTAAAATCAGATTTTCTTACACAAGGTCCTGTGGTACCTAAATTTGAAAAATCAATAAAAGACTATTGTAAAGTTAACTTTGCTTTTGCCCTAAACAGCGCAACCAGTGCACTTCATATTGCCTGTTTGGCAATTGGTGTAAAAAAAGATGATATTGTTTGGACTTCTGCCAATACATTTGTTGCAAGTGCAAATTGTGCACTTTACTGCGGAGCTTCAGTTGATTTCATAGATACAAATCCGTTTACAAATAATATTTGTGTAATAGATTTAGAAAATAAACTTAAAAAAGCTAAAATTTTAGGAGCTCTTCCTAAGGTTGTTATTCCTGTGCACTTAACAGGCCAATCCTGTCAAATGAAAGAAATATATGATTTATCAATTGAATATGGATTTAAAATAATTGAAGATGCATCTCACGCAATTGGTGCAAAGTACAAAAATGAGCCGGTTGGATGCTGCACATATAGTGATATTTGTGTTTTTAGCTTTCACCCTGTAAAAATAATAACGACTGGGGAAGGTGGTGTAGCAACTACTAATAATGAAGAGCTAGCTTTCAAGATTAATATATTAAGATCTCATGGAATAACAAGAGATCCTTTGGAAATGAATGAATCCCATGGCCCTTGGTATTATGAGCAACTAGATTTAGGATTTAATTACAGAATGACAGAAATTCATGCAGCACTCGGAATAAGTCAAATGAATCGTCTTGATGAAATAGTTTTGAAGAGACATGAAATTGCAAATATTTATAATGAAAATCTATCTGACTTACCGATAAGAATTCCTACCATTATTAAAGAAGCATTTTCGTCGACACACCTGTATGTAATAAAACTCAATCTTGATGAGATTACTCATTCACATCATACAGTTTTTACAAAACTTCGAAGCCTTGGTATTCTAGTTAATCTTCATTACATACCTGTTTATCTGCATCCTTTTTATCAGAAACTTGGTTTCACAAAAGGTTATTGCCCCGAATCTGAAAAATATTACTCTGAAGCTATCAGTATACCAATGTATCCTACTTTGACTTCTTCTGAGCAAGAAATTGTAATAGACTCATTAAAAGAAATACTGCGATGAGAATTGCTTTAGGAACAGCTCAGTTTGGAATGAAATACGGCATAACCAATAAATCAGTGCCTCAATCATTAGGCGATATTGAAAAAATTCTTAACTTATCAAAAGCTAGTAAAATAAATACAATTGACACTGCTATAGCCTATGGAAAAAGTGAGAGTCTTCTTGGAAAATTAAATTTAGATAACTTTAAGATAATTACCAAATTACCTAAAATTCCTTCTTCAATCAATAATATTGAGAAATGGGTTTTTGAAAACCTAGAGGGATCTATGGAAAGACTAAATCTAAAAAATATAGAAGGCTTGCTTTTGCATTATCCTGAAGATTTAAATGGTGAAAATGGTTCAAAATTGTTCGAAAGCCTTACTAATTTAAAAAAAAGAAAATTGGTAAAAAAAATAGGTATATCTATATATTCCCCCTCAGAATTGGAAAATCTTCTAATTAATTTTAGCTTTGATATTATCCAATCACCATTTAGTATTTTTGACAGAAGAATAAAAGAATCAGGATGGCTGAAAAAACTTAAAGAGCAGTCTATTGAAGTTCATACAAGATCATGTTTTTTACAAGGCTTACTCCTGATGAATATAAATGATATTGACCATAAATTTTTTAGATGGAACGATTTATTTAAAAAATTTCATTCTTGGGCTGATTCTAATAACCTAAATTTATTAGACATATGTTTGTCGTTTCCATTATCACACAATCAAATTGATAGAGTTGTCGTTGGTGTTGACGATATTAATCAACTCAATCAAATACTTCAAAGCAATAACGTATTTGATATCCATAAGTATCCTGATATTTTTTCTAAAGATGAAATGTTAATCAACCCATCTAATTGGGAAGATCTATGAAGGTATTAGCCATAGTTCAAGCAAGAATGGGTTCTACCAGACTTCCTGGAAAAGTCATGAAACAAGTCAACGGAATGCCTCTTATAGAAATTTTACTTAAACGATTGTCTTGTTCTAAGCTAGTTGATGAAATCATTATAGCTACTACATCTAATAAAAATGAAAATATATTAAAAGATCATGTAAAAAAATTAGGGTTTGAATATTCAACAGGCAGTCAGGATAATGTTCTAGAAAGATTTTATGATGCTGCAAAAAATAATAATGCTGACATTATTGTTAGGATAACTGCTGATTGTCCATTAATAGACTCTTCTCTTGTTGATGAGGCTGTCAAATGCTTTATAGATGGAAAGTATGATTATGTTTGCAATACTTTACCTCCAACTTTTCCTGACGGCTTAGATATAGAGGTAATGAGTTTTAATGCCCTTAAGAATGCTTTTACAAAAGCTACAGATACTAATGATAAGGAGCACGTTACTCCTTTTATTAGAAGGGATACCAGCTTAAAAAAATTTAATATTAAAAATAAGTTAGATTTATCAAGTTATAGATGGACTGTTGATGAGTTGAGTGATTTTGAAGTTGTATCAAATATTTTTAATCATTTTTCTCCAAACATTGATTTCTCATGGAAGAAGGTTTCTAATCTCTACAAAGATAATCCTAATTTATTTAGTGCAAATAAAAAAATAATGAGAAATGAGGGGGCAAGCATGGGTAGTGGTCAAAAATTATGGAAGAGAGCTAAAGAGATAATTCCGGGTGGAAATATGCTGCTATCTAAAAGATCAGAAATGTTTTTGCCTGAAAAATGGCCTTCATATTTTAGTAAGTCTAAAGGATGCAAAGTATGGGATCTTGATAACAATGAATATATAGACATGTCTATAATGGGTATTGGTACTAACACTTTGGGATATGGAAATTCTCAAGTAGACGAATCAGTAAAAAAGACAATAGAAAATGGAAATATGTCAACTTTAAATTGTCCCGAAGAGGTTTATCTTGCAGAAAAGTTGATTGAAATCAATCCATGGGCAGATATGGTCAGATATGCAAGATCGGGAGGGGAGGCTAATGCAATTGCAATAAGGATTGCTCGAGCTGCTTCTGGAAAAGATAATGTTGCTATTTGTGGTTATCACGGTTGGCATGACTGGTATTTAGCTGCTAATTTAAATTCTGCATCTGGTCTAAATGATCATCTTCTTCCTGGACTTGATCCCAACGGTGTCCCTAAAAACTTGGAAGGTACTGTTTTCCCATTCCATTATAATAATTTTGAAGAGTTAGAAGAATTAGTAAATACCTATGATATAGGGACTATTAAAATGGAGGTTGTTAGAAGTGAAGGGCCTGAAAATAACTATTTACAAAAAGTTCGAGATTTAGCTACATCAAAAGGGATTATATTAATATTTGATGAATGTACCTCAGGATTTAGGGAAACATTTGGAGGCATTCATCAAAAGTTTGGCATCGAACCAGACATGGCAATGTATGGAAAAGCATTGGGTAATGGATATGCTATAACTGCAACTGTAGGAAAAAAAGAAATAATGGAAGCGGCTCAATCAACTTTTATTAGCAGCACTTTTTGGACTGAAAGGATAGGGCCTTCTGCAGCATTAAAAACCTTAGAAGTGATGGAAGGCATGAAGTCATATGAAAAAATTTCAGAGACTGGGAGAAACATAAAGAAAGGCTGGGAAGAGTTAGCCTCTAGTAATGATATTAAAATTAAGATATCCGGAATAGATGCGTTGCCTATTTTCACCTTTGAAAGTAAAAATAACTTACTTTATAAAACTTTTTTAACACAAGAGATGCTTAAAAAGGGGTACTTAGCAGCAAATAGTGTTTACGTTTGTACTGAACACTCAGATTTAATAGTTAAAAAATATTTAGATGAATTAGACTTAGTCTTTAGTAAACTTAAAAAGTTTGAAGATATGAAAGAAGATATATCTACAATGGTTGATAGTCCAATTTGCCATTCAGGATTCTCAAGATTAAATTAGTGAAAAAAATTAAACAGACTCATGAGTCATGAATATAGCTGTAGTCACCAGGAGTATAAAAGATTTTAATGAAATTAAGATTAAAAAGTCTCTTAAAAATGCAACCCCATATCTTTGGACGCCAGATTTTTCACAGTACCAAGATAATGTTTGTTTAGCAGAAAGCTTTGGTGATGGAATTGACAAGAGTATTGTTGCAAATGCTACTGATGAAATTCACCAATCTTTAAAAAACTGGTATAAAGATAGTGAGGGAAATGATTTAAGTGAAATAGATGGAATTTCACTAGGATTAACATTCGAGTCATCTTTAGAAATAATGTTTTATAATATTACACAAACTTATTTATCTTATAAGTATTTATCATCTCGCTATAATAAAATTATTATTTCTGAATCAAACGATCCAATAAAAACTTTTGTTGCAAACTGGATGAATGAAAATGAATCAGAAAAATTTATATTTTTTAATCTAAAAAATCAAACAAAGTTACGCGGGAAGAAGGCTCACCCAATGTCGTTATTTAGAGATCTTCGTTTTTTATTTCAAGGTAGTTGGTTTGATTCTTTCATATCCTTTCTTTTATTAAGAGTTCAATCTAGAGCTAAGAAGTCTGTTTATATTATGGATGCTGGAAAATTTGATAACTTTTTTCAATATAGAAAGAAAATTAAGAATTCAAATTTTAAACTCTTAGTTCCTGTTCGAAGAAATCTAAATAATATTATGGGTAACCTGGTCTTTTGGCAAAGAGCGAAAGCAAAAAGTAAAAATCTACAAGTAACTGGCCTCATTTCAGATATTGATCAGATAGGCTGGTCAGAAAAAACTCTAATAGTTCCAAAGAGTCTCTATAAATCAAGTATAAAATCTTTTATATATCCTTATTGGCCAAGGGCAATGAGTTATTTTAACCATTACTTAAAAATATTTAAATATTTTAAGCCAAAGTTAGCTGTATATGGAACAGATGGGGTAGAGGGTTTTATATTAAGCGCTTATGCAGCCAAGCAATTAAATATAGCAACAGCTATGATGCCCCATGGGTTAGCCTTATGGTCACATTCGAATATGCAAAGAAATGAATCTTGTGTTTTTGACTATTATCTATCAACTGGAAATTATGATGCTAATAAATATCTAAAAAATGGTTGTAATCCTATTAAGCTAAAGGATATTTCTCTTCCTTGGTTTTCAGATAGCAAATTTTCAATTCAAGATAAAATTTATGAACCAAAACTAAAATCAAAATTAAATGCTATTTTGATTCCTTTAGATCCTGGTTATTCTCTCCAAATAACAGCAAGCTATTTAGTTAAACATCTCAAAGATATGATAGAAGTTTGCGAAGAAATCGATATAAATATTGTAGGAGTTAAATTAAGAGACTCTGGAGTGGTAAAGGCATATGGCTTGAAAGAAGGGGAAAATCATATTTTTGGTAAAAAAATAAATATCATCTCAGGATATGGCACATTAAATAATTTATTTGAAAAAATAGATATGGCTATAGGACCAGTCTCTTCTGCAACAATTGAATGCTCCTTGGTAAAAATACCTTATTATGCATATCATGACTATTCTATATATTGCTCAAACCCAAATATTGGTACTGCCTATTTAAAAGATACCATTTACTTTGCATCGAATAAAAAAGAACTAAAGAATAATATAACAAATCAGCTTAGCTATAAAAAAAACATGAATGTAAACTCAATCATAAATACTGAAAAGGGATTTGACAAATCATGTTCTCATTTAGAGGATACTTTTACAGAAATCCTTGAGACATGATTTCAAGCAAACTAATTATAAAAAAAGAAATTATATAAATTATGGCGATGTTTGCATATTTTTCATTTCTAACAATCTCAATAGTATCAATAATTGGAAATTTTAAGAATAAATATTTATGTGCTTTGTTAGTATTCTTAGGAGTTCTATTTTGGTCTTTTATGGCAAGGCTCTTGCCAATAAATGATGATTTTGAATATTATATTTATATGATGGAAGAGAAAGAATTTATTTCCATTTTAATTCCAAATGCAACTGAACCTATTCTCTATATATTTCAATGGTTACTCAATCAGCAATTAAATAGCGCTTACTTAACATTTGTAATAACTGATATTGTCTTACTTTTAATTCTTTTTAATAGTCTTCCTGGTTTAGGAAATTTAATTACTGGAAAACTCAAAAATCATAAGATGAAAAGGTTTTACTTGCCAATATTTTTTATACTTCTAGTATCTTGGCCTTTTTATTTAGGTTTTCACCTAACTTATAGGCAATTCGCAGCAACTATCATATTTTTGTTTGCACTTAGTAGGATACAAAAAACACCATTAAAAGCAATTCTTATATTTTCCCTGTCTGTTTTGATTCATAATTCTATATTTCTTTTTGCTCCAATAATTGGGTTTCTTTTAAGAAACCAATTTTTATCTTTTATATCAATACTCTTTTCTTTAGGCATACCCTCTTTGCTTATAATTATTTCTTCAACTAGAGCTTCAAGAGATGTGGGTATTGTTCTTGCCTCTCTTTATCCAATTTCAATATCCATAATATGTTTTTTAGCTATAATTTTAGCTATAGGTCAGAAAAAAAATATTGGTCGAAACCTTCAGGTTTTCTTATTTTTCATTCCCTATGTATCAATGGCTGCTTGGTTATTTTTAGGAAATGGGCAAGCTGAGAGATTTGGGTTATTGTGCTTGTCAATCTTATTACCTATTTTTATGATATTTGTATCCGATAAATTTAAGAACAAATATATTATTTATGCTTGCATCCTTGCCTTTGTTTTATTTCCAATGGTTACTTTTTATCAAGGAATGCTTTTACTATAAATTATGATAAACGAATCAAAATTTTATATCTTTGCATCTCTAGTTACTATTTTAGTTAACTTTTTAACGCTACCTTTTTTTACAAGTTATTTATCGCCTGGTGATTACGGGATCATTGCCTTATTTATTTTATTTGGAAATGTTGCAACCAACTTAGTTTCTTTTGGTTTAAATACTGCATCATATGGATCTTACTTTAAATACAGTATAGAAAAATTTAAGATACTTAATTTTTCTATAATATTATTTCTTATTTTTATATTTTCAATCTTTGGAAATGTTTTTATCTTTAATTACGCTGAATCAATATCATCAAGAATATTTAATAATGAAATAAGTTCAGAGTTGCTCAGGCTATCATTTTTGAATGGTTGCTTAAGTTATTTTTATACATATTTTGGGCAACTGCTTATTGCAAGAAAAAAAGCTTATTATTTTTCATTGTTCTCTATTCTTCATATCTGCATAAATGCAATAACGACGTTTTACTTTATTAAATATTATTCTTATACATTTCTAGCAGGCATATATGGAATAATGTTTGCTAATTTTTTTGCAATGCTTTTTGTAATTATTTCTAACTACGAGCTATTAACATTAAAAATTTCTAAAAATAAGCTTAAAAAAGCTATAATTTTTGGTATACCAGAAGTTCCAAAGCTTATGGTGGGCTTATTATATTCAACTTTTGATAGAACGATGTTAGCAAGTTACAAAGGCGTTTCAGAAATTGGATATTATGAATTTGGATCTAGGTTTGCTGGCATTGTAAAAATATTCAATGATGCAATTGGTAAAAGTTTTTCTCCTTATTTTCAGGAGTCGATTCATCAATCTAATCATCAATCCAATATGAATATATTAGATTCTTTTTACAAAATAATTTTTTCTCTTGGCTTTATAGGAATTGGAATAAGCTATTTTAGTGAAGAGGCCTTATTAGTATTAACAACAGAAGAGTTTCATGTCGCTAAATACTTGGTTCCATTCTTGGTTTCGTATTATCTTTTTGGCTCATTAAATCAACTTGCTTCTAATCAATTTATTGCTTCAGAGAAGCTTTATTATATGGCTCCCATATCCTTAATAGGATTAATTATTAATATAATTTTAAATATAATATTAATACCTCTCTTAGGTGCACTCGGGGCAGTAATATCTACAGCTGTTGTAGGTTTTATTACAACAATTATTTTATTCTTCTATGGCAATAAGGCATTAAAACTACCAATAAGTAACTATAAAATTTTAATGATTTATGCATTGATATTTTCTTTTTTGATACTTGGGTATCCTATTTTGTATCTAGAGGTAATTTTTATATTAAAGGTTTTATTTAAATTATTATTGTTGGTATTATTTTTAATAATAGGATTTTATTTAAGATTTTATAATCTAGCAGATATCTATTATTTAAAGAATATTTTCTTTAATACATTTAAAGAATAAATTTATTATATACTTGCATATGGGTTTACAAATATATCCAGGCTAATAAAAAATGATAAATGAAGAGGAAACAGAAAGCAGAATTAAAAAAAAGAAATTTTTTACTAAACTGCTTCGTGTTCTTAAGAGTGATGTTCCAGAAGAGCTAAGCACAGTCTAATCTTCAAGACCGAGTTAAATTAAATCAAGAACTATATATGCTCAATAATATAATTTTTAAAAGACTAATATTTATTTTAAATAAGGTTTTTATGCCTTTTTTTACTGTTTTGAGTAGTCTGGTACCAAAAGGGAACATTATATTACTGGGTACTTACAGCCGACATAAATATGGCGAAAATACGAAATATTTATACGAATATTTATCTGATAAAAAAGAATTTAGTGTTTACTGGATTACAGATAGTAAAGAGATTATTGATAAACTTCAAAAAATGAACTTAAAACATATTGGGCTTAGATCTCCTCTAAAAATGTTTTGGGTTTTATTGCGAACAAAAATAATAATTGATTCTGGAACAGGCTTCTTTAATCCTTTAGGAATTTTGAACTCAAAAAATGTCATCAAAATAACAACATCTCATGGAAATGGACCAAAAGTAACAGTATCTAGATTTCATCCTCCTGACAATCATGATATTGGTCTTCAACAGATTGAAGATTTATATAAATTTAATTACGTAAATTACCCATCTACATACTCAGCAAAAATTATTGGAAAGAGAGTACATTTACTTCCAAATCATAAGATTATTTCTCTGGGATATCCTAGATGCGATCAATATAACGATAAAGAATTTGTTAGCAATAGTTTTAAGAATAAAGAAATGGCTAAATCTTTTAGTCCACAGGTAAATAATGAATCCAAATTAATCTTATATACGCCGACCTGGAGACCATATGAATATAATTTCCCACTAGAGCATATGCAACAATTAGATTTATCTGTATTTAATAAATGGCTAGAAGAAAAAAATGCATTTTTTTTCTTTTCAATTCATACAGCACATTTACCTGAAAATATTCCAAGAAGTCTCCAAAGAATAATATATATAGATCCTAGCAAATATCCATTTTATGACTCTAATAAGTTTATGCTGGAGGTTGATATTCTCATCAATGATTACTCTACAACTTCTACAGATATTGCTTTATTGAAGACTCCTCAAATTTTCTTTATGCCAGATTATGATAAATATGAAGAGGAGAGTGGATTCGTTGAAGACTATAAAAAAATCTTACCTGGTAAAGAGGTTTCTGACTATCAAGACTTTATTAAAAGTATAGAGTACATATTTTTGAATAAGCTTGATTACCAAGAATATTATGAGGATAATAGGCTCGAATTATTAGCTAAATACTATGATTTTAATGAAAAAAATTCCTCCGAAGAGTTTTATAAGTTCATAAAAAGTATATTTACTTAATAAAAATTTAATTTTTAAATAAGGAGATATTATGGAAAAAAATTATTGGGATGGTTTTTATGATAAGTATGGAGCGCCAATTAAGCCAAGTGATTTTGCACTATATGTAGAAAAAGAATATGGCAATCTTTCTAATTCTATTGTGGATGTAGGTTGCGGAAATGGAAGAGATTCATTTTATTTTGCATCAAAAGGTATTAATTGTGTTGGGATTGATCAAAGTGATAAAGCTGTTGAAATCAATAAAACCAGCATACCGTCATCTATAAATGGTTTAGATTTTCTTCATGGAGATTTCCCATCTTTTGACTACTCAAAATTAAATCTAGATAAATTCTCTATCTATTCTAGGTTTACACTGCATTCAATTAATTATGATGAAGAAAAGGTATTTTTTGATAATCTAACTAACTTAGGCGGCTTGAGTCATGTTTTTATTGAAGTAAGATCTATCAATGATTCGATATATGGAGATGGTAAAAAGGTTGGTGAACATGAGTTTATAACTTCACATTATAGAAGATTTATTGATCCAGATATTTTATATGAAAAATTGAGCAAATCATTTGAAATTAAATATTTTAATGAATCACTCGGATACTCTAAAACAGATGACGATGATCCTTGTTTAATAAGAGTAATAGCCAAAAAAATTTAATATATGATTAAAGTTTAAATTTATAAGAATTATGAAAATAATTTTTTTTGTTGAAAACAATTCTAATGGAGGAATGGATTCCTTTTTAGCAAACCTAATTAATTACTGGCCAAATAATGAAGATGAAATATGCCTAATTTGTAATAATGACCATCCTGGATGGTCTAATCTTAAATCTTCAATTAATATTGATTGTGAATTTATTTCTCATGATATATGGGGTGTTGTTTCAATCACAGATTATTTATTTGGGTTTCTTCCAGTATCGCTTAGAAGATTATTTAGACCTTTTTTTAAAATTATTCTCTATCCATATCATATTAAGAAGATATCTTTGCTATTATCGTCTGTTAAAGGCGACAAACTCATGTCAATAAATGGTGCCTATCCAGGTGGTGAAACTTGTAGGATTGCCAATATTGCGTGGAAGAAGCTTGGCAAAGGTTCAAGTGTTCATAATATTCATAATTTTGCTATACCACCAAGACTATTTACTGGATGGTATGAAAATTGGATGGACTCTAATCTAGAAAAATCAGTTCATAGTTTTGTTGGAGTTTCTAAATGTTGCTCAGAATCTTTAAGACTAAGGCCAAGGTTATCTAATAGTTCAAAAATAAAATTCATTTATAATGGAGTTTCGAAAACTGATACAGGCATTGGTATCATGGATTTAAGGAAATCACTTAATATTGAAGACTCACCTATGTGTTTAATGTTAGCCAATTATGAAACAAGAAAAGGGCACGCATTTTTATTTGAATCATTTAAAAAGGTTAACAAAAAGTTTCCAAATGCCCATTTAGTAATTTGTGGAGATAGTCTTCCTCAAGCAAAACTTAAAGTTAAAAAAATTCTTAGAGAAATAGCTCCTAATTCAAAGGTGCATTTATTAGATTTTATCCAAGGGGGAAGTAGTCTTATAAAGCAAGCTGATGTTCTTGTAGTGGCTTCGCAAGAATGGGAGTCTTTTGGTTTAACCGTAGCGGAGTCAATGATGCTCGGAACTCCGGTAGTCTCAACAAACGCAGGTGGACTTGCAGAGGTGGTTGGTATTAATGGAAAAGCTGGTTTTTGTATTAAGCCTGATAATGTTGCAGAATTCTCTAATGCAATTATGAGTTTACTTGAAGATCAAAAATTAAGAACTTCTATAATTAAAGAAGGGCTTGCAAGGGTAAATAAGATGTTTACTGTTGAAAGAATGGCTGGTGAATATAAGGAACTTGTTTGTTTAGATGATAAATCTTAAGAGTAAATAGGATAATTATATGTGTGGTATTTATGGTTTTATTAATGTCGATGACAAAGCTGTCGATAAATCCTTTATAGAAAAACTTTCATATACAATGATTTACCGTGGCCCAGATGACAGGGGTGATATCTATAAAAAATCCTGGGCAATTGGCATGAGGAGGCTATCAATTATTGATGTTTTAGGAGGGCAGCAACCTATTTCTAATTCTAAACAAAGTATTCACCTTGTAGCTAATGGCGAAATTTATAATTATAAAGAATTAAGAACAAAGTTAAAAAACATTGGGTATGATTTTAAAACAGAATCTGATGTAGAGGTAATACTTCATCTATATCAAGAATATGGTTTTGAGGCTATACATCATTTAAATGGAATGTTTGCTTTTGCTTTATTTGACGAAAACAGTGGAACGCTTTGGATGGCAAGAGATAGGCTTGGAATAAAGCCTTTATATTTTGGGTGGAAAGGTAATTGTTTTGGCTTCTCATCTGAACTAACGGGTTTAGCAAATGTTTTTGATGCCAAAATTTCTGACGATTCAATAATTGATTATCTTGCATATTCTTATGTTCCTGCTCCAAGAACAATATTCGAAGGCATTTCTAAATTAAATCCCGGTGAAGAAATAATTCTCTCCGGTGATCAATTGCAAAAAAATATATATTGGCGATGCTCAACCAATAATGAACTAGAGGTTGATTCTGACGAAGCATCCAAGATGTTAGATGATTTATTAAAAGACTCTATTAAATTACAAATGATTAGCGATGTCCCATTGGGTGTTTTTTTAAGTGGAGGTGTCGATAGCAGCGCAATTGCTTCATATGCAGCTGAAGCTTCCGGTAATATACCTTTGGAAACTTTTACAATTGATTTTGAAGGAAAGGAGGGGGAGGATACAATTTATGCTGCTAAAATTAGCAGTCTTCTCAAAACCAATCATAATGTAATATCAGTTAGTGCAGAAGATCAGTTTAATTGCCTTGACGAATTAATACATTTAATGGATGAGCCAATGTCAGATAGCGCCATGGTTCCAACTTATATGCTCTCCAAAGCTGCAAGAAAGAAAGGTATGAAAGTACTATTATCTGGAGCAGGCGGAGATGAAATATTCGGAGGCTATGCAAGACACTTTCCTGATAAAAAATTCACTGCTGGATGGTTTGCATCTCTCCCAGCACCATTTAGAAATTTATCCTCCAGTCTTTTATCATTCATAAACAGATCTTACAAAATAAGACTCAAAGAACCTTCTAGAAATTTTGTTTCGAGTATATCTGGAGTTAATTTTGAATTCTTATCTCAGAGTTTAAAATCAAAGCAACAATTTAAAAAATTACTCATAGACATCGATAACAATTATTTAAAAGCATCATCTAAGTCTACTCACTCTCTTATGATGATAGATTTAGAGGATTACCTTCCAAATAATGTACTAAGTTTGACTGATAAAGCAACAATGGCTGCATCTGTCGAAGGGAGAGTTCCTCTTCTTGATCATAGGATTGTAGAGCTCGCCTTCTCTATAAGAGAAGATGTAAATATATTAGATGGAGAACAAAAAGGACTATTTAAAAAAACATTAAAAGGTCGACTGCCTTCAAAATTATTCTCTAGAAAAAAAGAAGGATTTAATGCTCCAATTCATTCTTGGGTCCAAAATTGGCCAGAAAGAATCAGTGATGAATTATTAAATAATCTTTCACCAAACTTGAGAAGGATTGTTGATTTAAAAGTAATAGAAAAATGGTTGTCTCACCCTAGGTTAAGGTCACAAGGAGGAGCATCTCTTTATGCATTATTTATTCTTAATAAATGGCTAAATGAGCACACTAAATATAGTTAAATGAAAATATCAGTAGTATGTCCCACCTATAATTCCGCTAAGTTTATTGAAAATACATTAACTTCAATTCTTAATCAAACTGAAACCCCTCATGAGTTAATAATCTCTGATGATGGTTCAGAGGACAATACTATTCAGTTTATAAATAACTTTCTTAGCTCCAGTCATCAAAAAATTAGTTATAAAATTCTACAAAATAAACACAAGGGGCCTGGAGCAACCAGAAATGCTGGAATACTTGATTCAACTGGTGACTGGATTGCTTTTATTGATTCTGATGATATTTGGTACCCTGAGAAAATATCTCACGTAAAGAATCTAATTAATCGTAACAAAGATATTAATTTTATTTGTCATAACGAAATGTTAGTTAACAAAAATAATCGAAAATCAATAATGAGATATTCAAAAAAATTTAATGTAAATAAACCATTATTTGATCAATTATATATTTCAAATTTATTCTCTACCTCGGCAGTAGTTTGTAAAAAAAAATTGCTTATAAATAGCGGTTTGTTTGATGAAACTTTAATGTCTGCTCAAGATTATGAACTCTGGCTAAGGCTAGCACCTAATGTTAACGTCTTATTTGATGAAAATATTTTAGGAGAATATATTGTGCGAGATGGAAATATAACCTCCTCTGGCCTTTTCAAGCGATTTAAAAATGAACTAAAAATTGCTAAAAAGTACTCTAAACACTTTAAGCTCCAAAAGTTTTTTAAAAGAGTTGTTGTACTATTATTGTCTTACTGCAAACAGTTCGTTCAGAAATGGATTTAGCTTCATAATTAATGCACTTACATAAAATAAAAATATTATTTACCAAGCCTTGGATAATTTTAGAAATTATAAACATAATACTTATTTCATTATATAGAGCTCTTAGTGTTAGAGGCCTTAGAGGTTATATGATCACTTATCCAAAAGAAATAGTTAAAATTGCAAAGAAAATACCTAATATAAAAAATAATATCATATTCAGTCACGATAAAAGTTTAGATCAGAAAGTCTTTAATTTTAAATTAGCAACTGGGTATTTCAATTTTTCTACTAATAATAGTTGGAAAGAAGATTTAAATTCACATGAACAATATGTATCACTTCATCGATTGAATTGGTTGTTAAGGGACTCTTACAATGGAGAAATGTTAAATCATGATGATGGTATGAATTTAATTAGATCATGGTTTTCTAGTATGAATATTATCCCAAAAGGGGAGGCTGGAGAAAGCTATTCAACTGCTGAAAGGCTTTCGAATATATGTTTATTTTCTAGAGAGATAACTGGAAATTGGAATGATGTGCCAAGTGATATTCAAGTTGCTTTGAATGTCAAAATAAAATTTTTAGCACATAGACTTGAAATCCTTCCGGGACTTTCTGGAAATCATGTTATTAACAACTCAAGAGCTTTGCTTTTATCAGGCCATGTGTGTAAAAATTTAAATGCTATTATCTTATCAAGAAGCATTCTTAAAAATTATTTACCCAAAGTCTTGGGTACTCATGGCTTTTTAAGAGAAGGGTCTTCTCATTATCAATTATTAATTTGTAGGTGGCTTCTTGAAATGAGGTTTATTGCTGAGGAATTAAATGATTTAGAAACTATTGAAATTCTAAAAGAATATATTCCAAATGTTTTGAAAGCCTCAAAATTCTTTTTAATTGAAAAGGATAGAGAAAGAAAAATTCCATTATTTGGTGATATCTCTCCCGATTGTGATCCTCTTTGGCTACAATATATCTTAGAAAGTCCGTTAAGTTTATTCAATAATAAACTAGCAATAAGTAGCCTTAAAAATGAAGACAGGGGATGGGCCGGTCTTTTTTCTAATTTTGCTAAAAATGATAATATCCAATGGAATTTTTCGGAATACATAGATAAAGATTGGATTCAAAATGAAATTAGTGGATGGTATAGACTCGATTTTCATGGATGGACAGCAATATGGCATGCAGAATCACCATCAGGTTCTGCAATTGCTTCTCATGCTCATCATGATTTGTGCTCTTTTGTTTTATATAAAAATGGTATAGAGGTAATCATTGATCCCGGAAGATTAAATTATGAAAATAATGATATTGGCAATTATGGTCTAAGTGCACAATCCCATTCAACAATACTATTAAATGGATTCCCAACAGCACTATCAAAAAGAGATCACAGAATTCCTAAAACCTACAGAGAGGCTAATGTTAATGTTTCTTGTAGAAAAAATGAAAACTCTTATAGAGTTACTATTGAGCACGATGGGTTTGGTCGAATCTCATCGGGTATTCAAAATCATCTAAGAGAGTTTATCTTTACTGAGGATTCAGTAACAATTTTTGATAATATAGATGGTAAAGGTAAGGTAGATTTAGAAATATACTTTCAGGTAAGTAAAAAATCATCTTATCAAATAAGCCTAGATAAAAAATTTAAAAATAATAATGAAAAATTTGAAGGTAGTATGAATCCTATAGGTGGTTGGGAGTTCACTTCATTTGGAGTAAAAGATTTGGCTATTACTAAAAGAATAAACAAAAATATATCTTTGCCCTTTAACTGCACTACTAAAATAGAGTTAATCAATTAATACAAATGATAGTTTCTGCAAAACCATTTATAAAATTTAATTATTTATTTAAACGTAAAATCAGCCTGACTTCATCTCCATGGAAAAATGCAATTTTTTTCGAAAATGGAACACATGCACTAATAGCATCTCTCAAATTATTAAATTTACCAAAAGGTTCTAAAATAGCTATACCAGCATATATATGTAACTCTATACCTGCTGCATTGAGACTTCATGAATATAAACCTTGTTTTTTTGATGTTCCTTTGGACTTAAATATTTCTTCTGAATACTTGGAGAATATCTTTGCTAACGAAGATATCGCAGTCTTTCTTCTTGTAGATTTTTTTGGTTTTTTGTCTCAAAAAAATCTTGATACCTCTAAATACCTTATCAAAAAAGGCTACAAGGTAATTATAGATAGATGTCATTCAGGGCTTTCAAATAGAGATTGCGAAAAAGATTTAATTTATTCCGATTCTATAATTTTTAGTTTAAGAAAGACATTTAACTCTGAAGATGGTGGTGCGCTCCTCACGAAATTACCAAATAAATATAAGGATTTAACAAATAAAGGTTCTAATAGAAACCTTTTTATTTTTTTAAGACTGGTTGAGGCTTTGATATGTAAGTTGGGTTGGCCAAATATATATTCTCCATTTTTTGATAGTAATAAAAATAAATATTATAGAGAAGATGCTCATATCAATGAAAGTCATAAGCCGTCACAATATCTACTTTCTCAGATTTCAGATTTAACAAACATTAATAATGTTTCTATGTTACGTATTCAAAATTTTAATGGTTTAAGTAAGATCTTTAGAAAACATTCAATTAAACTACTTTTTAATGAATTAGATGACTCAACCATTCCTCAAGTTATTCCAGTTATCGATGATAGTAAACTTAAAAGTCGTTTAAAAATGAGTGGTATAGGTGCTTATAGTTGGCCAGGAAATGAAATGGATGATTATATAATTCAACATCCATCTATATTCCCAAACGCCATAGAGCTTAATAAAAAAATTTTATGTATACCGACACATCAATCTATAAAGAAGAGAGATATAGCTTATATAGATAAAAAATTAATAAATTGGAATCTGGATCACAATGAATAAATTTTCAGTTGTAATGCCTTTGTATTTTAATGAAAACCCAATGTTTTTTAAGGAGGCTGTAGAAAGCTTATTAAATCAAACATTGATACCTGATGAATTAATTATAGTAGTGGATGGTCCAGTTGGAGAAAAACTTCAAACCGAATTAGATATTTTTAGTGACAATAAGAAGATTAAAATTATCTGGCTCGAAGAGAATCATGGAATTGGTTTTGCTAGAAAAAAAGGAATCGAAAAAGCATCTCACAATATACTTGCCGTAATGGACTCTGATGATATAAGTATAAAAAAACGCTTTGAGCTTCAGCTTCCATTTATCGTAAAGGAAAATTTTGAAGTTGTAGGGGGACTAATCGAAGAATTTGATAAAGAAATTGGAGATACAGGTTTAATTAGAAAACTGCCAATATTATGCAAAGATATTTACAAGTATGGAAAGTGGAGAATGCCAGTTAACAACGTTACTTTGATGTTTACAAAGGATGTGTATGATAAAGCTGGAGGATATCCAGAATTAAGGAGTGGAGAAGATTGGCATCTTGTTGCAAAATGGCTTGCAAATGGCGCTAAGTTTTATAATTTAAACTCTGTAATTGTTAATGTTAGGGGTGGTCCTGAAATGATTAAAAGAAGAAAAACTTTTAACTTTCAATATCATCAATTAAAGGTTTTTCCATTCATGTATAAATTAAAATATATTGGGATTTTCCATTTATTTATGAATATATTTATTAGATTAATATTAATGGTAATGCCAACTTTAGTTACTAAATATTTATACAAATTTTTTTTAAGAAGTAATAAACGATAATACAAAAATGAAAAATATATATAGTGAATGGATAAGTATTGACGATTATCTCAAAGAATTAGAGAAAATAAACTCAAGCAAAAAAACCATATATCATAATTCATATTGGTTAAATTCTGTTAAGGATGGGTTTTCAAGCAATTTAAAATTTGTAAAAACCTCAGACAAAAAATCTATACTGGCTTTAACACCCTTCATGTATCAAAAAAAAGGTCCCATATCTCTAATTGGTTCACCTTTAAGGGGCATGTATACAGAATTTCTAGGACCTATCTTTAGTAATGATGCAGATAATGATCTTAGAGAAAAGATAATTGAGTCCCAGCATGATTTAGTTTCTAAAGGCATGCACTATATTGAATGGGTAATAAAAGAATCATTCAAGGACATTAGCTTAACTGATAAATATATAAAAATAGGATATAAACATATTCAGAAGCCCTCATTATTAATAGACTTATCTATTGGCAAAGACGATCTTTGGTCTAGTTTTAAGGGCAGAGCTAGGAATGTCATAAGAAAAGGAGAAAAAGTTGATGTAAGTGCTAATTGCATAATACCTACTCAGGAATGGATAGGAGAATATTATAAATTATTACAAGAAACCTTTTCAAGACAAGGTTTATCCCCACCCCATCCCCTCTCCTTTTATAAACAAATTGAAACATTATCGATACATGGTTTAGCTTTATGTTTTGAAGTTATGCATGAGAAAAAAATTATTTCCGCCGCTATTTTTTTGTTAGATAATAAAAGAATGATGTACTTTTCTGGTGTTTCAAATTTAACAGGAATGAAGTTAGCAGCTCCATCCATTATTCAATGGGAGGCAATGCAAAATGCGATTGACTTGGGTATAACTGATTATGATATGGGCGGTCTAGGAGTTGAATCAATTGATAAATTTAAAAGAAGTTTTGGTGGAAAAGATATCTATCACTCAAAATGGCTATACAGATCAAAGGTTTTTAAAATACTTGAGCCTTTTGCACTATGGCTATCAAAAAAAGGATTTTTATAAAGATGAAAAACTTTGATTTTAATCCTATAGACTCAAAAATGATTATGCCGTTGGTTTTTCATAAAATCGTTGAAGGTAATGCAGAAGATTGGGAGGACGTTAATAAAGATTATTTTGAAAAATTTTTAGATATCATTGGAAAAAATCATGTAGTATTTAGACCAAATGGTAAATTAGATGGCACTGGTTGGTGCATAACATTTGATGACGGTAATATATCTGACTATGATATTGCATACCCAATTCTGAAGAGTAAAGGGATACGTGCAACTTTTTTTTTAATTCTTTCACAAGTTGGAAAAAAAGGGTACTTAGATTGGCCGAAAGTTCTGGAAATGCATCATCATGGAATGTCATTTGGCTCGCATGGATTAAATCACTTAAGTATGAATACATTATCTGCCAAAGATGCTTATAACGAATTAAAAATTTCAAAAGATATTTTAGAAGACAAAATTGGAGAACATGTTTCATCATTTTCTTATCCATATGGAGAATATAATTTTAAAACTCATAAAATTGCTAAAAATGTCGGATATAATTTTATTTTTACCTCTGACCATGGAATAGAAAAAAGAAATGCCACCATTTTACCTAGAAATAATGTTCACTCAGCTATGAACTTGTCTAAAATATCAGATTTTTTAAGACCTAGTATTAGTTTAAGAGCAAAATGGGCAATTGAAGATAGTACTAAAACAATAATAAAGGGTATTATCGGAAGAAAGAATTATATAAAAATAAGAGAATTAATAATTCATGATTAGACTTTTTCTAACTATAATTAAAGCGATAAATTTTAAAAAAAAGGTGTTACTTGCAGATTAATCAAAAAGAAAAAAAATTAGTATTTGTTGAATTGAATGAAATAAATTTTGATGTTGTAAAAAGTTATTTGAAAATAGGCGTCAAATTGCCAGCCTTCAACAGAATATTTAAAGAGGGCCTTTTAATAACTAAATCAGAATTAGATTATGAAAACTTAGAACCATGGATTCAATGGCCGTCCGTTCATACAGGTTTAAATTATGAAGAGCATAAAACATTTAGATTAGGAGATTTTGTAAAATCAAATAAAAAACAATTTTTTGAAAAGGTAGAAGAGGCAGGTTACAAGGTTGGAGCGATTAGTCCTATGAATGCAAGTAATAATCTTGTTAACCCAGCTTACTTTATTCCAGACCCATGGACTCAGACTCAATCAGACGGCAGCTTTTTTAGCAATGGAATAGCTAATGCAGTATCCCAAGCAGTAAATGATAACTCTTCTTCTAAATTAACTTTTTCTACAATCCTTAATCTTGCCTTAGCATTTATCTTTTTAGTTCATCCTTTAAGGTTAATTCCAATGATTGGGTATGCTATAAACGCACTTGGAAGCCCTTGGAGAAAAGCTTTATTTCTTGATAAGTTGTTACATGAAATTCACATAACTCTATATAAAAGAAAAAAACCTAACTTTTCAACTTTATTTTTAAATGCTGGAGCTCATATTCAACATCATTACTATTTTAATTCACCGTTTGTAGAGTCTGAGGAGCTAAAGAATCCCAGCTGGTATATCGAAGAATCTAAAGATCCATTTCTTGAAATGCTTAAAGTCTATGATTCCATACTTTTAGATTTGTTTGAACTTAAAAATTCAGAACTTATTATAGCTACTGGGCTATCTCAAACTCCATACACTCATTTAAAGTTTTATTATCGCTTGCAAGATCATAAATCTTTTTTAGATTCCATGGAGATAGTATATAAAGATGTTGTGCCCCGCATGACAAGAGACTTTCTTGTTACCTTCAATTCTATTGATGAAGCTGCTAGAGCAGAATCTAAGCTTAAAGAGATTTATGTAGATAATAAAATTCATTTATTTGAAGAAATTGATAATAGGGGAAAAGATTTGTTTGTTGTTCTTACTTATCCTCATGAAATTAAAGAAAAAACTACCATTAACATCGAAGAAAAAGTATTAAATTTGAATGAGTTTACTACTTTTGTTGCAATTAAAAATGGAGAGCATCAAGAAAAAGGATTTGCATATTTTTCTGGTGGAGTAAAGAAATTTGCACCAACTAATTATAGCCATGTTAGCAATATACATAATACAGTTTTAAGTTTTTTTAATGTTAACTAATTACATTATATGAATATAGTTATGGTAAGCGGCGGCTTTGACCCAATTCATAGTGGACATATTTCTTATTTTAAGGCTGCCAAAGATCTTGGCAACTATCTTATCGTTGCATTAAATAGTGACCAGTGGTTACAAAACAAGAAAGGTAAGTTTTTTCTTCCCTTTCACGAAAGAAAAATAATTATAGAAAACATGGCTTTAGTTGATGAGGTTATTAGTTTTGAAGATGATAGTGAAGGCAGTGCTTCGCTTGCTTTGGAAAAAGTAAAAAAATTGTATCCTAACGATCATATTATTTTTTGCAATGGTGGAGATAGAAATTCCTCAAATACTGCAGAAATGAAAATTAAAGGAATAGAATTTGCTTTTGGAGTTGGGGGTGATTCTAAAATGAATTCTTCTAGTTGGATTCTGCAAAACTATTTCAATTACACCGAAGATAGAATTTGGGGAAAATTTTCACATTTGTTTAATTGTCCAGGAGTTCGCGTAAAAGATTTAGTTATTGACTCAAATAAAGGAATGAGTTTCCAAAAACATTTTAAAAGAAATGAAATCTGGTTCATTTACAAAGGATCTTGTATTGTTAATCATAGTAAAAATGATCCAGAAAATTACAAAGAGATAACCCTCAACAAAGACGAAACCATGTTTATTAAGGCAAATGAATGGCATCAAATAATAAATCCTTTCAGCTCACCATGCCACATTATTGAAATCCAATACGGCAAAGAAGTTTCTGAAGAAGACATAAAACGACTTTATTTTTATGATAAGAACTAACTTTCTATGATTAAAATTACCTCACCTAGTGATAATGAGCCATATAAGAAATTTCAACAGTATTATGAGAAGGCTTCCATAAATAAACAAAAATCAATTGAAGCTATTTTGATCTCCTCTTTTAATAAGACTTTAAAGGAAGTTGATTCAAGGTTTGTTAATCTTAAATATATTCGAAATAATGAGTGGATTTTTTTCTCAAATTATAACTCTTCCAAAGCAAAACAATTCGATTCTCATAACCAAATCTCTGCTGTTCTCTATTGGGATTCAATTGAACTTCAGATTAGACTTAAGGCGAAAATAAAAAAAACTTCAACTGCTTTCTCAAATGAACACTTTAAAAAAAGAGCAAAAGAAAAAAATGCTTTAGCAATAAGCTCTGACCAATCCGCTCCTATTAAAGATTACGATAATGTACTCAAAAGATACAATGATGCTCTAAGCTCAGACAATAATTTAAAAAAGAGACCAGATTACTGGGGAGGGTACTCATTTCAGCCATATTATTTTGAATTTTGGGAGGGTCATCCCGCTAGATTAAATAAAAGAGAGTCTTATGAATACAAAGACGGTAATTGGCATAAATTTTTTCTTCAACCATAATGACTTGTTCTAAGTTGCTAAAAAAGTTAATTAGTATAAAATCTTTAAAAAAATGACTATCGCATACAACAATATCAATAAAAAAGTTCCAAACTACATGTTTATTAATATCCTTTAATAGTTACCATCACTTCAAATAGGTAAAATCATAGCTTCTCAAAAAAAAAATATAACTCCAATTAACGAAAAAATTAAAGCCGATGAGATTATGCTTATAGGGTCTAATGGAGAAAAGCAGGGACTTGTTCCATTTGCTGTAGCCCTAGAATCGGCAAGAGTAGCCTCGCTAGACTTAGTTCAAGTTTCTCCATCTGGTTCAAACCCTTTAGTATGTAAGTTATTAGATTACGGGAAACATGTCTTTGATAAGAAGAAAAGTCTTTCTTCTTCAAAGGTAAAAGTTAAAAGAAATACGACAAAAGAAATTAAATTTAGACCTTCAACAGATATTGGTGATTATAATATTAAATTAAAAAAGGTTAAAAGCTTTATTCTTGACGGAGATAAGACTAAAATAAGCGTCCGTTTTAG
>MDSY01061281.1_pt1 | contig 39528 bp, 37 predicted proteins | sample 811131 | NCBI WGS metagenome assembly MDSY01 (sample SAMN05326643, study PRJNA326480) | marine metagenome | isolation source: seawater | place: Atlantic Ocean: South West | collected 2010
CCTTAAAGAGTTGCTTAGAAGTTGTAGCTGTACTTGGCATACCAGAACGCGCCACTGAAGCCCATAGGAGCAAATTCACTGTACGTGTTACCAGCGCCAGCGGCACCGTTATGCTTCTTAGAACCGGCTTCGTCAAAGATGTTATTGCCGCCTAACATAACCGAAGAACTTTCGTTCAGGTCATAGGAAAGCTCAACATCAACTACATGTTCACCGTCATAAGACATGCCTTGGTTTGGATCGTACCAATCACCGAAGTAAGAAACTCGAGCAAGAGCACGCCAGCCGTCCATCATGTGGTTAGCAGAAACATTGTAGCGAGTGTCAGGTGACACTTCTTCAATCGAACGCTCACGGTCATCATCGATATATTCACCGCGTGAAGTCACTTCAGTTGTAGTGTGGTTTAATGCCAGATTCCAAGCAGTAGTGCCGCCCATCCAATCAGTGCTAGTCGACATTACCAGATCAAAACCGCTGGTCTTTGTCTCAAAGTCATTGGTGAAGAAACGGAATACAGCAATATCATCAGCACCAGAAACGCCAGCTGCTGCCAGAGAAGCAATATCTGCTGCTGTCAGGCTGAAGTCTTTGGACAGAGTCAGACGGTCAGTTACTTCAATGTTGAAGTAATCGAAGGTGATATCAACCTCGCCAACACTACCAAAGAAACCGACTGTAAAGTTCTCAGACTCTTCTGGCTTCAACTCTGTAGCACCGGCAAATGCGGCAACCGGATTAGTTGCTGGAATAACACCTTTGTTTACCAGAACGCCATTATCAATCAACGTTGAGATATTAGACGCATTCAGCTGACCTGAAGTAGGCGCTTTAAAGCCTGTGCTCAATGTAGCGCGAATACCGAAGTTTTCGTCTAGCTTGTAGTTAGCACCCAACTTGTAGTTGGTAGTGCTACCAAAACCATCAAAGTCTTCGAAACGAACTGCAGCGGCTAACAGAAGATCTTCAGTAACGTCCCACTCGCCATCTACGTAAACAGCATCGTTTGAACGATCAAAGTCACCAGAGATATCTGGAGAGAAGCCTGGGAAACCGTTAGTTGAAGTACTAAAGCCCTGAACACCTAAACCACCGTCGATGTAAGACTCTTCTTGACCAGCGCCAATAGTGAATTCTTCAGTACGGTGCTCAGCACCGAATGCGATATTGACTGTTTCACTCAAAGAGTAAGTAAAGTCAGCATTGAAGTTCACATCAGTTTGACGGTACAAACCTGGATCAAAGTTGCGTGGAGTGTTTTCACCAAGGCTGGCATTAACAGTGTTGTTAATGTAGAAGTCGCCTTCGTTTTCGCCCTGGTATGCACTGACATCCCAAGTTAAACCATTTTCCAACTCACCTCTCAAACCCATCATAAAGGTGGTGTCTGTTACGGTGCCACCAAAGCGTGGAGTGAAGCCGCCAGGAATGGTCTCGTTGAAGTTAAAGCAGTTATCATCGGCTTTCAAACCAGTAATTGCTGCTGCAAGAGCAGCACTAGTTGGGTCTGAAGCATCAACAGCATACTGGCTACAGTTGCCTGACATATCGCCAGTGGTATCACCGACTAATAAGTTGCCATCTTTTGCATAAACACCACCGCGGTTTGTCGGGTTACGGAAGTAGAAACCACCGTCGACATCTTTGCTGGCGTAGTTGGCATAACCGTACAGCTCAACGCTGTCAGTCAGTTGGCTACCAAAGTTTACGAACAATTTCAGATCGTTATCAACAAAAGGACGGCCCCATTTCTGCGCCGGATCAGCAACTGGGAAGCCTGCGGCGATTAGGCCAGCAGCATCGTTACGCTGCTCTGAACGAACAGTCTCATCAGATGAACCATACTCTAAAGTTACGTTGGCAAAACCATTGGCACCAAGTTCCATGCCCATGTTGCCCGCGAAGTAAGCCATGTCGCCATCGCCTTCAGCGTATTGACCCATACGGACCTGAACAGAACCACCTTCACTTGCATCTTTCAGCTTGAAGTTGATTACGCCAGCCAGAGCATCGGAACCATACTGAGCTGCTGCACCATCACGCAATACTTCAACGCTTTTCAGCGCCATACCAGGAATAGTGGAAACATCAGCACCGTGAGAACCGTCTGAGATACCACCAGCAGACCAAACGATAACGCTGGCTCTGTGACGACGCTTGTTGTTTACCAGAATCAACGAGTGATCTGGAGCCATTCCGCGAAGCTGGAATGGACGAACCAGAGTTGCTGCATCACTGATCGGCTGATCGTTTACTGAGAAAGAAGGTACAGAGTTACGCAGCAGGTTAGCTACGTCCATGTCACCCTGGTTAGTCAGTTCGGCGCTAGTGATAACGTCAACTGCTGCAACTGTATCAGTAGCTGAACGTGCTTTGGCACGAGTACCAGTAGTTACGATCTCTTCAACCATAGCGCCTTCTGCGAAAGCTACTGTTGGCAGCATAGTGCCGCCAGCAATAATAGCCGCTGATAGTGAAGTTAATTTCAAAATGGATGTGTTTTTCATAAATCTCCCCCGAGATATTTGAAGTTTGTAGTGTTTTTTTTAGTTTTTACGCCAAGTTTGTAACTTAGCGCCTGCTACCCTAACATAGTTGTTAGACCGTAACGTATAACTTTATACGTTTAGACCATTTACGTTAATCCCGTCTCAATTGGATCAGATATCTGGCCACTGCCGGTTTGCCTGACAGGCGCCAAGATATTAGCGATTCAACCCATATTGAGGCGCGCAGCTCGAAGCTTTTCGGCACTCGGGATTGATAAGGCTTACAATCTACTTTTACATTGGCTGAGGAGTGAGATCGGGATGTGCGATTTAAAGACCCATCAGGGCGCCTGCCACTGCGGCGCGGTCAAATTTGAAATTGACGCCCCCAGCCAGCTGCATGCCCATGCCTGCAATTGCTCAATCTGCTATATGAGTGGCGGTGACCAGATGATTGTGCCAGCCTCGAGGTTTCGGTTGCTTAGCGGTGAGAGTGCGATCAGCACTTATACCTTTAATACCGGCGCTGCCCAGCACACGTTCTGCAAACACTGCGGTATAAAGGCCTTTTATACGCCACGCTCTAACCCAGATGGATTTAGCGTCAATCTGCGCTGCCTTGATCGCAGCGCTGTTGACTCTATTGCGGTGGATATCTTTGATGGCCAAAACTGGGAACAGAATGCGGCATCCTTGGCCCATCTGTCCCGTGATGACTAATTCTCGAGTTAATTAATGTAGTATGCTGCTCTCGATGACGAACCCCAAGGTGAGTTCTGCCACCCCCTCAATAAAAATAATAATTAATAGGGCAACGCTGTGAATAGACAACAGGGCCAGTTTTATCTGTTTCGCCAACGGCGCTTCCTGCCGTTTTTTGTTACTCAGTTTCTCGGGGCACTCAACGACAATCTGTTTAAAAATGCCCTGTTGGTGATTATTGTTAGCAGCGGCCTATCGGCATCTGAAAGCAATACCAACTTCCTCACCAATCTGGCTGCTGGCCTTTTTATCCTGCCGTTCTTTCTGTTCTCTACCACTGCCGGCCAGTTAGCGGACAAATACGATAAGGCCTGGTTGATCCGGCGGATCAAGTTTGCCGAGATTATTATCATGCTGACGGGCAGCTATGCCCTGTACAGCAGCGATATCACGCTAATGCTCGGGGTGTTATTTATGCTGGGTGTGCAATCGGCATTTTTCGGGCCCATTAAGTACTCGATTATTCCCCAACATCTCGCCACTGAAGAACTAATGGCGGGCAATGCCCAAGTGGGTATGGGCACCTTTACCTCAATTTTGATCGGTACCTTAATGGGGGCCTGGCTGGTGAGCTACGAGGGTGGCGCACTGTTGGTTGGTGCTGCTGCAGTTATGTTGGCGGTGATCGGCTGGCGTGCCAGCTGTGCGATCCCGGACGCGCAGGCAGAGGGTAGCGATATTTCCATAAGTCTCAATCCTATTGCTGACGCGGCGCGCAATATCCGCCTGGCACGGAAAAATATGACTGTGTTCTACTGCATTATGGGCATCTCTTGGTTTTGGTTATTTGGCGGCAGCTTTTTAACTCAGGTGCCCAATTTTGCGGTATCCGTACTTCAGGGCCATGCCACTTTGATCTCAGTGCTATTGGGTGCTTTTATTGTTGGTGTGGCGATTGGCTCCCTGCTCTGCGCCAAAATATCTGGCCGTCAGGTGGAGCCCGGATTGATTCCCTTCGGCGCGATTGGACTAACCCTGTTTAGTGCCGATCTGTTCTTTGCCTCGACCAGTTATCAGCTGGCTAACGCGACAGTAAGCGCAGTAATGCCACTGCAGTTCTTAAGTCTCAGTGGCGGTGTCAGAATATTTGTCGATCTAGCCGCCATCGGCATGTTTGGCGGCATGTTTATCGTGCCCTTATACGCTATGGTGCAGTCGCGCACCGAGAGCCATAAGCGGGCGCGGGTGATTGCCGCAAACAATGTGTTTAATGCCATATTTATGGTTTCAGGAGCATTGATCGGCATTGTCTGTCTGAGTATTGTACAGATGAGTATTCCCCAGTTTTTTGCTCTTATGTCGGCCGCCAATTTGCTATTTTTAATGCTATTGATCTGGCGAGTGCCAGAATTCAAGCTTCGCTTTTTAGCCTGGATAACGAATAATCGGTAACAAACCCCCGCAGGCTGCGGTGGGAACATCAAACCAAGGTAGGAACTCAACAATGCAACTCTCGTCAAAAATTCTTCTCGGCATGGCCCTCGGCATTGCCGTTGGTCTGATACTCAATATGGTCAGCGATGGCAGCGGCCCCGGACCGCTCACCGCCTGGGTGGTGGAGTATGTTTTTGATGTGGGGGGGCGTATTTTTATTGCCTCACTGAAGCTTTTAGTTGTGCCACTGGTGTTTGTCTCTCTAGTCTGTGGTTCCGCGGCTATGGGAGAAAATGTGAAGATGGGCCGCATCGCCTTTAAAACCCTAGCCCTCTATCTGTTTACCACTGCCATAGCAATTACCATTGCCCTGTCGCTGGCAAACATTATTAACCCGGGCTTGGGTATAGATACTACCGCGACCGCAAACTATGTGGCGGCGACTCCGCCGGCCTTTAAAGATGTGCTGATCGGCATCTTCCCCACCAACCCGATTCAGGCCATGTCTGATGGCAATATGCTACAGATTATTGTCTTTGCTATCTTAGTCGGTGTGGCGATTACTCAGGCAGGGGCTGCCGGAAAGTCCACTCTGGCGGGCTTCCAAACTTTTAATGAAGTGATTATGCGTATGGTCACTATCCTTATGCATCTGGCGCCCTTCGGTGTGTTCTGCCTGCTGGCAAAGCTGTTTACCCAAGAGGGCTTCACCGCGATCTTCAATCTGGCGCTCTACTTCATGACCGTGACGCTGGTACTACTTATCCATGCAGGTGCTGTCTACACCAGTATCTTCCGATTCTTTACCGGCTTAAATCCCCTGACTTTAATTAAGAATATGCGCCCGGCCATGCTATTTGCCTTTAGTACCTCATCGAGCAATGCAACCATGCCGATCACCATGAATGTGGTGGAGAAGCGGGTTGGTGTGGACAACTCCATTGCCTCATTTACTGTGCCTCTGGGCGCCACCATTAATATGGATGGCACCGCGATTATGCAGGGTGTGGCCACCGTGTTTATCGCCCAGGCCTATGGTCTCGATCTCGGTATAAGTGAGTATCTTGCGGTCATTGCCACGGCTACTCTAGCCTCGATTGGCACCGCCGGTGTCCCCGGAGTGGGCCTTATTATGCTGTCGATGGTGCTGCAGCAGGTGGGCTTGCCGGTGGAAGGTATTGGCTTGATTATCGGCGTTGACCGCTTGCTGGATATGATGCGTACGGTGGTCAATGTTACCGGTGATGGCATGGTGACCACAGTGGTGGCGAAGACTGAGGGCTTACTCGATGAAACCGTCTTCAATGAAGTCTCGGATCGCGATGAGTACAGCAGCCCGCAGCAGAGCCGTTAGCATCCGGCGATTGCTTGGGCGCGTATACAGCGGCACGAACCTGTATAACTCAGCGTCAACTAATGGGCCTGAAGCCCGTTGTCAGGTGCTTGAATAAAACAGCCCGCAATAAACAGCGCCAAGACTAATTATCCAAAAGGTTTGTAAATGCCATTGTTTAACCGCCAGGGAAAGATAACCATCGCCGTGCTTGTGATGGGCATTCTATTGATTGTCGGTGTGGCAACCCTCAAACCCCAGCCCGAAAGAGTCAAACGGCTGCCACCGCCGCGGTTGGTGGTTGAGGTCATTGATGCCACTCCGCAAACATTGCGCCCAGGTATTGCCTCTCAGGGCACGGTAGCACCGCGGCGAGAAATCAGCCTAGTGTCTCAGGTCTCAGGCAAAGTGGTCGCCGTTGCAGAGGCCTATGCCGATGGCAGCTTTTTTCGTCAGGGGGATCAACTGATTCAGCTGGAAGACAACGACTATCAGTTTGCCGTGATCCGCGCCCAAGCCCAGGTCGCCAAAGCCGAAGAGCTGGTGGCAATGGAGCAGGGTCGCTCCCGTCAGGCCAAGCGAGAGTGGCGCGACCTCGGGGATAATAGTGCCAACGCGCTGTTTTTGCGCGCGCCGCAACTGGCCTCTGCCAAAGCTTCCCTCGAGTCAGCCCGTGCCGATTTGGCTAAGGCCCAACTGGATCTTCGTAGAACCGCTATAGCCACGCCATTTCAGGGACGTATCCGACAGACTCTTGTCAATCTGGGTCAGTACATTACTCCGGGCACGCCGATCGCCAAGATTTACAGCACCGACGTAGTCGAAGTACGCCTGCCCCTGACAGATCGCCAGGCGGCGTTGATTGATCTGCCGGTAAATTTTGAAGATGCGCAAACTGCCAGCTATCCAGAAGTAGTGCTCCAGCGCAGCGTTGGCGGCAAGACCTATAAGTGGCAGGGCAAGATTGTTCGCACCGAGGCCTCCATCGATATTCAGAGCCGCATGACCTATGCCGTGGCCGAGGTGCAAAACCCCTTTAAAACCGATCCCAACAGCGATCGACCGCCCCTCAGTATTGGACTCTTTGTGGAGGCTGAGATTGCCGGTCGACAGATGGACAATGCCATAGAGCTGCCAAAGCGCATTATCTATCGCGGCAATGAGGTGTTGGTGTTAAATGACAATAATGAAGTAAGCTTTGCCAGACTCAGAGTAGTGCAGTCAGATACTAACTCGGTGGTGACCAACAGCTTTGCTCCGGGTACTCGCATTGTCGGCACTCGCATTGCCCTGCCGGTGCCGGGTATGCGAGTTGATGTTTCAGCCGCCAGCGCAACGGCAACTAGGCCTGTAGTCAAAAACCCTCCAACAAACAGCGCTGACCGACTATGAATGCCTCCATCGCCTGGTTTGTGCGCAACCCGATTGCGGCAAATCTGCTGATGCTGCTGATTTTGGCCTCTGGCATTATTGGCGCCATGGGCATGGGTAAAGAGGTCTTTCCCTCCACAACGATTAATCTAATCAATATCTCCATGCCCTACCCCGGTGCCGGGCCACGGGAAGTAGAAGAACAGATTGTGGTGCGTATCGAAGAGGCGATCTACAACCTCGAAGGTATCAAACATATTCGCAGCCAGGCTCGTCAGAGCAGCGGCAAGGTCACCGTGGAAATCGCCGACGGTTACCATATGCCCGATATGATCAACGATATCAAAGCCCGGGTGGATGCCATTATCACATTCCCCAGCGATGCCGAACGCGCCATTATTAGCGAACAAAAGATGCGCGAAGAGGTCATTCGTGTGGCCCTGTTTGGTGATGCCGGGGAAGCCGTGCTGCGGGAATATGGTCAACGCATCCGCAATGATTTGGCGGCCCTGCCAGATGTGGATTTTGTCGAACTCTGGGGCGTGCGCCAACCACAGATTGATATTGAGCTGTCTGAAATGGATATGCGTCGCTACGGCATTTCCTTTAATGATGTGGTCGCGGCAGTTCGCCAGTCATCACTTAATCTGCCAGCTGGTACGATCCGTGCCGACAGCGGCGACATTCAAATTCAAACCCGCGGTCAGGCCTATTACGAAGAAGACTTTAATCAGATCGTCGTCTCCAGTCGCGCCGATGGTACTGAGATTAAGATTGAAGATGTGGCCACCGTTATCGATGGCTTCGAAGAGCGCAATCTGCGCACCCGCTTCAATGGTGCCAATGCGATTTTCCTCGGTATCACGGTGGGCAAAGATCCCGATGTAGTGGCCACCACCCAAGCGGTGAAAGACTATGTTAATGCCGGTTCAACCTTTCTGCCGCCGGGCCTGCAGTTACAGACTTGGAAAGATTATTCGAATATGTTCTCTGGGCGACTGGCGCTGCTGTCGAAGAATGCCTTCGGCGGATTGATTCTGGTATTTGTGGTGCTGATGCTCTTTCTGCGCCCGCAGCTGGCCTTTTGGGTGGCCCTAGGGATCGCCATCGCCTATATGGGTGCTCTGTGGATCCTTCCCAGTATGGGCCTGACATTGAATATGATGTCGATGTTTGCATTTCTGCTGATTCTCGGGATTATTGTCGACGATGCGATTATTGTCGGCGAGAGTATCTATCGCCATCAACAGCTCGGCTATGACGGCGACAGCGCCGCGCGACTGGGTGCTCAGGCGGTCTCCAAGCCGGTACTGCTGGCCGTGGTCAGCACCATGATTGTGTTTTTGCCGATGTTATTTTTGCCCGGCATGTGGCCAAAATTTCTCTGGGCCATTCCGGCGGTCACATTAGTCGCCCTGTCTTTTTCCCTGGTGGAGTCATTCTGGATTCTGCCTTCGCACCTGGCCAAGATGCAGCCTGAAAAACCGGCCACCACCAAGACCGGTATAGCCATTCGCCGCGTCAGAAAACAGTTTGCCGATGGTCTGGTGGACGTTGCGCAAAATATTTACCAACCGTTTTTAGAGAGAGCCCTGGACTGGCGCGCCCTAACTCTGATCGGTTTTTGCCTGGCTTTTACGCTGTCCATCACTCTGGTCAGTGCCGGGTATATTAAGCAGCGCTTTATGCCCGATGTGCCCTCAGACTTTATCTCCATGCGCATCGAAATGCCCGACGGTTACTCCGCTGAAGGAAAAGTTGAAATTACTCAGAGAGCCGAGCGCGCAGCGAAACTATTAGCCAGTGACCCGGCGATCAAGTCCCAGATCGACACCGACGATCTGGTGGCCAATCAGCTGTCGTTTATGTACGGCGATACCATTCGCCTGATGCTGGAATTGCAGCCCGATATGAGTGGTCAGGTGAGTCCAACCCTGGTTGGGGAGCGCTGGCAGAGTCTGATCGGCGAGATCCCCGAGGCTAAAACCTTTAGCGTCAACGCCTCCGCTGCCGGCCGTGGCAATGGCGCGCGCCTCACCGCGGTATTGACCTCGAACAATCTCGATCAGCTCACTGCGGCAGCCCTGTTCTTAAAAAAGCGTATGGGAGATATTCCCGGAGCGCGTAATATTCGTGATGATATTCACTCCGGACGCTCAGATATTGATATCAACCTGCGCCCCTTCGCGAATAATTTTGGCATTGGTTTAGCCGATATTGCCCGTCAGGTGCGCCATGGTTTTTACGGTGCCGAAGCCCAGCGGGTGCCCCGGGGTCGCGATGATGTGCGGGTGATGGTGCGCTATCCAAAACAGGAGCGCTCTCAGGTGGACACTCTCGACAGCATGCGTATCCGTACCCCAAGTGGCGCTGAGGTGCCCTTTTACTCAGTTGCTGACGCTAACTACGTGCCCGGCTATACGCGGATCAATCGCCAGGATCGCCAGCGCAGTGTCAAGGTCTTGGCGCGTCCCACCGCAGGCAAGCTGACCGTAGATGAAATGGCCGGCGTGCTGTTTGGTGAGATTGGCCCGGAATTGCAGCGCCTCTACCCTGAGGTGGTGCTCAACAAAGATGAGCAGCTAGCCGAGCAGGATGAGTTTTTTGCCGCGGCAACCAAACTTTTTGTGCTGGCTCTGGGGATGATTTACATCCTTATGGCAGTGGAATTTAAATCCTATTTAAAACCATTGGGGGTACTGTCGGCTGTGCCTTTCGGCATTATGGGCGCGGTGTTTGGCCACTTTATTATGGGGCTTAATGTTAGTGTGCTGTCGTTTCTTGGTGTGCTGGCCGCCTCTGGTGTAGTGGTCAATGACAACCTGGTATTAATTGACCGGATCAATCAACTGCGCCAAGAGGGGCTGGCGGTTAAAGAGGCGCTGATGCGTGCGGGGCAGGAACGTTTTCGGCCGATTATTCTGACCTCTCTGACAACCTTTATTGGCCTGGCGCCGATACTTTTTGAAACCAGTATGCAGGCGCGCTTTTTGATCCCAATGATCGCTTCGCTGGCCTTTGGCGTGTTGTTTGCCTCGGTGGTCACACTGGTGTTTGTGCCCTGCCTGTATCTATCCGGGGCCAATTTAAATGCTCGCTGGGAGAGCAAAATGTTGCAGCCAAGGCGAAATTTAAACCAAGAGTCAAACGCCGATGACGGCGCCTGACATATTCGCGGCTCTTTATATTAGGCGTTATAAAAGCAGACGTTAGTAATAGGCGGTGGGCGTAGTGGTCAGTACCATAGGCGCACCCACCTCTTCACGCTTGACCAAACCGCAGAGCTGTTCCACCAACTCCAGGGCAAAGTCCAGTGCCGTGCCCGGCCCCTGACTCGTGATGCAGTTACCATCCACAACCACCCTCGCAGCACCGTCTACTTCTTTGGCTTCCAAGGTCTGCTGAAAACTCGGATAACAGGTAGCGGCCTTATCTAGCAGCAGCCCTTTGCTGGCCAATACCAGTGCTGGCGCCGCACAGATAGCCGCGAACAGTCTGCCCTCAGCGGCCTGATGCCTGAGCATAGAATCCAACAGCGGATGCTCAGCAAGGTGCTTAGAACCGAGCAGTCCGCCGGGTACGGCGATCAAATCATAGTGATTGTTCGCGCAGTCATCTAACATCACATCGGCAATAATTTTGGTTCCTCTGGATGCTGAAATCTGCAGGTTCTGGCCGCTGTTGGCGCTGGCCACAGTGACCTCGACGCCGGCTCTGCGAAGTACGTCTATAATAGTAACAAGCTCAATTTCTTCGCTTCCCTCTGCGATGGGAACAAGTGCAGTTTTATTCATAGTTTGACCTTTTTATCCCTTAGCTACATACGTTACACTGTGGCGCAAATTATCCTAACTGTCACGGATTTGGCATGAAAATCTTTATTATCAAAAGTCATAATGGAAGCATTCTGAGTAAAGATCTTGAGTGGCTTGACGGCTCGAATGCCAACCTGCTTTTTTCTGCTGCCCACCGCGATATTGCGCTCAATCAACTGATTGAATTAAACGCCAAAGATATCAATTTGCGCGCGCAGATCATTGAATGTGACGCCGACAAAAAAGGTCGACCGGTTCTTTTAGTAGATCCTGCAGTTATGCCAACCGAGGCTCCGGCCAACGCCGACCAAGTCAGCGCAGCCTAAACAGGAGCTATGGGTGTCACTTCAAACTCGTCTTGCAGCACTTGCCACTGACAACCGTCTTGGGACGCTGAAAAATATTGTCCGCGGTATCGAAAAAGAGAGTCTCAGAGTTGAGACCTCCGGGCGCTTGGCCACCACAGCCCATCCAGCCGCGCTTGGCAGTGCCTTAACTCACCCATCGATCACCACCGATTACTCTGAAGCACTGCTGGAATTTATCACCGCGCCATCGGCGTCGATTGATCAGGTGCTCAACGAGCTAGAAGAGATTCACAGCTACACCTATCAACATATAGGTGACGAACTGCTCTGGGTCAGTAGCATGCCCTGTCAGCTGGGTGACGATAGCAGCATTCCCGTAGGCCAATATGGCAGCTCCAATAACGGCAAAATGAAAACCGTCTATCGCCTTGGACTCGGCCATCGCTATGGTCGCCTAATGCAGACAATTGCCGGAATCCACTACAACTTTTCAGTGCCCGAGGAACTCTGGCAGCAGTTACACAGCCAGGAGAATAGCCAGCAGTCTTTAAAAGATTTTAAAACCGATGGCTACTTTGCTCTGATCCGCAATTTTCGGCGCTACTTCTGGCTGCTGCTGTATCTTCTCGGTGCGGCGCCGGCGGTCTGTGCCAGCTTTGTCCGTGGTCGCAAACATGATTTGGTACCTCTGGGTAGTGACAGTCACAGCCTCCATCTGCCCTATGCCACATCACTGCGTATGGGCAACCTCGGTTATCAGAGTGATGCCCAAAGCTCACTGGTGGTCTGCTACAACGATATTGATCAGTACGGCAGCACGCTTAAACGTGCACTGGAAACCCCTTACCAGCCCTACGAAGAGATTGGTCTGAAAGATTCTCAGGGCAACTACCAACAGCTGACTACCAATTTGTTGCAGATCGAAAATGAGTTCTACAGTCCGATTCGACCGAAGCGAACTGCCGCACCTGGGGAGACACCTCTAGAAGCGCTGCAAAAGCACGGTGTCGAATATATCGAAGTGCGCTGTGTCGATCTGAACCCACTGCTACCCAACGGTATTGATAAGCAAACCAGCCAGTTTGTGGATACCTTTTTGCTCTTTTGCCTGCTTAAAGAAAGTCCCCGCACCAACAACGCTGAGTATCATCAAATTACTGAAAATCAGCGCCGCACAGTGGAGCGCGGTCGCGACCCTGAACTGCAACTGGTGGACGGCGACAAGCAGCGCAATCTGGTGGAATGGGGCCTGTCGCTAATGACTGAAATACAGCCAGTCGCCGAGATGCTCGATCAGGCCCAGGGTACGGTAGATTACACAACTGTGGCTGCAGCAATGGAGGCGCGCTTGCATGACAGCAGTTTAACCCCCGCCGCCCAGCTGTTAGCTGAGATGACCGCGAACAATGAGACTTACTATCGACTGGCAATGCGCAAGGCTCAGGAGCATCGCGACTATTTTCGCAGCAAGGTGCTGACCGCTGAGGCCCTTGAGCAGTATCGCTGTCTCGCCGTAGAGTCGCAGCTCAAACAAAAACAGATGGAAGCTGCAGACAGCCTTTCATTCGATGATTTTTTAGCCGAGTACTATTCAGCCGAGTACTCTTTAACTGATTAACCGATTAGCCGAGCAACTGCAGCAATCGAGCGGCGATGACAGCGCTAACTCAGGAAACAACCTATGAACCTGCCAAGTAATCGTACTATTAGCCTATCTGTGGCGGCGGTCTGTGGCGGACTGATTGCCATTGCGATCTTGTATTTCCAAAATCATCTCGGACTTGAGCCCTGTTATCTATGCATCACTCAGCGGGTGTTTGTAATCGCCGTAGGCCTGATTTTTCTGATATCTGGATTGCACAATCCAGCGGCCACAGGTGAGAAAATATATGCGGCGCTGGCGGCATTAGCGGCGTTTGGCGGCAGCTTTTTTTCCATTAAGCAGCTCTGGTTGCAGGGCCTGCCAGAAGATCAGGTGCCCGCCTGCGGTCCTCCCGTGGACTATCTGTTCGATGCCTTTTCAGCCTCCGAGGCGATCAGTATGCTGCTGCGCGGCGACGGCAACTGCGCCGAGGTGCAGTGGCAACTGCTCGGCATCAGCATGCCCGGCTGGGTGTTGGTGAGCTTTATCGGTCTCGCTGGAGTGGCGCTTTTCCAACTGCTGCGCAAATGACGAAGCTGCTTGCGGGTCTGCTTATTCTGGTGGTTTTTCAGTGGCTCGGAGAATCAGCGGTAAGGTTATTGGCTCTGAACATTCCCGGTCAGCTGCTGGGTATGATTCTGTTATTGATCGTCCTGACCCTCAATCAATCTCTGCTACCTTGGCTGGAAACAGCAAGCAGCCAGCTTATCCGTTATATCGCCCTGCTTTTTGTGCCGGTTACCACTGGGGCATTTTTTCTCGGGCCAGAAATCCTTGATAAATTGCCACAGATTCTAGCCGTGCTTATTTTGTCCACAGTGCTGGCTCAGTGGTTTATGGCGCGGGTTATCAAAGCACTGCGTGGCGCTGATGACTGAGACTATTTTGCAGCAATGGCAGCTGGTCAGCGGAACCTCTTGGCCAGTACTGCTGACCCTGGCAGGCTTTGCCATTGGCTGGTGGATCTATAATCGCTCGGGGCGGGCTTCTCTTTTACATCCATTAATGATCGCCACGCCACTAATCTACCTGACCATGGAGATTATTGATCTAGATTTTGCCTCTTATAACGCCGGCAATGGCCTTTTAAACTGGCTGCTGGGTCCTGCAACAGTGGCGTTGGCGGTGCCTCTTTCACAGCAGATGCGTCAGCTTCCAGCGCTGCTCAAGCCGCTCACGGTGGCATTGCTACTGGGTGGTCTGTTTGCCACTCTCAGTGCCCTGCTGCTGGTTAAGTTATTTGGCCTCAGCGATATTATTATGCTGTCTCTGGCGGCTAAGTCGGTCACCTCGCCGATTGCGCTGAGCATAGTGCAACAGATCGGCGGACTCACCGGGCTGTTAGCAGTGGCAACAATGGTCACCGGATTGGTAGGCATTATTGTAGCCAAAAGCCTTTTTAGTTTGACTGGGCTAGAGGATGAACGCTGGCAAGGCCTAGTGCTCGGAGTGACTGCCCACGCCATTGGTACGGCCAAAGCCTTCGAGTCCAGCTCCCGCTGCGGTGCCTTTGCCACCTTGGGAATGGGTATCAATGGAATCTTGACGGCGATTATTCTGCCAGCATCAATTGGCCTTTTTGTCATTTGAGTATTTATTGTTCGACACAAAACAAAGTAAACTGTCAGTCCATTAGGGAGTGATGAGGTTACCAAGGCATGTTGAATGATTTAACGCGATTAAAAGAACTTTGGGGCGGTGTTAGCGACATCGTTGACCGCTGGCTGGAAGAGCGCCGGGAACTGTTGGTCAAGTACTGTGACCTTAGTGAAATCCACGACTTCGATAGTGCCAATCGCGGTCATGGGGACAAGCTACAAAGTTTCTGCGAAGTGATGGTCGATTATGTGTCGGTGGGTCACTTTGAGGTCTATGAGCAGCTGGCTAAAGAAGCGAAAGCCTTTAGCGACAGCGCTGGCTTAAAAGCGGGTGCGGACCTTGTAGACAAGATCCAACCCTCCACCGAGTCGGTCTTAGACTTCAATGACAAGTATCTTGAAACCGATGATCTCGACTCCTTGGCGGAAGATCTGTCGTTGGTTGGAGAGGTGCTTGAACAGCGCTTTGAATCTGAGGATAAGATGATTGAGGTGCTGCACAATGCTCACCTTGAACAGCTGCAAAATAGCAGTTCTGCATCGGCATAAGAGTCTGCTTAGCTTTAACGGTACAAAAAAAAGCCCCGATAAATCGGGGCTTTTTTGTTTCTGCTGAGGCTACTTTTTAGCGGTTTGGTCAAGCAGCCTGCTTTAGCAGATTTCCTTAGCTACCAATATTGGCATTCAGCAATTCCACTTCAAAAATCAGAACGGAATTGGGACCTATGGGGCCAGCACCGCCGGGACCATATGCCAGCTCAGCAGGAATATAGAGTTCCCACTTTGAACCTTCAGGCATCAACTGCAGTGCTTCAGTCCAACCGGGAATCACCTGAGTGACACCAAACTGTGCTGGCACGCCACGCTTAACCGAGCTATCAAATTCAGTGCCATCCAACAGGCGGCCGGCATAGTGAACTTCAACAGTGCTGTCGGCAGTGGGTACTGCGCCAGTACCAGCGGTGATAACCTTATACTGCAGGCCACTGTCGGTTGTAGTCACGCCTTCTTTAACGCCATTGGCGGCAAGAAAGTCAGCACCCTCTTTAACATTGCCTTCGGACTGTATAGCCATTGCTTGTTGCTCTGCCTTCTGCATCTCATCGCGCTTAGCGGTCATCTCAGTTTCAAAACGCGCAATGGTTTCGGCGACCTGCTCCTCGGTCAGTACTGATGGCTTCTCATCGAGGCCGTCTGTAAAGCCCTGGTTAAAAGCTTGAGCATCAATCTCGAGACCGATTCCACGAATATTCTTGCCATTATCCATACCCATTAAATAGCTTATGCGCTGGCTGTGGCTGTCCAAGCTGGCGGCAGTTGCCACTTCGGTGGATGTCTCTGAAGTCTTAGAATCACAGGCTGCGAGACCAAATAGCAGTGCGACGAATACGATTTTTTTCATGTTGGTTTGCCTTCCTTTTATTAGCAGTGGATTAGCTCTATAAAATACAGTTGGAATATTGTTTGGCTCAAGTTTAGTTTATTTCTGCGCGCTCTTCGACTGAGTTGGTTATGGCAAACAGAAACTGCGCCATCAGCCAGAGTAGACAAACCGCTAGTCTAGCTTTTGATACAGCAGATCCCAAACTCCGTGGCCGAGACGCTCACCGCGCTTCTCAAACTTGGTCAGGGGTCGATAGTCTGGACGCGGCGAATATTGCTGTTGGCCCACAGTGTTTTTAAAGCCTGGGGCCATATCCAGCACTTCGAGCATCTGCTCCGCATAGTGCTGCCAGTCGGTGGCCATATGCAGCACACCGCCAGTCTCAAGTTTATCGCGAATCAACTGAACAAATTGTGGCTGCACAATACGGCGTTTATTGTGCTTTTTCTTGTGCCAGGGGTCAGGAAAATAGAGTTGCAAGCGATGCAGGCAGCCTGTGGGAATACATTCATTGAGCACATCCGTAGCGTCGGCGAGATAGACCCGCAGATTTTTGATTTGCTGCTCTTCGGCACTGGCAATCAAGCGGCCCACTCCTGGGGGGTGCACTTCGATGCCAATAAAATCTTGCTCTGGTGCGGCGCTGGCCATCTGCAACAGAGAGTCACCCATGCCAAAACCAATCTCTACAATTAACGGCGCCTTGCGGCCAAAAATAGCTTCGGCGTCAATCATGCCATCATCAAGCTTTAAGCCGTAGAAAGACCAACCGCTGCTAAAAGCATTGCGCTGCCCTTCGGTCATACGGCCGGCACGCAGCACATAACTACGAATCGCTTTTTTGCGATACTCGGGTCTGAAGTCAGAGCTCTGCTCAGAGCCGCGCCCGGGACTACTGCTATCGGCACTACTGCTCTCAGCGTCGGTCTTGCGGCCACTTTTAGAATTAGGATCAGAGCCGAGCTGGTCCTGAAGATCTTCTTTATTAATGTCCGTTACTCCTCGGCATTGGTTGCAGTAAAGAGTAATAACCAGCCAACGATAAATGCGCTGCCACCTATGGGTGTAACAACCCCAAGAACGCTGATACCGGAGATCGCAATCAAATACAGCGAACCGCAGAACAGCACAATGCCAAGCATAAAGCTGCGCGCCGCCCAGTGCAGGGAGCGCTCGTTTAAGGGCAGGTTAATCGCGCCGAGCAATGCCAGAGTGTGGATAAACTGATAGAGCACCGCGGTTTGGTAGATATCCAGCATCTGCGGGGTCAGTGTATCTTTCATACTGTGTGCAGCGAAGGCGCCCAACATCACAGCGATCGCGCCGCTGAGGGCCGTTAGTCGAATCCAGAGTAGTTTATCCATAGCAATAAAAAAGCCGCACTAAGCGGCTCTCGGTCTCTTGTAAGGTGGGGTTAGGCTTCCATTAATCCGCGAACTTTCTTCATCGCGTTTTTCTCGAGCTGACGAATGCGCTCTGCGGAGACACCGTATTCAGCAGCCAGTTCGTGCAGGGTTGCCTTGGCATCATTTAACCAGCGACGCTGGATAATATCGCGGCTGCGATCATCGAGATCTTTTACCGCTGCGACCAGGCGGGTGCTGTTGTCCACTTCCCAGTCATCATTTTCAGCCAGCTCAGCCGGATCCATACTCTTGTCTTCGAGAAAGAACACCGGAGCTTGGAAGCTGCTGCTGTCATCGTCATCACCGGCCGGGGCGTCAAACGCTGGATCCCTAGAGGTGAGCCGCATTTCCATTTCCATCACATCTTTAACCTGAACGCCCAGATCCTCTGCAACGGCCTTGGCTTCATCCGCAGATAACCACTGCAGCTGTTTCTTGGCGCTGCGCAGATTAAAAAACAACTTGCGCTGGGCCTTGGTGGTGGCAATTTTAACGATGCGCCAGTTGCGCAGAATAAATTCGTGAATCTCAGCCTTGATCCAGTGCACGGCGAAGGACACTAAACGCACTCCCTTCTCGGGATTGAATCGTCTTACCGCTTTCATCAAGCCGACATTGCCTTCCTGAATCAAATCCGCAAGTGGCAAACCATAGCCGTTGTAAGAGCGAGCTATATGCACAACAAAGCGCAGGTGCGCCATAACCATGCGTCGTGCAGCGTCGAGATCTTCTTGATAATAGAGAGACTCACCGAGTGCGCGCTCTTCATCAAGGGTTAGAATGGGCACGGTCGAAGTTCCCTGAATGTACGCATTCAGGTTTCCGCCGGGTGCCATCCACTCCATTGTTTGAAGGGCTTTACTCATAACTGACTCTTTTTCTTCGTGGGTCGGATATTCTAGCATTTTTTATTTGCTCGTTCCTAGGCTTTAAAAGCAACTAGTAGAGAGCAGTTTAGACCTTATTTGAAGGTTTTTCAGCGTGGTTTGATCTTGCGCAAGTGTTGACCAACCGCTAGCCAGGCGCCAATTAGGCCAACCGTGCCGCCAATCAGCAAAAGAGTGGCAACGCCGCCAAGCCCCAATCCGGTAATACTGAACTGGCTCCGATATAACAACGCCAGCTTATCTACCGGCCCAGCAAGCCAAAATCCCAATGCGGTCAACAGGATCGCAGCCACCAGAGCGCCGAATATACCGAACAGAAATCCGCTGTATAAAAAGGGTCTGCGCACATAGGCATCGGTGCCTCCGACCAGCTTAACTACGGTGATCTCATCCCGGCGACTCTGAATCGCCAGACGGATAGTATTGCCCACCACCAAGATTACCCCGAGGCCCAGGGCCGCTCCCAGGGCGAGAACCAATTTTCGGCCCATATCCAAGAGTGCATCTAGGCGTTGCAGCCACTCCAGATCCAACTGCACATCGTCCACTAAGTTCAACTGGCGGATATCCGTCACCAAGCGCTCGGCGCTACTGACCAGTAGCGGCTGAACAAGAAAGGAATCCGGCAGCGGATTTTCATCCAAATATTGCAGTGCCGAACCAAAACCTGACAGCGCTTCAAATTCATCCACTGCAGCCTGAGCAGAAATATAGCGCACTGAGGCGACACCAGAGAGTCCCTCGAGCTTTTCACCCAGCGCTTCGAGGGCCGATTCACGGGCGCCTTTTTTGACAAACACACTGATCTGGGCCGAGGCGTCCACGCCACCGCTCAACTGGCGAATATTTTCCACGCCGAGGTAGAGTGCGGCAGGCAGAGTCAGGGCAATGGCTATCACCAGAATCGTCAGCAGTGACTGCAGCGGTTCGCGGAGTATTTTTGTGGCACTTGAAGTCAATGTCGAGCGATGGTGCTGACGGTAGCTGCGCCAACGGTCGAGGCGGCTGAGCACCTGTCCCCGCGCACCGCGCTGGGCGCTGTCCCGTGATTTGCTGTTAGTAGCCGCCATAACTGATCCCGTCCTGCTCCATCTCACCCTGATTGAGTCGCATAATGCGCATATTCATGCGGTTGATCAGATTGATATCGTGACTGGCCACCAGCACCGTGACGCCGACATCTTGAAAGCGTTTAAACAGCGCCATAATTTCAGTGGAGAGCTGTGGGTCTAGGTTACCCGTAGGCTCATCGGCGAGAAGAATCTTTGGCTTATGGACAACGGCGCGGGCGATACCAACGCGCTGCTGCTCACCCCCAGACAGAGCGATGGGATTATGTTTCTCTCTGTCGAGCAACCCAACACTGTCCAGAGCCGCGCGCACTCGGCGGCCAATATCGCCATGGGAATAGCCGGCCACCTGCAGTGGCAAGGCGACATTGTCATATACCGAGCGATCAAATAGCAGCTGGTGATTCTGAAATACCACCCCCACTTGGCGGCGGTAAAAGGGAACTTTGGAATGAGCCAGACGGTTTAGATTCTTGCCATTGATCAGCAAATTACCCGAGGTGGGCCGCTCGATAAGCATCAACAGTTTTAACAGGGTGCTTTTACCGGCACCGGAGTGGCCGGTTAGAAAGGCCATCTCGCCGGCATCCATTTCAAAACTCACGCTGCGCAATGCCTCATAACCACTCTCGTAGCGCTTGCTGAGATTATCAAAACGGATCATCGACATATTATTCCCCCGAACCCAGCAGCGCCGAAACAAACTGCTCCGCCTTAAAAGGCTGCAGATCATCCGCCCCTTCACCCACGCCTAAGTAGCGAATTGGTACAGCAAATTTTTCTGCCAGAGCAAAGATCACGCCCCCTTTGGCGGTGCCATCGAGTTTCGTTAAGACAATGCCGGTTACCCCTGCGGTGGCCTGAAATTCGCTCATCTGGGCCACGGCATTCTGGCCGGTGCCGGCATCCAACACCAGTAGCACCTCATGGGGTGCGGCGGCATCTAGCTTGGCAGCCACTCTGCGGACTTTTTTCAACTCTTCCATCAAATTACTTTTGTTGTGGAGACGGCCGGCGGTGTCAGCAATAATCACATCAATATTTTTGGCTCTCGCAGACTCAATGGCATCGAATACCACCGAGGCACTGTCGGCACCCATATGCTGAGCCACGACTGGAATCTGATTGCGCTCACCCCAGACCTGAAGCTGCTCTACCGCCGCGGCTCTAAAGGTATCCCCTGCCGCCAACATTACCGACTTACCCTGCTGTTGCAACTGTCGCGCCAGCTTGCCAATGGTAGTAGTTTTGCCAACACCGTTAACACCGACCACCAACATCACAAAGGGTCCCTCGCCATTCTCTGTAATAAGGGGCTGCTCACAGGGAGCCAGTCTGGCAATCAAAATTTCACGCAGAGCGGCCTGCAGTGCCGGGCCATCTTTAAGCATGGCTCTATTGGAGCGCTCGGTGAGCTGAGCAATAATTTGAGAGGTTGCCTCGACACCCACATCGGCCATCAATAGCAGTGTTTCCAATTCTTCAAAAAGCTCGTCATCGATAACTTTGCTACCGAGGAAAAGATCGCCGAGGCCGCGACTGGTTCGCGACAGCGCACGCTGCATTGTACCGAGCAGACCGCCTGACTTTACTGGAGCAGTCTCATCTACCGGAGAGGAGTCGAGGGCAACGGAATCAGAGGGCGAAACTGTAGAAGAATTTGAGGACTCAGCCCTGTCTCGCTTAAAGCGATCGAGAAAGCTGCGTTTCTTCTTTTCCGGCTCTGGGGGCTGAGTTGAATTAGCATCCATGTAGGTTCATTTCTAACTGTGGTTATATTCTGGTGTATCCTACCATCTCAATTGATTTAGGGTGATTAAATGTCACCAAAAGGAGTGGCTTTTGACTGTCAGACAACGGGTTCGCATTATCGCTGGCAAATGGCGCAGCCGCGTGCTGACCTTTCCCAGTGTAGACGGTCTGCGACCCACCGGTGATCGTATTCGCGAAACCCTGTTTAATTGGCTGGCCCCTAATATAGTCGGAGCAAATTGTCTGGATCTGTTTAGCGGCTCCGGCGCGCTCTGTTTTGAAGCTCTATCGCGAGGTGCCGCAGACTGCTTAGCCCTTGAACAGAGTCCCAAAGCGCTAGCCGCTCTAACCGAGAATAAAGCGCTTTTAGCAGCGGCGGAGTTAACCCTGCGGCGCACGGATACCGTAGCCTACCTGCGCAACAGCCCAGACAAGCCGTTTGATATTGTCTTTGTAGACCCTCCATTCGATCTCAATCTGCTCACCGAAACCTGCGCCCTACTGGAAGACAACCACTGGCTGACAGCCGACAGTTTGATTTACTGTGAGCTCTCAGCGCGGCACAATAGTTTCGCGCCACCATCGAACTGGCGCATTGAAAGAAGCAAAGCCGCTGGCGAGGTAAATTATCTGCTTTACTCGCGCATTTGAGCTGGCGACTATATTTAAGTAATATGCGCGCAATCTAACATGGCGGAACCAGTGCATGACGACAATAGTCTACCCCGGCACCTTTGATCCTATCACCAATGGTCATATCGATTTAGTCGAGAGAGCGTCGCGTATGTTCGACAAAATTATTGTCGGCATCGCTACCAGCCAGCGCAAAGGCCCCCTATTTAGTCTCGAAGAACGCATTCAGCTGGCCACAGATGCTCTAGCCCATGTGCCTAATATAGAAATTCTTGGGTTCGATTATCTGTTGGTGAATTTTGTTCAGGACTGTAATGCCGACGCCATTATGCGTGGATTGCGGGCGGTTTCAGATTTCGAATATGAGTTTCAGCTGGCCAATATGAACCGCGCCCTGTCACCCAATATTGAAAGTGTATTTCTGACACCGGCGGAACATCTGTCTTATATTTCCTCCTCACTGGTGCGCGAGATCTCCTCCCTCGACGGTGATGTATCGAAGTTTGCCCCTGCCAATGTAGTCGATGCGATGGCGCAAAAATTCAATAAAAGCTCTTAATAAAAGCTCCCACCAAGACCTAAGCCGCTGACAATTTTTTACTCAGCGCTGACAGGCCGGACAGAACACTGAACTGCGCTGACCCAGACGAATATCTTTTAAGGTTTTGGCGCAGCTAACACAGGGCTGGCCGCCGCGACCATAGACCGCCAAAGTCTGTTGAAAATATCCCGGCTCGCCGTTACCGTTTACAAAGTCCCGCAATGTGGTGCCTCCCTGCGTGATGGCGCTGGCTAACACCTCCTTAATATGATCCGCCAACTCCTCATAGCGCTTCAGGGACACACGCCCCGCACTTCTGTCAGGCCGAATACCGCCGCGAAATAGAGCCTCAGAGGCATAGATATTGCCTACTCCAACCACCATGCGGTTATCCATAATAAAAGGCTTGACCGCCATTTTGCGCTTTCGAGATAGCTCGTATAGGCGCTGACCGGTAAATTCATCGGTCAGTGGTTCCGGTCCCAGATGATCTAACTGCGGATAACCGCTGTCGGACCAGAGCCAGGCACCAAAGCGACGGGGGTCGTGATAGCGCAGACATGCGCCATTGCCCATCAGCATTTCAATATGGTCATGCTTGCGCCGCGGCGCGGCGCGATCCACCACTCGCAGGCTGCCGCTCATGCCCAGATGGATCATCATGGTTCCGCGCTCAAGCTCCACCAACAGGTATTTGGCCCGGCGAGTAATAGCCACAACTCTCTGTCCCCGAGTGATCTCAGAGATGCCCTGGGTCACGGGCCAGCGCAAAGAGCCATTGTGAATCGTAAGATTGTCAATAAGTTGACCTACAATATGCGGGCCTACCCCACGAAGGGTAGTCTCTACTTCGGGTAATTCAGGCATTTATTTCCCAATTATTCGGCAATGATTGCAATGATGTTTTCCTAAATTGCCTTATTTCTGGCAAACTTAGGGTGCTTGTTAGGAGTAGAGTAAACGGCTTTGACACGCAGGGGTAGTGGCGCTAGCAATTCTGACAGAAATCAGTAGAATGCGCGTCTCAATTAATATCAGAAAATCTTAGAAGGGTTACATTAGATGGCTCTAGGAAGAAGACGCAAGGAAGAGGATGAGTCAGCAATTGATATGACGCCGATGCTTGACGTTGTATTTATCATGCTTATCTTCTTTATCGTAACGGCCTCGTTCGTCAATGAATCCGGCTTGGACGTCAATCGTCCGCCGACCTCTGACGAGCCGCCACCAGAGACTGAAAACACTAATATTGTGTTTCGGGTTTCTGAGAGCAATGAGCTCACCTTTGAAGGACGCCGCATTGATGTGCGCGCTGTTCGAGCAAACGTAGAGCGCATGCACGCAGAGAAACCAGAAGCCAAGGTAATTGTAAGTGCTCATCCCAAATCTAAAACAGAGATGTTTGCACTGATCTCTGACCAAGCGCGGGAAGCTGGCGTCTACGACGTTTCACTGTCCACAGACGAATAGCAGCACAAGCGGCGTAATCGAAAGCCCTACAGGAAACTGTGGGGCTTTTTTTTAAGCGCGAATTAGCCTGGGCGAGGGGCTCTCGAGCATCTTGTAATTCATCGCTACCGCGATAAGACTGTGACAAGATGGCCCCACAACACCACATAAATAGCTGACCATTAACCCGTGAGTAAGCCCATGCAGCAGACAGATTTAAGTCTTGCCCAACAACAGATTAGAAGTCTGGCTCAAACACTCCCAGAGTTTGGCCCCGGGGCTATAGCCGATCCAAGATCAAACCCAACCCTAGAAAACTATCTGGATTTTTACCAGCTGCCAGAGCCAAGCGATACAGTCCAGCTCCTCGCCGGCAAGCTTATTAACTGTGGTCGCCAGAGCCACCTGATGCTCTGGAAACCAGAAAATGCCACGGCTACTGCCCTGATAGTGCATGGCTATCTGGATCACACCGGGCTCTATGGTCACCTGATTCGCCAGCTGCTGGATCGTCAGTTCGCGGTGGTCTGTTTTGATTTGATTGGCCACGGCCTCTCCAGCGGCGCAGCCGCTTCAATAGAGAGTTTTGATGAGTATATTGACCAGCTCAATGAAGTACTTACCGCCACTGTGAATCTCTGCCCCGGCCCATTGCATGGCATTGGCCAGAGCACCGGCGGCGGCATTCTACTCAAGCAGCTTTTGCAGCAGGGTGACAGTGGAGACTACCCCTTTGCCAGCCTGAATTTGCTCGCGCCGCTGGTGCAGCCAATATCTTGGAAGCTTGATCGCTGGCTGTTTAAATTGACCCGGCCCTTTCGGCGAACCATGAAAAGAGTGTTTCGGAAGAACTCCCAAGATACCGAGTTCTTAGACTTTATTCGTTATATGGACCCGTTTCAGCCCCATCGACTACCAGCAGCCTGGGTTGCGGCGATGGCAGAATGGGTGGTGGAAATTGGACGCTGCGCGGAAAACGAATTTGCTATTAATGTGATTCAGGGAGATCAGGACAGTACTCTGGACTGGCGGCATAATATGCAATTGCTGCAGCGTAAATTCCCCAATATGCGCCTGCAGATCATTGCTGGCGCTGGCCATCATATGGTCAATGAAGCGCCAGCCCTGCGTGAGGAAATCTTTGGATCGCTGAGATTTTAGAAGAGCTTTCTGCCGGATTATAAGAGTAGGCACCTCTTTATCGGCTGTGGGCATCTCTTTATGGGCTGTAGGCACCTCTTTATAGGCTGTAGGCACCTTCTACTAAGCTGTGGGTACTTCCCGAGTTTTACCACTGTCATCGATGGCAACAAAGACAAACTCGCCCTCGGTGACTTTGCACTGCTCCCCTTCACTGTCATTATCAATCCAGGCTTCGATAAGGATGCGAATTGAGCTGGTGCCCACAGAGAGGGTCTGGGCATAACAGCCAACTACCGCACCCACCGGTACTGGATTGAGAAACGACATGCTGCTGATGGCAACGGTGGCAACCCGCCCTCGACCGATTCTGCCGGCCAATATAGCCCCGGCCAGATCCATTTGACTAAGCAGCCAACCACCAAAAATATCGCCGTTGGCATTGGTCTCCCGCGGCATGGCAATGGTCTGTGAGATAAGCTTTCCCGATGGTGCTGGCGACTGAGTCTCCATAAATATTGAGTCCTTTGAATTTCCCACTAATTATAAATTAAGCCCGGCAACCAGGTGGCCAGTGCCGGCCAAATAGATAACATCAGCATTAAGAGTAGCTGAATAACAATAAAGGGGATCACGCCGCGATACATATCTGCGGTCTCCACCGACGCCGGGGCAACGCCACGCAGATAGAACAGCGCAAAACCAAAGGGCGGAGTCAAAAAAGAAGTCTGCAAGTTGATCGCAATCATAATGCCCAGCCACACCGGATCTAATCCCATAGCCAGCAACACCGGCCCAACAATCGGCACCACCACAAAGGTGATCTCAATAAAGTCGAGTACAAAGCCAAGTACAAAGATCACCAGCATAACTAAAATAGTCGCGCCTACCAGGCCGCCCGGTAGTCCGGTCAAAAACTGTTCAACCAGCTCTTCGCCACCAAAGCCGCGAAACACCAGTGAGAATATCGCTGCGCCGATCAAAATCAAAAACACCATTGATGTCACTTCGGTGGTGCTCTGGGCCACTTCTCGCAAACGCTGCAGTGACAACTGACCTTTAAATAGTGCCAGTAGGGTGGCACCAAAGGCACCGACACCCGCCGCCTCGGTAGGCGTGGCCGCGCCAGATAGAATTGACCCCAGCACTGCGATAATTAAAAACACTGGCGGCAGCAAATTGAGCATTGCCTGGGACAGACCCTGTACCGGCGGCCCATCATCACCCTCTGCCGGCGCTTCTGGCCGGACAAACAAAATGACATAGATGCAATAGAGCAACACCAGAATCAGACCGGGAATAATCGCCCCCACAAACAGGTCGCCAATCGACACCACTTTGGGGGTGAAGATGCCCATGCTTAACTGTGCCTGCTGATAAGCACTAGAGAGAATATCGCCGAGCAATACCAGAGCAATAGATGGGGGAATGATCTGCCCTAGGGTGCCGGTGGCACAGATAATGCCGGTGGCCTGAGATGAAGAGTAACCTCGCTTGAGCATCGTTGGCAGCGACATCAGTCCCATAGTTACTACCGTGGCACCCACTATGCCAGTGCTCGCCGCCAGCAGTGCGCCAACCAACACAACAGATATACCCAGACCACTGCGAAAGCCTTTAAATAGGTCCGCCATACTCTCGAGCAGATCTTCTGCCAGCCGCGACTTCTCCAGCATCACCCCCATAAACACAAACAGCGGCACCGCGATCAGCGTGGTATTTTTAATCGTGCCAAACAGGCGGTTGGGCAATGCGTGCAGAAACGCCATATCAAAGGTGCCCGTGGCAAAACCCGCCACAGCAAAGAGCAGTGCGGTGCCCGAAAGGGTCAGGGCCACCGGATAGCCGGCCATCAATACTAGGCAGACAACCAAAAACATTAGCAGAGGAATAAATTCAACCATCAGATTAGCGGCTCGATATGATCGGGCTCGGTGTGCGGCGGTTTACCCAGCAACACCAAACCATTTCTAAGAATTTCCGCCACACCCTGCAATAGCAGAGTCGCCGGCATTAATAGCAACAGGGTTTTTAGCAAGTAGATGCCGGCAATGCCACTGCGCTCCTCTGAGGTTTCGCCAATCGCCCAACTGGCGGCCACATAGTCCCAGGAAAAAATTAAAATCAGCAAGCTCACTGGCAACAAAAATAACAATCCGCCAATCAGATCCACCAAGGCTTTGTGATAGGGAGAAAAGCCGCGATAAAAAATATCCACCCGCACATGGCCGCCACGCTGCAGTGTAAAGGCGATACCGAGCATAAACACCAGCCCGTGCAGATAGGTGATCGACTCCTGCAGTGCAATGGACCCACTCTCAAAGTAGTAGCGCAGCACCACAGCCACCATAGTTACGAGCACCATCGCTAGGGTCACCCACGAGACCATTCTGCCGATCACATCGGTGACTCGGTCAATGGCGCTGATCGTTAAACTCACAATTTTCACAACAGCTCCAGCTTGTCAGCTTGAAAATAGCGGTCAGTATAACCTCAGGGTAAAGCCGCTGACAGCCACCTATAGTGGCGATAAATATAAAAGTAGAGGAAAAAGTAAAATAATATTAAAGCTTTCTAATTAAGTGCCGATCTTTAGTTGTGATGAGGGGGATTGCCCCCGCAGCAAAAGCCCAGAGGGCCATGCTGAATACTTTAAGATCGCTCAGTATATAAGGCCTGAGCGCTAACCGAGAATGGTGACAGATATGTCTGGGATTGATGGTAATCTCAAATTAAATACACAGCTCGCGCCGGCCCCAGCACCACAAAAGCCAGCGCCCAGCGAACCTGTATCCGTGCCCAGCACATCGATTCAAGACGTGAGTCGCGACGTGCAAGCGGTTAAAGGTGAGAGCGCCAAACAACTCAGCCAAAACCTCGAAGATGTTAAGGCAGCGGTTAAGACGCTTAATATCGCAATGAAAAAAGCGCCCACCAGCCTGCAGTTTTCTGTGGATAGTGCCTCACACCGCTTTGTGGTCAATGTCACTAACAAAGACACTGGAGAGCTAGTGCGCAGCATGCCGGGTGAAGCCATACTGCGGATTGCTCAAAACCTAGAGTCACTTAAGGGCGTTCTATTCGACGAACTCTATTAAAATTCAGGGTCTTCTCCTAGCTGACGAGATTCCGACAAAGCGGCAACCTTCCGGCAAATTTTGCGGCAAGAGCTTGCCGCTGGGCGTTCCAGCCTCCAATCACATCAAAAACAACCACCTCAAGCTATTGATTTGAATGGAATTTTATTCCATTTCTGGATTAATTTTAATTCTTGGCATAAGTATTGCATTTCCTCTAATGCGAGCCGTCAAAAAGCCAACAGGCGTAAAGACGGCAATTGGTAAATTTTTAGGCTCATCACTCAGTCAGTGATTGAGCTAAATGAGCCTAACGATCCCGGTTGCACAACGCTTTGATTACAAGCAGCCGATCAAAAGATTAAAGAGGAATTTGAAATGACTGTTATTAATACAAATGTGGGTGCAACGATTACCCAGAACGCCCTAGCGAAAAACGATCGGCTTATGGGTCAGGCAATGGAACGACTGTCTACCGGTAAGCGGATTAACTCCGCTGCAGACGATGCTGCTGGCCTAGCCATCTCATCGCGCATGACTGCGCAGATTAGAGGTCTCGATCAGGCGGCACGCAACGGTAACGATGCCATTGCCATGATCCAAACTGCAGATGGTGCCTCTATTGAAATATCCAACATGTTGCAGAGAATGCGCGAGCTGGCTATTCAGTCGATTACTGAAACCAATACTGCCACCGATCGCGCCAACCTCAGTGTCGAGTTTGTTGCACTGCAGGATGAAATTTCACGTATTTCTATCTCCACACAGTGGAACGGCGAAAATATTCTCGACGGCAGCGCCGGTTCCGAGGGAACGGTTACCTACCAGGTAGGCTCCAACGCGAACCAAACTATTAGTGTTGATTTAGGAGACTGGGCTACATCCGGTGCTGACGTATACAGCAACGGTGCAGATTCAGCGAACAATATCTCCTATACAGCCACAACCGCAGCCTTCAGCATTCCAGCAGCAGAAATCGACAATGCAGCCGGCGTAGCTCAGGTTATCTCTGATGGCGTCACCTCAGTTTCTGTTACTCAGGTTGACGATGCCACAGTTGCAGAGCAGGTCACTGCGATTCAAACTGCCACTGACTACGGTGATCTACTGTTTACCGTTGCTGCCAACACCGATGGCGATGGATTAGTCTTTACCTATAAAGCAAGTGGTTCCGTTACCGCTCCTACAGTAACTGAAGCCGCTGCTGCGGTAACCGTGACCGAAGATTCTAGCGGCACAGACGGTATCAGCTTGAGCAGCTCAGCACTTGCCGCCGAAGCACTGGCCGGTATTGACACTGCAATTAACGGTATTAACACCCAGCGAGCCACTTACGGTGCGGTGATGAATCGTCTTGAGTATGTTGTCGATAACCTAGCCAATGTATCTCAAAATGCGGCGGCTTCTCGCAGTCGCGTAGAAGATGCCAACTACGCAGAGGAGACAACTGAACTGGCGCGCACTCAGATTATTCAGCAAGCCGGAACGGCAATGCTGGCTCAGGCCAATCAGTCCGCCCAGTCTGTGATGCAGCTTCTTAAAGGTTAAGCCATTAAAACGAGGGATTGCCCTGCATAGATTGTCCGGCCCTGTACTTTAGGGCTGCTTAAACGCCACCTCAGTGAACCTGAAGTGGCGTTTTTTTATGCCTGCCCAAAAGCCTATTCACTGCCTCGGGGAATAAATTCCCAATCAGCATTCAAGTATTCACATGTGGTGTCGATGTATAGGTTACGGCCGCGCCAGAAAGCGAATGTAATCTTGGCAACGTGACGAAGAAACATAATGATTTTTTTGAGGATTTTAAAATGACTGTTATCAATACAAACGTAGGCGCTACTATTACGGCCAACTCACTGGCGAAAAACGAACGTGCAATGAACACAGCAATGGAACGTCTTTCTACCGGTAAACGCATCAACTCAGCAGCTGACGACGCCGCTGGTCTTGCTATTAGCCAGCGTTTAAACGCTCAGGTTAAAGGTCTTGACCAAGCCGCTCGAAATGCTAACGACGCGATCTCAATGTTGCAAACTGCCGATGGCGCCGCAATCGAAATCACTAACATGCTCCAGCGTATGCGTGAACTTGCTGTTCAAGCATCGAGTGACAGCAACACTACTGCCGATGTATCTAACTTGGATCTCGAGTTTAAAGCGCTGGCTGAAGAAATTGATCGCATCGTAGATGTGACCCAGTGGAACGGCGAGAATATTCTCGATGGCACTGGCGGCGATGATAGCGATGGCTCCTTTACCTTCCAAATTGGTGCCAATGACGGCCAGACTGTTACTGTAGACTTCGCTGACTTTAACTTGGCAGCCGGTTCTGCAGAAGTTACAGCAGTCACAGCAGTAACTGGCGTAGCAGCTGTTTATACCTCGGCGCTCAACGATACTGCCGCAGCGGCCATTGACGGTGATTTTGTGATCAGCGATGGAACAACTACTCTCACTCTCGATTACTCTGGCGCCAGCCCAACCGATTTAGACGCGATCATCACTGATATCCAAGCTGAAGGTGATTACGGCAGTATGTTATTCACGGTTGCAGCAAACACCGCAGGCGATGGCATTGATATTACCTATGCTGCCGCTGGCGCGATCACTACTGCTCCGACCATAACTGCGGACGATGGAGGCTCTGACGTAGCTGGAACCGTTACGGAAGGTACCGCTGGCGTAACCGCCGTAACTGCTGTTACTGCAGTTGATGCCCAGCCAATGGCTGACGATCTGAGTGGTATGACTGCGACCACAGCTACAATCACTGCCACATCAGACAATGTTATCGCCACTCTGGACTCAGCGATCTCTGGTGTCACTACTCAGCGCGCTACCTTTGGTGCGGTGATGAATCGATTGGAGTACACCGTCGATAACCTAGCCAATGTTTCTCAGAACACTTCTGCATCTATGAGCCGTATCGCTGATGCCGACTATGCTGCTGAAACTACTGAGCTAGCACGTACTCAGATCATTCAGCAGGCTGGTACAGCTATGTTGTCTCAAGCAAACCAGCAGGCACAGTCTGTACTGGCACTGCTTAAGTAATATTTGTCAGACTAGTGACAAAGCAGCACCCAAAACCCGACTCTTTGAGTCGGGTTTTTTTATTGCCTGCTATTTTATTGGCCGCTCAATTGGCTTGGCCCGTGGCCCAACATACAGTTGATAAGAACTTTTGAGAGAAGCTCTTAAGAGAAGCTGTTAAGAGAAGCTGTTAGGAGAGACTGTTTTAAAAAGCGGCCCTAAAAATACGGGTACAAAAAAACCCGCAGGCTAATGCGGGTTTTTAATTGAGCAAGTTAGGATTACTTGTCGTAAGCCTTAGACAGAGATTCCAACTGACCCTCAAGATACTCTCTGGTGCCATTGAGGCGCTCCATCATCGATTCCATTGCTGCAAACTGAGTGAGGTAGCGATCATAGACTGCCGTCATGCGTGTCTCTAAGTCTGCAAGTTGCCCTTCATAATCTTCCAGGGCAGCCTCAGCACTTGTCTCTCGCGTGGCCAGCAAACTCTCGCTATCAGTCAAGCCCTCAAGGGTAGTAGCGATATCCTGAGCCAAGCCCTTTTCCGCGCTGCCGTATATATTTTGGTCACTGGTGTTGGCGGTGAGCATCATTACTACATCGTCATAGCTCTCAGTAATAGCGGTATCGTACTCATCTTCGTCAAAGGTCAACTGACCCTTCTGATCAACGCTGATGCCAATATCACGGAGTCCGGTAATATCGCCAGAACGGGTCGATGAGTCATCAAACAATGAACTCCGCACCTGCTCCATAACATGGCGCGCGACCGCGAGATCCCGCTGCAGTGCGCCACTGAATTCGACATCTTCTTCAGGAGCTTTGATAAAGGTATCCATAATATTGCGAAAGTCATTGTAGACCTCAACAACATTTTCAACTCCAGCTTTGAGCGTAACCTGATCACTGGTTACAGTTAAACGGGCCGCGGCACTAGTGACCGCATTCAAGTTTAAAGTAGCACCGGTAATCAGATCTGAAATTTCATTGCTGCTGCGGGTCACGGCCAAGCCATTAAACTCCAGCTGCGCATCCTGGGCGGATTGCAAACCGTTAGCTACCTCATCGAATCCCAAATCAGGGGTCGAGGAAACACTAAAAGCGCCCTCACTGCCCTCAGCTCCACTGAGCACAATGCGGTAGTTAGCACCGGCAATACCGGTGTCGATAAGAGTCGCAGTAATGCCTATATCGGCATCGTTAATCGCACTGACGACCCCAGCAGGGGTATCGGTTGCAACAGTGACAGTACTGCTGGTGGTGGTGCTAGCCCCCACAGCAAAGGTAAGATCAAAGGAGCTGCCAGAATTTAAGCTGCTGCTAGTGCTGCTATATTCTGCGGATTTAACCCGCTGTTCGAGAGCCAGCTGAGTCACCTCAACATTATGAGAACCCGCTTCAGCCGTGCCATCAACAGCACTAAAACTCACTGCAGTATCACTGGAGCTGGCGCTATTAGTAGAGAGTTCATCGGCATCATTGAGCGCTTCGAAAGCGGTTTGCAGCAAGCTCACCTGATAGGAGATCAATCCGTAGGCAGAGATCTTGGCTTCGGTAGCAGTGACAGCAGCTTCAATTTTGGCCTGCTTAGGGGCCCGCTCCACCGAGGTTAAATCCTCGGCAAGCTTGGTGATATTCAACCCTGAGCCGGCGCCCAGAGTGGTCATAATCTGTGCCGTGACGCTTTCGGTTGCTGCTACTTCGGCCATCTATATTCTCTCGTATTTGTGTTCGCTTTCAGTATCGCTTTCAGTATCACTTTCAATATGACTAACAAATTGATTTCGCCAATTAACGAATATAATCAAATAACGTCAGCTGAGAAATTTTGGCAAAACTGCTCTGCCCTGCTTCCAAAGACATAATTTCAGAGGTCAGCTGAGTGATAGCCGAGGCGTAATCTAAATCTTCGGCGCCGGACAACAGTGTCTGATAGCGCAGCTTGGCATCGGCCAGACTGTCGGCCTGGTTCTCGGCGGTGTTCATACGGCTGCCCACATCGGCAATAGAAACCGCCAGATTGAGTGTCAAATCACTCACCTCAGCGAGACTATTCTGCAGCTGCTGAGAATCTTCGCTGAGCAGTGCGGTAGCAAAATCATCGATAACATCGAAAAAACCTACTCGTTCACTAACGCCATCCGTTTCGCGAATCACACTGCTAAAGGCTTCATTGCCAGGGCGATTAAGGGCCAACTGGCGCTGATCCGAGACATCTACCAACATGCGATTTTGATCGCCCTGATAAACCAAGTTCCCCGAAGCATCTTCAGCAAAGGGCTGGCTTCTCACCATAGAACCGGAAAAAACATAGTTGCCCGAGACATCCTGAGCATTGGCCAGTGACACTAACTGATCGCGCAGAGCGCGGACTTCAGTGGCAATAATTCTGCGATCACCGGTGGATAGGGTGTCGCTATTACCCTGCACCGCAAGCTCGCGGACACGCTGCATAATATTTTCCGAGGTCATCAGTGCAGCTTCTTCAGCAGCCAGACGACTGTTAATAGTGTCGAGATTGCTCGCGTAACTGTCCTGGCGATTGAGAGCCGTGCTCAGGCGTTGAATTAATGCCGCCTGTTCCGGACTATCACTGGGACGCAGTACCTGCTTGCCGGTCGCTAGCTGAGTCTGCATCTCTGAGACTTTGGCCTGCTGCTTCGACATCTGCGTGGTGGCGCGGTCAAATATCTGGCTAGTAGAGACTTTCATCAGTCAATTCCTTAGCGAATCGTTAATATTGAATCAAATAGCTTCGAGGCTACCTGAATAATTTGAGCCGAGGCCTGATAGGCCTGCTGGAAACGGATCAGTTCAGCCGCTTCCTCATCGAGGCTAACTCCAGAGATCTGATCCTTGGACGCCACTGCCTGGTTATAGACCACCTGCATCGCTTCCCGAGACATCATCGCCAGCCCAGCTTTACTGCCCACGGTGCCCACCAAAGTAATGTAGGACTCACTAAAGGTGCGGCCGTTATCCAACAGCGGCTTGTCTTGCAGACCAGCAATACGCAACATATTGCCGTTGTCGCCAATACCCTCTTGATTGCTGTCCACAGAAAATTGGTCACCGGCCTGGGGGTGGCCATCGATCACTACACGCATGCCATGATGAGTAATATCCTCTCCCTGGCTATAGCTGCGGGTGGCGACCACTGTGCCGGTGGCATCATCGCTAATACTGTATTTCGTGGCCGATAAAAAATTGATCGAAAAGGGCTGCTGCAGACTCTCCGCCAGGGCCTCGTTGTCCGGCTTGCCGAAACCTGCCGCGACAGCAGCACTGCCGGTGCCGGTGACAAAGACCGCCAGATCTTCAGTGAGGGGGCCATCCACATAGATGCCTGTCCGCAGACCCAATACCGCCAAATCCGCCGGCACGCCGGTGGCACCAAAGGTAAAGCGAATCTCCTCGCCGCCCTGGAGAGCCAACTGTCCGCTATAAACGCCATTAGCCTGACCCAGCGCATTGGTATTAGAAGATGAGTCTGGGTTGCTCAGGGTAATATTTGCGCCTTCATAACCCACTGCATTGGTCACCTGTAACTGATCATTACCGTCCACTGTGGCAATCACATTGGTGCTCGCAGCGGCACTGTTAATTGCCTGTGCCAGCTCCTCGGCAGAGGTCAGCAAGCTGCCATCGCCAATGCTGACACCGTTGATCGTCAACTGCTGAGTAAAGTCGATACTGCTGGCGTCCAGCTCAATGCGAGTCATGGCAGTTGCCGTGACGCCGGTTGCTGCCGCCGCGCTGTTCAACCAAGTGGCCATTGCCGCCGCCGAACTGGTATCTCCCGCCGCCAGAGACAAAGTGCCCAGCGAGGTGCCGTTTAACATCAAGGCATCGGCGCTGACCAAATCAATTGCTGCCGACGACTCATTGGTCTGCAGTCGAACAGGGTCAGAAGTGGCCGCTGCCGCAACGGTGGTAATTTCATAGGCATCGGTAATGCCCGAATCGCTAACCTGCCAATCTTTGCGTTCTACTTCACTGGCCAAAAAGCCATAGGTCAGCTGCAGACCCTTATAGCTATCGGCGCCGGTGGCATTGAGGTAGCTATCGCTATAGCTGCTGTCATCATTAAATCCCGAGTCACCGGAGAGCATGGTTGCCCGAGAGGCATCATCCAAACCGTGACCGAGAACATGTACCGCATCAGCGGTTATCACCTGAAAATTGAGATCGCTGTCTTGGGGCACCTGCATCATCAGTGAAGTCTGGGTGCTGCCTTTGGGGATTATATAAGCCGGCGACAAATAGCTCGCCGTGACCGGCACAGCCGCCGCAATACTGGGATTATTGCCGAGGCTTTCAATGGCCTTGCCACCGGCAAAGCCAGCAGCGCTACTCGGGATACCCTGCTCGAGGCTAACCGTAGTATCGCTGAGATTACTAAAACTGCTCTTGATGCGCATGGTGTCAGCGGTGGCCACAGCCAGGGGATCAGTCTGAATCATGCGAATGCCGCTAGCAGGCCGTGACTGTGGACTGATAACAAAGGTTTGGCCGTCGCGGGGCATGGCCGCGATAGAGATATTGAGACCGGCGTAGTCAAAACCACCGGGGCCAGGAGCCGCCTGAGTGACCGCGCCGCTAGTCAGATCTTCGATGCGCCAACTGTTTTGCTCACTGACCCAAGTAGCACGCAGAGGCGCATAATCAAACGCCTCGGGATCGACCACCTGAACCTTAACGCTGCCCACATCACCTGATGCCACGGCAATATCAAAAATAGGATCTATGGCAAACAGATCAGCGCCGGGATCGCCGCGACCATCGAGGCCGGAGCTGTGAATCTGGTTTACTTCCGCCACTAGGGTCTGGGCCAGATAATCAAAGCTGTCCATAGCGGGAGAGAGTGTCTGGGTACGAAAATTTAACAGTCCACCGAGCATACCGCTGCTCACTGCACTGGCGGCACGCCGATCGCCGTAGGGCTCAAGAATTAAATCCACGCGACCTGGATCGCTGTCATCAAAGGCAACACCGAGATCGTAGGAGTACTTACTGTCGGTAATCAAGCTGCCGGCACTATTGGCCAAGCGCACCTGCACCTGTCCTGAGGTAGCCTCGGTGACATGAATTTTCGTCACTGCAGACATATCCCGCAGCAGCTGATCACGCTGATCGAGCAGCATCGGTGGCTGGCTGTCGAGGGTCAGCTTTTTGCTTAACTGCTTGTTCACAAAGGCGAGCTTGTCGGAGAGGCTGTTGAGGGTCGAAATCTGCCCTTCGATATTCTCGCGAGTCTCTATCTCTACGGCACCCAACTGAGTCGACAGTTCACGAAAGCGCGCAGCCATACCATCGGCGTCGCGCAGAAAATCACTGCGCAGATTAATCGATGCGGGGTCCGCACTCAGGGCACTGGCCGCGGCAAAAAACTTGTCCATAGCAGTGGAGAGGCCAGAGGCTTCGGAACCCATAATATCCACTACGCGGTTAGCGTAATCAATCAGTGGCTGCTGGGTGGCGAGCTTGCTGCCACTGTCACGCAGGCTGGCCTCGGCAAATTCATCATAGGCCCGCTCGATATTGTCCAGACGAGCGCCAGAACCCACAAACACAGTACCCTGTTGACTGGGGGCATTCTCTGACGTCTCAGAAACTTGACGTGAATAACCTTCGGTATTGAGGTTGGCGATGTTGTTACCGACTGTTGAAAGGGCCTGACGGTACAACTGAGTTGCGCCTGCTCCGATCGATAGAATATCTGCCATAGTCCCCTCCTTAAATTTGTCTTAATACTTAATGGTGCAATTTATTACTGCTGGGAAATTACTCTGGCCCAGTCGCTGGCATGGCGGCTTTTATATCGCCACGATCAATCGTTATGGGCTTAGCCGCTGGGCTCTGCAGCCCCATACCGGTGGCTGGCATCTGCTCATAAGCTTCAATAGCTTTGCTTGGAGAAGATCCCTTGACCTGATCACTAAGCCACTTGCCCATCCCGAAAGCGCCATTCTGCGCCATCACCTGAGCCAGCTCTTCGTGGTACATTTGCTCAAAAGTGTCCTGACTGGAAGAACCCATCAGGTCGCTTTTCAGCGGTGCATTGGCTTCGCGCATAGACTTAAACATCATCTGTATAAACATCGCTTCAAACTGCTGGCCCACTTCCTGAGCAGCACCTGCATCTTCCCGCTTGGCACGAGCCTTGAGGTTGCCGAGGCCGGCAAAATCCAAGTGACTTTTGGCTGACAGGTTGATATCTGACATTTAGATCACCACCAGATCAGCGCGCAGACTACCGGAGCTTTTTAGGGCCTCGAGAATCGCAATCAACGATGAGGGTGTTGCACCAACCTGATTGACTGCATCGACTATTTCGCGCAAATCCACACCGGGCTGGAATAAAAACATTTGGTTGTTTGGCTCTTCCACTTCAATTTCAGCATTGGTCACGCCAGCAGTGACGCCGTCACTAAAGGCATTGGGCTGGCTAATTTCATTGGTCGCGGCAATTTTTACCGAAATAGTGCCGTGAGTGACAGCCACAGCCGTTACCCGCACATTGCGGTTAATGACCGCGGTGCCAGTGCGTGAGTTGATAACCACGCGCGCTGCAGGCTCCCCAGGAACCACATCTAAATTCTCAATCATGCTCATAAAGGCAACTCGCTGAGAGGAGTCTGCCGGTGCCATGACAGCGATAGAAACGCCGTCTAGGGCACTGGCAACGCCAGCGCCAAAGGTGCCGTTAATCGCCTGAGTAATCGCATTTGAGGTGGAAAAATCGTTGTCTTTTACATTCAGAACAATATATTCGGAGGTGTCGAAAGGAGTTTCTACCAGACGCTCAACCGTGGCGCCATTGGGAATCCGACCGGAGGTTGGCACGCCAATGGTAACACTGCTGCCGGCGGCGTCCTCAGAGATACCGGTAACCGTCAATGGGCCCTGAGCTAGGGCATAAGTGGTGCCATCGACACCGCGCAACTGGGTCATTACCAAGTTGCCGCCGCGCAGACTTTCAGCCACACCGATCGCTGAGACATTAATATCGATACGCTGACCGGGCTTGGCAAAAGCTGGCATTTCAGCGGTCACCATAACCGCGGCAACGTTTTCTAATTTCATTTCTTTTTGAGCATTCTGCGAGGCCAGTGAAGCCATTGCATCGCCCAGATCAAAGTCACTGACAGGGCCATCGACACTGACTCCTAAACCCGAGAGTATGGTCTTGAGGCTCTGAGCAGAGAGAGGCAGATCTTTGCCATCGCCGGATCCCTGAAGGCCGACCACCAGACCAAAGCCCACCAGTTTGTTAGAGCGCACTCCGGCCACGTCGGTGAGATCTTTGATACGGTCTGCGCTAACGCTGGTAACCACCAGTGCGCTCAACAGGATCATTAATTTTATTTTCAACATACTGCTCTTTAACATACTGCTATCTCCTGCAACCGCTTAAAAGGGCCAGAATTTAAAGATAAGTCCTGTGCCCCAGCCAGGCTTTGACGCCTTGGCAAGATCACCTGTACCGCGATAAGAAATTTGTGCATTGGCAATACGTCGCGACAACACCGTGTTGTCGGGCTGGATATCCGCCGGACGAATAATGCCTTTGACGCGAATAAATTCGCTGCCTTCGGTGAGAGCCAACTGCTTTTCACCGACAATCACCAGATTGCCGTTGCTCAATACTTCGACCACCATGGCTGAAATAGAACCGGTTAAAGACGCTGCCTGACCTGCGGTACCGGCGCCATCACTGGTGACTGTTCCGCCATCCAATTTGAAGTCGCTGAGACCGGTGACGCCGCGGCCAATTTCCGATACCAGGGCGTTTTTCTGTGCCACGGTAATCACATCATTGGTCGCCTCACGGCTGGTGGAAATATCACTGGTGCGCGATGCCTGGGTAGTCTCACTGAGCAGCACTGTAATCAAATCGCCGACCTTGAGTTCGCCGCTCTGATAGCTGCGCAGATCGCCAAACAGACCCATGCCATTGTCAAAGATAGAGCCCGTGGCCTGCATTTTGGGTGCAGCGGGTGCTGGCTGCACCGGTGCATATTCAGGACTCGGCATAAGCTCGGGCTGAGACGCACAGGCGCCGACTAGGGTCGCTGCTGCACTAATCACCATGGCACGCAAAATAATCATCATCGAGCCTTAAAGATTATTGTTCAGGAAGCGCAACATACCGTCTGCTGCTGAGATTGCCTTGGAATTAACCTCATAGGCACGCTGGGTCTCAATCATATTGACCATCTCTTCCACCACATTGACGTTTGAGGCTTCCAGAGCACCCTGCATCAACATGCCAGCGCCATCAGAGCCTGGGATCACAACAATCGGATCGCCACTGGCATTGGTCTGTTGCATTAGGTTGCGGCCAATTGGCTGCAGTCCCGAATTGTTGACAAAGCGCGACAGCTGCAACTGACCGATCTGGCTAGAACCACCACCATTGGACAGCTCCACTGTGACTATGCCGTCGCGACCAATGGTCA
>MDSY01074784.1_pt1 | contig 39521 bp, 33 predicted proteins | sample 811131 | NCBI WGS metagenome assembly MDSY01 (sample SAMN05326643, study PRJNA326480) | marine metagenome | isolation source: seawater | place: Atlantic Ocean: South West | collected 2010
TTTAATTGATTTTTTAATTGTTTCTGAGTCTACTTTCAGAATATACATTCCTGACTTCACTTCAGAGAAAGGAACGTTTAAAGACCTTGAATAAGGTACCTTGTCATTTCTAGTCCATATTACTCTTCCAGTAATATCAAACAGGGTAATGTTTACATTTTCATCGAATCCACCTACCCAAAGTTTGGAGGAAGCATTTGCTGGGTTAGGACTCAATAGTATGTTTTCAGAGATAAAGATTGTTTCTTCAAAAACTCCTTGACACTCTTTGTTGGCAGTTACTTTTATGGTATTTATTCCAGGGCTAAGAGACAGGTCAATGTTGTCTTCATAAGTCGTAATCAGATTACCATTTAATATAACGTTGTATTTAGTGCCTCCACTTAAATCTAGACTAATTGACTTTTTATTCCTGTCTACATCAGAAGCCACAGTAAGATCTGCAGGTTCCTTTATATTAGCATTAAAACATTGGTTCAAAGTACCATAAGAGCTTGAAGTTAAACATACCCAATAGTTTCCAGCTTCTAAATTATCAAGCGACCAATTAGAACTAGAAGTGTTTTGAGGAGTGAAATTAAACCCAGTAGGACCTCCAGAAATTTTTATTCCAAACGGTTGACTGAATTCTCCTTTAATTGTTAAACTAATATTTCCATTATTTGAACTTTTACATGTTTCATCAGAGGCTTTTAAAGAAAAAGTATCTTTTGGAAGTGGATTAGGATCACAAGCATCGCCTTCTCCATCTCCATCTCTGTCAGCTTGGTCTGAATTCGCATTTGTTGGACAGTTATCTACGTCATCAAAAATACCATCCCCATCAGAATCATCACAAACATCTCCAATTCCATCTCCATCCATATCTTTTTGATCAGAGTTAGCTGTATTTGGACAATTATCATCTCTATCAATGATTCCATCTCCGTCCTTGTCATCATCATCACAAACATCTCCTTTTCCGTCACCATCGCTATCTAATTGATCAGCATTCACAATTAAAGGACAATTATCAACGTCATTTTTTATTCCATCTCCGTCCTTGTCATCATCACAAACATCTCCAATACCATCTTTATCCAAATCGGCTTGATCTGCATTAGAAATATTTACACAGTTATCTGCGTCATCGAAAATGCCATCGCCATCAGAGTCATCACATACATCCCCAATACCATCTCCATCAGTATCTTTTTGGTCTGCATTGGCTTTATCAGGGCAATTGTCTACATCATTTTTTATACCATCCCCATCTTTATCGTCTGAATTATTAAGCACAACTATTAGGTCAATCCCAACGGATTTCACAGCAACTGGAGAAGGATCATTTGTAGCATTTAAAATAACAGAATAAGTTTTGGCTTCTGCATCAGAGGGTATTCCAAGTTCAATAGATACTTCTCCATCAGAATTTATAGTGCTATTATTGGCAGGAGTATAATTAAAAGTAGTTCCACTTGGTGCGCCAGAAACTGAAAATTGAGTCTGCTTGTCATAACCACCAAACACATTGTATTTGACTTTAAAAGTTCCAGATTCTCCTTGTTTTATAGAAATTGAACTAGGATTAGGTTGTTTTAGATATATTAAAGGATCCTCAGAATCAAATTTTGAAGAAAAAATTCCTCGACCGTAAGTTCCAGCAAAAACTTTAAAATCATCCCTCAAATCTAAATCAGTAATCCTAACATTACTCATTCCATTGTAAGCTTGAGACCAGTTTGGAGAAGCATCACTAAAGTTTTTTGTAAACCAGACCCCTAAATCAGTTCCAATTATAACTTCGTTGGATATTAGTGGGTTTTGTAAAATAGTTCTAACAGGAAGATCTGGCAAATCTCCTTCTTTCTTTGACCATGATGACCCTCCGTTTGAAGAATAAAAAATATTTTCAACTCCGTAATTATGAAAAGTTACAAAAATTTCATTATTAGAAGAACCAAATTCAATGTCAGAGATTGACCCAACAAAAGAGCTGTCAGTTATATCAGTAAATGTAAAATCTGCTTTATCAAGCCCACCTTCACTATTATCAATATCAATTTTCAATAGAGTTCCGTTGTCCAAACCAATTATTACTCCAGCTTGTATAATATAATCTTCTGTAGCGCTATTAGAACGAGATTCTCTAGGTTTTGATGTCGCAATATTTCCAGGGGGATAAGGTTTGATTGCTGAAATATTATTATTTAATTCTGGGTGGTCCGAGGAACTAATAATATACTTCTTTGGCTCGTACGGATTTGCAGTAAAATCATCAAAATTATAAAAATAAGCTAATCTAAAAACTCCAGTTCCTCTAGCAGAGTAATTCGAATATAGTATACCATTTTCTGAATCTAATGCTTGTGTAGTGATAAAATCTCCATTTTCTAATGATCTCTCCGAATTGATACTTAATTTAGATACAGAGGCCAAATCTATGACATCAATTGCTTGATTAAACACATAGTTAGTAATGAAATATGGCTTGGAATTGTCCTGAGAAAACATAGATGCAGCCCCATCTCCACCAGAAGCCATACCAGCGTTAGTAATACCGTCGTTATCGTTTGAAATTAATTGACTCCCGTTATCTTGTAAACCACTTATTACTACATCAGTCATTCCTTTAATACTAATAGTGTTGTTTCCTAGCTGGCTGATGTCTCTTAGAGAAATAGTTTTATCAACATCTTTAAACATTTCCGATGGAGCTACTCCAATTGTGTAAATTTGTGAGGTGTTTAAGTTGTTGTTCCGAGAACTAGCTGTTTCAGTCCCGTCAGATTCTGTTTTACTAAAATAAATTCCTCCGTCATTAAGAAATAATTTTTTTGATGAATCATTGTTGCCAAAAACCATTCCATGTTGATCAGCATGAATATATTGCTCTGCAAAACCTCCGTACCAATGTGAAACTTGTGTCCAAGGATTTGATGCGTCAGAACTAACTCCTCCGTTAGTAGATTTAAAAACATCGATTCCACCAACAAATATGTGATCTGGATTACTTGGATCAGAGTCTAGCATCAAGTCATAAAATGACTGTCCTCTTGTGAAATCGTTTGCTGAAATTCCATTATCTTTATCATTTGGTAAAGTTAGTACAGTGGGTTCTGTAGCAAATTCATCAGTAGATTTGATTATTTTAATGGGATCGCTAGTTGCTGCAAAAACATAAATATTTCCGTTTGAGGCAATTTCCATTTCGGTTCTTTTACCTCCACTAATTTTATACTTTTCCTCAAATGAAGTTCCATTTTCATTAGATACAAGTATAGTTCCACCTCCACCATTTCCATTACCTCGATTTGTGGTGCACATCCAAATTTTATTATCTGGGGCAATTTCTAAATCCATTCCCTGATGCTGAGAATTAGTTCCTGAAATTTTAACATCAATCTTTGAAAAGGAAACACCATTATCTAAGGATCTATATAATCCGTAATCACTTGTTCCTAACCATTGACCAGTATCCCAATTGTTTCCAAAGCTCGAAGCAAAATAAACTTCAGAACTCCCAGAGTTGTTCCTTACAACAACATCATTAATAAACGGAATTCCAGCTCTACCATCTCTCCCCCCATATATTTTTGCCCAAGTTGCTCCTGCATCCTTTGATTGCCATAATCCATTCCCTGGGCCATCATTGGTGTAGGATTCTCCAGATCCAACATAAAAAATTTGATTGTTGTTTGGGTCAAATGTTATTGAGGTTACCGGAAGATTTTCTGGAATTCCTTCAATTTTAATCCATTGTGAAGTAGGGTCTGATATTTTTGTATTTTTAAATAATCCACCCGTTATTCCACCTGTAAATACTGTTTCATCGGAGGAGTCATTGGGATCAAACATGGCGCCTTTTGTTCTTCCACCAACATTATTTGGTCCTCTTTCATTCCATTTTGCAGCAACTGATTCACCAGGAACTGTTAATTCTCTAACATCTCTAGATTTGTTCAACTCTTCTTGCAAATCAAATAACTCTTCAAAAAGAGGTCTTCCTTTGATTGGATCCATAGACCACTTCCATAATTGTTCGAAATACTGATTGGGAGGAAGTTTAGTATCTCTTCTTTCTTTTTTAGACAACCCGTATACGTCATTTAAGGAATTGTTTTTTAAATTTTCTTTAAGAATGATTTTTGTAGCTTCAATAGATAGAGCATCGTAATTGAACAAAAAGATTATTGTTAAAGAAGATAATGCAATTATAAGTCGATTTTTATTTATGGAATTCAATATAAATTTATTTAATAGCCAAATATAATACAATAAAAATAAACAATCATACAGCTACTTTTCCTTTAATGTGAGGATGTGAATCATAATTTAAAATTTCGAAGTGTTCAAACTTAAAGTCAAAAATATTTGCTATTTTTTTATTAATTTTCAATTTAGGCAGAGGTTTAGGTTCTCTTGTTAATTGAAGATTTAATTGATCCAAATGGTTGTTGTATATATGGGCATCTCCAAAAGTATGAACGAAATCTCCACTTTCATAACCGCAAACGTGAGCAATCATTTCTGTTAAAAGAGCGTAAGATGCTATATTGAAAGGAACACCTAAAAATATATCAGCACTTCTTTGGTATAGTTGGCAAGATAGTTTTTTGTTGTGTACATAAAATTGAAAAAAAGCATGACAGGGAGGTAGCGCTGCTTTTCCGTTTTTAATATTTTCTTTAAAACTAACGCTTGTATTTGGAAGCACACCTGGATTCCACGCAGTTACTAGCATTCTTCTGCTATCAGGGTTTTTTTTAATTGTTTCGATTATGTCTTCAATTTGATCTATTCCGCTGTTGTTCCAATTTCTCCATTGGTGACCATAGACAGGTCCTAAATTTCCTTTAGAATCAGCCCATTCGTTCCAAATTTTTACTCCATTTTCGTTAAGATAATTCGTATTAGTATCTCCTTTTAAAAACCATAATAACTCATAAATAATAGACTTTAGGTGTAGCTTCTTGGTAGTTACCATTGGAAAACCTTTAGATAAATCAAAGCGCATTTGGTATCCAAAAACACTCTTGGTTCCAGTTCCTGTTCTGTCAGATTTTTCATTTCCAGATTCTAAAACGTGTTTTACTAAATCTAAATATTGTTTCATGTAATTAAATATTCAATAACATAAAAATAAGAATTATGGGTAATTTTAGATTAAATTTTCAATAACTTTATTAATATATATCAACCAATTATCATTCCAGCAATAGTTGCAGAAAGTAAGGAAGCTAAAGTTCCACCAATGACAGCTAAAAAACCAAATTTTGATAAATTTTCTCTTTGATTTGGAGCCAGAGAACCTATTCCTCCAATTTGAATTCCAATAGATGCAAAATTTGCAAAACCACATAACATGTAGGTTGCCATTATTATGGACTTTTCATAACTCAAATGGATTGCATTTGAGATGTCTTTTAATTCTCCTAATTGCATGTATCCAATAAATTCACTAGCAGCTAACTTGATGCCTAGTAATTGTCCCATCAACGCCATATCTTCTTTAGCAACTCCAATAATCCACATTAGTGGAGAAAAAATATAGCCTAAAATAAATTCAAGAGAAAGCAAGTCATATGGTGTATTTTCACTTATCCAATTATTAAGATTTGATAAATATCCAATTTTTTCAAAACCAAAATTAATCATGGCAATAAAAGCTATAAAGACTAAAAGCATAGCTCCAACGTTAGCAGCTAATTTCAAACCTTCAGTCGTTCCTTTAGAAATAGCATCTAATAGATTAGATCCAATCTTTTCCTGAGACACATCCAATTCTTTGTTAATAGATTCTTTTTGTGGATATAATATTTTTGATATTACAATTGCTCCAGGAGCAGCCATAACAGAAGCTGTAAGTAAATGTTTGGCGTAAAACAATCTTGCAACTTCATCATCTCCGCCTAAAAAACTGATGTATGCTGCTAAAACTCCACCAGCTACAGTGGCCATTCCTCCAATCATAACAAGAAGAATTTCTGATTTTGACATTTTTTCTAAATATGCTTTTATCATTAAAGGTGCTTCGGTTTGACCTAAAAAGATATTTCCAGCAACACTAAGACTTTCTGCTCCCGAAATATTTAGAAGTTTACTTAAAGACCAAGCTAGCCCCCTGACTACTTTTTGAATAATTCCAAGGTAAAAAAGCACAGAAGTTAATGCTGAGAAGAATATAATGGTAGGAAGAACTTGAAATAAAAAAACATATCCAAAGCTTTCTATGTTGACCATGTCCCCAAGAAGAAATTTACTTCCTTCCATTGTAAAATCAAGTGTTTTGATAAAAATTTTTCCAAAAAATTCAAACACTTTTTGTGCAAACTCAATTTTCAAAACGGCAATTGCTAATAAAAGTTGAGTTGCTAATCCAATAGCTGTAGTTTTCCAATTGATTGCTTTTCGATCATTACTAAATAAATAAGCGATTAATATTAAGGTAAACATTCCAATTAATCCTCTTGCTAAGCTTTCTAACGAAAACCCTTCATTCAAAATGATTTCTTTTGATGTTTGAAATTCTAAATTGTTTGAGAAAGAAAAAAACATAGCCTGTAGTAAAGTCATATTAGTTATTTTCTTTTGTTTATCTCATCTCTTAGGTGCGCAGCAAGTTCGTAATCTTCATTTTTCACTGCTATAGCTATAGCTTTTTCAAGTTGCATAATTGAAAGTTTTGTGTAATCTACTTTTTTTGTAAGAGTATCATCTTTGGAAACAGTATCTATATTTTTTTTCTTTTCTCCAGGTTTTAAAATGATTCCTGCTTTTTCAAGTACATTTTCGTATGTAAAAATTGGGGAATTAAACCTAATTGCTAAAGCAATAGCATCTGATGTTCTAGAATCTATTATTTCTTCAATTTTATCTCTAACACAAATCAAACTCGAGAAAAATACTCCATCAACAATTTTATGAATTATAACTTGCTTTATTTTGATTTCAAAGCAATCTGAAAAATTTTTAAATAAATCATGTGTTAAAGGTCTCGGTGGTCTAATTTCTGTTTCTAAAGCAACTGCAATGGATTGAGCTTCAAAACCACCAATTACGATAGGAAGTTTTCTGTCTCCATTCTTTTCATTTAGTAATAATGCATATGCCCCATTATGAGTTTGACTATAAGAAATTCGATTAATTGTTAGGCGGATTAAACTCATTTAGTTAGAGTAATTGAAGCTCTAAAATAATAAAATAATTAAGAGTTTTGCGCTTTAAATGCTTTCAATTTTTCGTTTAATCTAGGAACTACATTAAATGCATCTCCAACTACTCCATAGTCAGCCGCTTTGAAAAAAGGAGCTTCAGGATCATTATTGATTACTACTTTCACTTTTGAAGCGTTAATTCCTGCTAAATGTTGAATAGCCCCAGAAACTCCAATGGCAATATATAAATTTGTAGCAACTGGTTTTCCGGTTTGTCCAACATGTTCGCTGTGTGGTCTCCAACCCATATCTGAAACTGGTTTTGAGCATGCAGTCGCTGCACCTAATGTTTCAGCTAAATCTTCAATAAGGTGCCAGTTTTCAGGACCTTTCAAACCTCTTCCTCCTGAAACAACTATATCTGCATCAGCAATTGAAATTTTTCCAGAAACTTTTTCTGTTGATTTTAAAGTGATTTTTTTATCCAATAAAATAACACTAAATTCTTCTTCAGAACTATTAGTATGGTTTTCTACAACTCCAAAAGCATTACTTGATAATCCAATAATTTTAATATCAGAGTCAATAGTAGCATCACAAAAGGCTTTGTTTGTAAAGGAAGTTCTTTTGATTGTGAAAGGGTTTAACTCGCTAGGAAGCTCCACTACATTACTGAGATATCCAGCATCTAATTCTACAGCTATCAAAGGAGTCATATATCTTGAATTCACACTACTGCTTACTACCAGGTGATTTGAGTTCATGCTTTTTGCAACCTGAGAAATTACATTGCTAATTAAATATGCGTCGAAATTATCTAAATCAGGGCTTGAAACCTTTATTATTTTGGTTGCACCAAATTTATTTAATTCACTACTATCCTCAGTATTGATAGTAAGAACGATTAATTCTAAACCTAGTTTTTTTGCTAATGCACTTGAATATGAAACTATTTCAAATGAATTTTTTCTTATTTTTCCTTTAGAGGATTCTACGTAAGCTAATACTGACATAATTTATGTTTATAAAACTTTAGCTTCATTATGAAGCATTTCAATTAATTGATCTAAGTTATCTGGTGAAACAAGTTTAACTTCTTCTCTTGGAGCAGGTTTGTGAAACCTTATAGATTTAGTTTTTGAATTAGAACTAGTACAAACTATAACCTCCAATGGTTTTTGTCTTGCTTGCATAATTCCACGCATATTGGGAATTCTTAAATCACTTTCTTCAACCAAACCTTTTTGGCCACCAATAATAAGAGGAAGATCACATGTTAAAATTTCTTTACCACCATCAATTTCTCTCTCAATTGTAGCAGAGTTATTTTCAATTTCCAAATTTGTGCAATTAGTTACAAAATTCATTTTTATCATACCAGCAATAAGTCCTGGAACCATTCCTCCATTATAATCGATAGATTCTCTTCCGGCAATAATCAAATCATAAGGATTAGAAGAAACATAATCTGAAATTTGTTTTGCAACAAAAAAACCATCAATAGGATCGGAATCAATTCTAATTGCTTTGTCAGCACCAATTGCTAATGCTTTTCTTAAAGTTGATTCTGTATTAGATTTACCCACATTTATTACCTCCACAGTAGCATTTTGCTTTTCTTTAAACCACATAGCTCTTGTTAATCCAAACTCATCATTAGGATTGATTACAAACTGAACTCCTTGAGTATCAAACATCTTGTTATCATCAGAAAAATTAATTTTTGATGTAGTATCTGGAACATGACTTATACAAACTAGAATTTTCATACAAATAATAAATTTTATTGATTAACAAATATAAATAAATATTAAGAAAATACTATGCGCGCATAGCTTTTTTTAAATTAAAAAAAAATTGTAAGTCTAAATTATTTAATATTTTTGCAAAGAAAATTATTTCTAAAATACTTTTATGAGAATTATTCAATTTAGAGAAGCAATATGTGAGGCGATGTCTGAAGAAATGAGATTGGATCAAACAATTTATTTAATGGGGGAGGAAGTAGCAGAATACAATGGTGCTTACAAAGCTTCAAAAGGTATGTTAGATGAATTTGGTGAAAAAAGAGTAATTGATACCCCAATTTCTGAGTTAGGCTTTAGTGGAATTGGAGTTGGTTCTACCATGACTGGAAATAGACCAATTATTGAGTTTATGACATTTAATTTTGCTTTAGTCGGAATTGACCAAATAATAAATAACGCCGCTAAGATTAGACAAATGTCTGGGGGTCAATTCCCTTGCCCTATTGTATTTAGAGGGCCAACTGGATCTGCTGGTCAATTAGCTGCCACTCATTCTCAAGCTTTCGAAAGCTGGTATGCAAATTGTCCTGGTTTAAAAGTAATAGTACCATCTAATCCATATGATGCTAAAGGTTTATTAAAATCTGCGATTAGAGATAACGATCCTGTAATATTTATGGAATCTGAACAGATGTATGGTGATAAGGGTGAAGTTCCAGAAGAAGAGTATCTAATTCCTATTGGAAAGGCAGAGGTAAAAATACCAGGAAAAGACGTAACTATAGTATCTTTTGGAAAAATCATGAAAGAAGCAATAATTGCCATAGAAGAATTAAAAAAGGAGGGAATAGAAGCTGAACTTATTGATCTTAGAACTATTAGACCTCTAGATATGAATACCATTATTGAGTCTGTCAAAAAAACCAACAGACTAGTAGTCTTAGAGGAATCGTGGCCATTTGGAAATATTTCAACAGAAATTACCTATCAAGTTCAAAATCAAATATTTGATTATCTAGACGCTCCTATTGAAAAAATTAACACAGCAGATACTCCCGCGCCTTATTCTCCTGTTTTATTTGCGGAATGGATTCCTAATAGTAAAGACGTTATTAAATCAGTTAAAAAAGTACTTTATAAATCTTAAATAAATTACTCAATAATAAGGGGGTTTTTTATTTAAACCTATTTGTCTATTTTTGCATCCGATTAAAAATAATATAAAACATATAAACACATGGAAACTACAATAATCTTTTTACCTATAGCACTTGCCTTACTAGGGCTTGCTTACATGACTTACAAAAAATCTTGGGTTATGAAGCAAGATGCCGGAGATGGTAAGATGAAAGAAATTTCTGATCATATTTATGAGGGCGCTTTGGCTTTTTTAAATGCAGAATATAAATTATTGTCCATATTTGTTGTTGTTGTTAGTTTAGCATTAGCAGCAGTTTCTGTAATAGTTCCAACAACTCATATATTAATAGTTGTGGCTTTCATTTTTGGAGCATTATTTTCAGCTTGGGCTGGAAATATGGGAATGAAAATTGCGACAAAGACAAATGTTAGAACTACCCAGGCAGCTAGAACTAGTCTTCCAAATGCTTTGAAAATTTCATTTGGAGGTGGAACTGTAATGGGATTAGGTGTAGCTGGTTTAGCTGTACTTGGTTTGACTGCTTTTTTTATCATATTCTATAAAGTTTTTATGGGTGGTGTTTGGACATCTTCTGAAGACATGACAATTGTTTTAGAAACTTTAGCTGGATTTTCTCTTGGAGCTGAATCAATTGCATTATTTGCAAGAGTAGGTGGAGGTATATACACAAAAGCTGCTGACGTAGGGGCAGATTTAGTAGGAAAAGTGGAAGCAGGAATTCCTGAGGATGATCCTAGGAACCCAGCTACTATTGCTGATAATGTTGGAGATAATGTAGGAGATGTTGCAGGTATGGGAGCAGATTTATTTGGTTCCTATGTAGCTACTGTTTTAGCTTCAATGGTTTTAGGAAATTATGTAATTAAAGACATGGGTGGAAGCATTGATGATGCATTTGGAGGAATAGGTCCTATACTATTACCAGTTTTTATAGCTGGCGTAGGAATTATTATTTCTATAATTGGAACGATGCTTGTTAATATTAAAAATAATAGTGCAAAGGAGGATGAGGTAATGAGAGCCTTAAACATTGGAAACTGGACTTCTATATTTCTAGTTGCTATTGCATGTTATCTCTTATGTGACTGGATGCTTCCTGAAACTATGAAAATGGAATTTTTTGGAGAAGGATTGAAAGATATATCTTCAATGAGTGTGTTTTTTGCAACATTAGTTGGTTTAGTAGTAGGTGCTGTTATTTCATCAGTTACTGAATATTATACGGGACTTGGTAAAAAACCAATTTTAAAAATTGTTCAACAATCTAGCACTGGAGCAGGAACTAATATTATTGCTGGATTAGCAACAGGTATGATTTCTACATTTCCATCTGTTTTATTATTTGCAGGTGCAATTTGGGCTTCTTATTTCTTTGCAGGTTTTTATGGAGTTGCCTTGGCTGCTTCTGCTATGATGGCTACTACGGCCATGCAACTAGCTATTGATGCTTTTGGACCAATTTCTGATAATGCAGGAGGAATTGCTGAAATGAGCGAACAAGAACCAATAGTAAGAGAAAGAACAGATATTTTAGATTCAGTAGGTAATACAACCGCAGCAACAGGTAAAGGTTTTGCTATAGCTTCTGCAGCTTTGACCTCATTAGCTCTTTTTGCAGCTTATGTTACTTTTACAGGAATTGATGGTATAAATATTTTTAAAGCTCCTGTTTTAGCTATGTTATTTGTTGGTGGAATGGTTCCTGTTGTATTTTCAGCATTAGCTATGAATGCTGTGGGAAAAGCAGCTATGGAAATGGTTGAAGAAGTAAGGAGACAATTTAAAGAAATCCCTGGAATTATGGAGGGAACTGGTAAGCCTGAATACGATAAATGTGTAGCGATTTCAACACAAGCATCTTTAAAAGAAATGGTTCTTCCTGGAGTTTTAACAATAGGTTTCCCATTACTAATTGCTTTTGTTCCAATGATTTTTGGAATGGATAATTTAGCAATTGCTGAAATGCTAGGAGGATATATGGCTGGAGTAACAGTGAGCGGAGTGCTTTGGGCAATTTTTCAAAATAATGCAGGTGGTGCTTGGGATAATGCAAAGAAATCATTTGAAGCTGGTGTAGAAATTAATGGAGAAATGACATATAAAGGTTCTGAAGCTCATAAAGCAGCCGTAACAGGTGATACAGTTGGAGACCCTTTTAAAGATACCTCAGGACCATCAATGAATATTTTAATCAAACTAACTTGTTTAATTGGACTTGTAATTGCTCCGATATTAGGTGGGCATTCTGTAGAATCTCCACAAGTGGTGAATTCAATTGACACTCAATTTAATCAGGAAATATCCGTTAATTTTGATGAGACTAATACAAATTTAACTTTAAAGATTATTTCAAGTAAAGTAGAGAATGGAGTTGCAACTGAAACTACCAAAGTTTATGAAGGCTCTAAAGATGAAATAATGGATAAATTAGAGGATTTAAAATTGGAGGGAGAAATTTTAAAAATGCCAACTTCTCTAAAAAATTAATAAAGATTTATATTTCTTTATCAATTTTTTCGATTATTTGTTTTAAATCTCCTTTGTTTTCTACAAAGTCTAAGCCATTTACATCAATGATTAGTAATTTTCCTTTATCGTAGGTTTCTATCCATGCTTCATACCTCTCATTAAGTCTACTTAAGTAATCAATGCTTATAGAGTTTTCGTAATCTCTTCCTCTTTTGTGAATTTGATCCACTAAATTAGGAATACCACTTCTTAGATACACTAAAAGATCGGGACCTTTAACATAAGATTCCATTAAATCAAAAATAGATTTATAATTATCAAAATCTCTATTTGTCATTAAGCCCATAGCCTTAAGGTTGGGAGCAAAAATATAGGCATCCTCATAAATTGTTCTGTCTTGAATAATTTTTTTTCCACTTTTTTCAAAATCTCTTATTTGACGAAATCTACTATTTAAAAAATAGATTTGAAGATTAAAGGACCATCTTTCCATTTGTTCATAGAAATCGTCTAGATAAGGATTTTTTAAAACGTCTTCATAATGTCCTTCAAACTTATAGTGTTTCGCTAGTAATTTTGTTAATGATGTTTTCCCAGCTCCTATATTTCCTGCAATTCCTATGTGCATATTAATTATTATTTATAATTTTCAACAATCCAACTAATTTAAAATATAAATTTTAAAAAATTCATACTTATTAAACTTTATTGTATACAAATTGTCTATTTAACAATAAATCATTAGAATTGCGCTGATTAATAAATATATAACTATGAAAAAATTACTAATTATTATAATGTTTTTTGGATTAAATGGGTATGCTCAAGATTTCCAAGGTAAGGCATACTATATGTCCAAAGTTAATGTAAATATGGATTTTATGAAAAACATGCCACCTGACAGAGCAGCTGCAATTAAAGGAAGAATGAAAACTGCTACTGAAAAAAATTACACACTTGAGTTTAATAGTAATGTTTCTTTTTTTGAAGAAGAAGAAAGACTTGATCCAAATGGTCAAGGTGGTGGATTTAATTGGATGCAATTTGTAACAGGTCCCGAAGCTGGATCAATATATAAAGACTTGCAGTCAAATATGTATGTAAATAAAAAAGAACTTTTTGGGAAGATATTTTTAGTCACAGACAGTATACTGCCAAGTAAATGGGTTATGACAGGAGAAACAAAGAAAATAGGAATATATAATGCTTATAAAGCAACAATTACTAAAGAAATTGAAGAAAGAGTTATGAGTTTTGGAAGACCCAGGCCTGGTGAAGCTCCGACAGAGCCAGAAATGAGGACTAAAGAGGTAGTAATGTCGGCTTGGTTTACCCCTGAAATACCTGTTTCTACAGGACCATCTATGTATGGAGGATTGCCAGGTTTAATTTTAGAGATTAATGATGATAGAACAACTATGCTTTGTACAAAAGTGATTATAAATCCAAAAGAAAAAATAAAGATTAAAGAACCTTCTAAAGGTAAACAAGTTACAAGTATTGAATTTGAGCAAATTGCAGAGGCTAAAGCGGAAGAAATGAGAAATATGTACAGAGGAAGAAGAGGTGGAGGAAGGTCTGTAAGAATTTCTAATTAAATTTTTTTATTTTTTAATACCATCATTCAAATTTATATGAAAAAATTATTTTTATTTATCTTATTATTATTTACATCATTTGTTTATTCTCAGGTCAGATTTGAAGGAGTTATTACTGACTCTATGGGAAATAATATTATGGGAGCAAATGTAATAGCAATTGAAAAAGAATCAAAAGTTTTAGATGGTTTTGGAATTTCTAACGACTCAGGATTTTATAGGGTTTCATTAAAGAAAAACACGGAGTATCAAGTAAAAATTTCTTTCATAGGCTTTCAGCAAATTGAGCTTGATCTAAATCTTAGTAAAGATTTTGTTAAAAACTTTGTTTTAGAAGAACAAGCAGAGGCATTAGATGAAGTAGAAATTGTTTATGAAATGCCCGTAACAATTAAAGGAGATACTATAGTATATAATGCAGATTCGTTTAATACTGGGACTGAAAAAAAATTAGGCGATGTATTAAAAAATCTACCAGGAATTGAAGTTAACGATGATGGTACTATTGAAGTTGAAGGAAAAGAAATCACTAAAATTACTGTAGAGGGTAAAGATTTTTTTGATGGGGATTCAAAACTTGCCACACAAAATTTACCAGCAAATGCAGTAGGAAAAGTAGAAGTTTTAAGAAATTTTACTGAAAACAATCAATTAAGAAATGTTACTAATAATGAAGATAATATAGCTATTAATATTAGCTTAAAAAGTGGAAAAGATAAATTTTGGTTTGGTGAGATATTAGCAGGTGCTGGAAATGACGATACTTTTTTAGCTGCACCTAAGATATTTTATTATGCAAAAGATCTTAGCATGAGTTTATTTGGAAACAGTAACAACATTGGAGATCCAGTATTATCAAGAAGAGATTTTTACAGATTTGGAGGAGGATTTAATAATTTAAATGCTCAAACTGGAACTTCCATAAATATTTCATCAGATGGTGCTGGAATTGGTAATCTTCAAAATAACAGAGCCAAATCTATTGATGCTAAATTAGGTGCATATAATTTTAGTCATTCTCCAAACGAAAAATGGGAATTAAGTGGTTTCGCTATAATTGCTAAAACTCAAAATATTTTGGAAGAAAAAGTGGATAGAGTTTATACAGCTAGTAATGCAGTACAGCAAACTTCAGATTATGTTGTTCAAGAGAATGAACAACAGCTGTATAAATTCACTACAGAGTTTAACCCAAACGATAGACTGCAAACAGAGTATAATTTACTTATAAAATCTGCCAGTAATTTTGAAAATACTGACTTAGTATCAAGTTCAAATAACAGAGGAAATGCAAGTTTAGAGACAGAGAACATAGCTATTTTAAAAAGTCAAGAACCTAGTTCAATAAATCAGGAATTAAAAGCTTATTATACTTTAAATGAAGATCATATATTTTCTTTTGAAGCCCAACATCTGTCTCAAGATGAAGATCCTTTTTATCAGGCAATAAAAGAAATACAACCATTTAGAGATATATTGCCGCTAAACAGGAATCAGTCAAACTTCAATATTAATCAATCTAGAAATACGAGTACTGATAAGATTGAAGGAAAATTAGATTATTATTACATTTTGACACCCAAATCAAATTTGAACTTTACCTTTGGAATTACAGATGTTTCCCAAAAGTTCAATTCAAATATTTTTCAAGTTTTGGATGACAACTCTCAAAATAAATTGGATGAAGAAATATTGAGTAATGATGTTAATTTTAATTTTACCGACTCTTACCTTTCGTTCCGTTACAGATTTATAACTGGAATTTTCACATTTGATCCTGGATTTACTATTCATTCTTATAAAACAAATAATATTCAGTTAGGAAATACTATTTCTAATTCCTATTCAGACATAAGGCCAAATATGAGGGTTTTCATGAAATTTAAGGACGCCGAGAGTTTAAGATTCGATTATAGATTAACAACTCAATTTACAGATGTAAATAATTTAGCTAAAGGATATGTTTTTAATAATTATAATTCATTTTTTCAAGGAAATCCAAGTCTAGAGGCTGCAAAATTAAATAGTTTTAGACTTAATTATCAAAGTATCAATATTTTTACTTTTACTAATATTTTCGCAAATTTAAATTATTCTAAAAGAAGTAATTCTATTCAAAATAAAACTTTAATTAGTGGAATTAATAGTGTAAGATCTTCAGAAAACTCAAATATTCCTCGTGAGTCTTACTCAGCCTCTGGAAGAATAGACAAAAGATTTAAAAATTTTAGAGCAGGATTTACTATGAACTTCAACTATAGTGATTTTAACAACGTGGTAAATGGAAATCCTTTAAAATCTATAAATTTCACACAAAGATATAGAGCTTCACTTGCAACTAATTTTAGGGACAAACCAAATATTGAAATTGGCTATACTTACAACAAAAGAAAGTATGAAAATGGTAGTAATATAAATTACTTCTACACTGATTCACCTTTTATAGAACTAGATGCTTATTTTGGGAAAGGTTTTGTTTTTACAGCTGAATATTCATATAATTATTATAGAAATCAGGAAGTTACTTTAAATGAATACAAGTTTCTAGAAGCAGATTTATCCTATAATAAAGACGGGTCTAAATGGGAGTTTGGAGTTGGAGTTACCAACTTGTTTAACGATACCTCAATTAATAGAGACAGTTTTAATCAACTTTACAGTCAAACAAGATCCTACATAATTCAACCTAGATACACTGTATTTAGAATTAAATATGACTTAACAAGTTTGAATTCCTCTGGTGGTGGACAAGGAGGTCGAGGAGGTCGAGGAGGTCGATAAAATTTAATAAACTTTTGTTTCCATAAAGGTGTTAACTTTACTTAAATTTTAAAAATGTGAAGTTTTCTAACCTAATTATTGTTTTAATTTCCCCCTTCTTTATTTGGTCTCAATCTGGTTTTGAATCTATATTATTAGCTGTAGAAAGTGATTCTAAAAAATTATTTCAGGGTTATATGAACCCTTTGATGAAGGGTGCTATTTATAGTTCCAATTCAGGTTGGTATAATACAGCTAAGGTTCATAAGAAATTGGGTTTAGATTTGAGTTTTAGATTAAACACATCATTTATTCCACTATCAGACCAAGTTTTTTCTATTAATAATTTAGAACATATTACATCTGAAAGCAAAAATTTACCAACTATTGTTGGAGAAAATAGACAAGAAAATTTAATTATCACAATACCTCAAGATGGTATTTTACCTGAGCTAAAAACAACAATAAAAGCTCCTAGGGGAATTAAAAGTAAATTACCCTTAGGAGGGGTTCCTGCTCCTGTTCTGCAATTTGGGATTGGTATTCCATTTGATACAGAAATTATTTTCAGATACAGCCCAGAATATCACAGAAGAGGGATTGACATGTCATTAAAAGGTATTGGTATTAAACATAATTTATTACAGTATTTTGGACCTGTTGATAAATTTCCATTAAACATTTCGGCATTTGCTTCTATTTCTAAAATGAAAATTGATTATGATATTCAATCTTTTAGTTCTATCAAAGGCTCAGATCAAGTAGCTCAATTTAGTTTAAACAATTATAATTTGTTACTATTGGCATCCTTTGATGTATTAGTTGTTAATTTTTATGGAGGATTTGGTTTAAGTGGAGGTACATCTTCTTTTAAAATGATAGGTAAATATGACTTAGAATACGAAACCCAATCTGACCTTCCAATTACAAGAACTTTAATAGATCCAATCGACATGAATTTTAAAGCTTCAGATTTTCAAACTACATTTGGGGCAAAATTTAAGTTTTTGATTTTTAGTGCTTTTATAGATTTTACTTTTCAAGAGTATAACACTTTGTCTGCAGGCTTATCTGCAAATTTTAGATAATTTTTTTTTATTATCTAAAAAAAACCATTAGTTTAGTGTTCTAATTTATTATTAGAGGACCGATTTGACTGATTGCAACCTCTTTAAAAAAGTGCTAAAGCAGATGCTTTCACTCAAATAAACAGTCAAATCTCCTTTAATTATAAATTTAATTTATTAATTAAAAATATTATTATGAGTGAACAAAAATTATCTACTAAAGCTTTACATGCGGGACAAGATACAAATCTAAGTCAAGGAACAAGAGCTGTACCAATTTATCAATCTACATCTTATGTATTTAATGATTCTGAACATGCCGCAAATTTATTTGCACTTGCTGAGCCAGGTTATATTTACACAAGGTTAAACAACCCAACCAACGATATATTAGAACAAAGACTTGCAGCATTAGAAGGAGGGATTGCGTCTGTAGTCACTGCATCTGGAGCCTCTGCAATATCAACAGCATTACTTGTTATGCTCAAATCTGGAGACCACATTGTAGCTTCATGTAGTCTTTATGGTGGGACATTTAATTTACTAAATGTAACATTACCAAGATTTGGAATAACAACCACATTCGTTGATTCATCGGACCCACAAAATTTCGCCGATGCTGTTCAAGAAAATACTAGAGTATTTTTTGCTGAATCATTAGGTAATCCTAAACTAGACGTTCTAGATTTAAAAGAAATTTCTGTTCATGCAAAGACATCAAAAATTCCATTTATTGTAGATAACACAGTAGCTTCTCCAGCATTATTAAATCCAATAGAGCATGGTGCAAATATTGTAATTCATTCTTTAACTAAATATATTAATGGAAATGGTACAGCTTTAGGAGGTGTTATTATTGATTCTGGTACATTTGATTGGTCAAGTGGAAAATTCCCAGAATTTACTGAGCCTTCTCCAGGGTATCACGGGCTGGTCTATCATGACGCTCTAGGTGCGTCAGCTTTTATAGCTAAAGTTAGGATAGAGGGTTTAAGAGACTTAGGGGGTGCGTTAAGTCCTTTTAATGCTTTTCAAATTATTCAAGGTTTGGAAACATTAGATATAAGAATGAAAAAACATAGTGAAAATGCACTTGAATTGGCCAAATGGTTAGAAAAAAGAGAAGAAGTAGAATGGGTTAATTATCCTGGCTTAGATTCAAGTAAGTATAAAATTCTTGCAAAAAAATATCTTCCCAAAGGACATAGTGGAATTATTACTTTTGGAGTAAAAGGAGGTTACGAATCTGCCAAAACAGTCGCAGATAAAACTACACTTTTTTCATTAGTAGCTAACATTGGTGACACAAAATCATTGATAATACACCCAGCAAGTACAACTCACCAACAACTTAGTAAAGAGAACCAAGCTATTACAGGTGTTACAACTGATTTGATAAGACTTTCAGTTGGATTAGAAGACGTGGAAGATTTAAAAAATGATCTTGAAATAGCATTTTCTAAGATTGATTTAAAAGTTTTAGCATAAAAAATTAGCATGAAAAATTTACAAAGTATTAAAATTGATAATTTTATTTCTTTTAATAAAACAAATTTTGATATTGAGCTTACTTATGAGGTTTTTGGATTACCAATTGGAGAGGCACCCGTAGTTTTAGTAAATCATGCTTTAACTGGTAATTCAACTGTCACTGGAGAAAATGGATGGTGGAATCCTATAATTGGAAAAGAAAAACTAATTGATACTGAAAAATATTCTATTTTATCTTTCAATTTTCCTGGAAATGGGTATAGCGGAAAATTAATTAAAAATTATAAAGACTTAATACTTAAAGATATTGCTAAGATTTTTTTAACAGGTTTAAATAAATTAAAAATAGAATCTTTATTTGCAATAATTGGAGGTTCTATTGGCGCAAGTTTAACTTGGGAAATGGCAGTAATATCTCCAAAGATATCTCAAAATATAATTCCAGTTGCTGGTGATTGGAAGTCTTCTGATTGGGTTATAGCCAATACAATGCTTCAAAGTCAAATATTAAATAATTCATCTAATCCTGTTCATGATGCTAGAATTCATTCAATGCTATGCTATAGATCACCTGAATCTTTTTCGAAAAAATTTAATAGATCTTTGAATGACGATTTAAAAAAATTTAATGTAGAAAGTTGGCTTTTACATCATGGAAATAAATTGCAAAAAAGGTTTCAATTAAGTTCTTATAAACTAATGAATCATTTACTTTCTACAGCTGATATAACTAGAGATACCGATAAGGAGTTTACAGAAATTGCTTCAAAAATTAAAGGAAATATATATATTGTTTCTGTTAATTCTGATTTATTTTTTACCGATTTTCAAAATCGAGACACATTTTATAAACTGTGTAAATTAAAGAATAATGTGTTTTATAAAATCATCAAGTCTGTTCATGGCCATGATGCATTTTTAATCGAGTTCGACCAATTAATAGATTTACTAAAAGGGATTTTCAAAGACAATAAGCAAACTTTAGAAGACTAATTGTAAAAATTTTTATTTCGTTTTTTGTTTTTTCAATAACTAACATTACATTTACGATGTTATGATTAATTTTTATATATCTTATTATTTTGATAACTTTTATTTCTTCTTCTATTTTGGAGATGAAAACGGACTTTCATTTAAATAAGGTATTTTCAAAATATATAATTTAAAGTCCTGATTTATCAGGACTTTTTTTTTAAAATAAAATGAATAAAGTAGCAATACAGGGAATAAAAGGATCTTACCACCATCAAGTGGCTTTAGAATATTTTGAAACAGAAATTGAATTAGCCGAGTTTTTATCATTTAATGAAGTGGCAAATTCAGTTGCAAAAAATAAATGTGAATTTGGAGTGATGGCTATAGAGAACTCAATAGCTGGTTCAATTATTCCTAATTATGCTTTAATAGATAATTTAAATTTAAAAATTGTTGGAGAATATTATATAAATATCAATCATCAGTTAATGGCAATTCCAGGATCAAAAATACAAGATTTAGATATTGTAGCATCTCATCCGATGGCTCTTTTACAATGTAAAAAATTTTTCAAAAATTATCCTAAAATATCATTGATTGAGGATAAGGACACTGCGCACGTAGCTTATAAAATTAAAAGAGATAATATAAAAAAAATGGGTGCTGTAGCTAGTATTCAAGCTTCTAAAATGTATGGTTTAGAAATTTTAAAAGAAAATATTCAGACTATTAAAAATAATGAAACAAGATTTGTTATAATTTCAAAAAGGGATTTTGAAGATGTTTCAAAAAACAATAAAGCTTCTTTAAAATTTTCGTTGAGTCATAAGACAGGTAGTTTAGCTATTATTTTAAATATTTTGAATGAAAATAAGTTGAATTTAACAAAGATTCAATCTTTGCCAATTATCGAAATTCCTTGGAAATACTCATTTTTTGTAGATATAACATTTAATTTATATGACAATCTTATAAATGCTTTAAAATTAATTGATGAAAAATCTGAATCTCTAAAACTTTTAGGAATTTATCAAAACAATATAAATGATTAAAGAATCTAACAGACTAAAAATAGTTAAAGAATATTATTTTTCAAAAAAATTGAGAGAGGTAGCTGATTTGATTAAGTCGGGAGAGCCTGTTATTAATATGGCAATCGGAAGCCCAGATTTATTTCCATCTAAATCAGTAATTGAAGCGCTAAAAAATAGTTTAACAGATAAAGCAGCTCATAGATATCAGAGTTATCAAGGAATTTTTGAATTAAGAAAAGCGATATCTAATTTTTATTTAAAATTTTTCAACGTCCAATCCAATCCAGTTAATGAAGTGTTACCATTAATGGGCTCGAAAGAAGGAATTATGCATATATCACTAGCGTTTTTAAATGCTGGGGATGAAGTGTTAATTCCAAACCCTGGCTATCCAACCTATTTATCAGTTACCAAATTAGTTGAAGCTAAACCTGTTTTTTATGATTTGTCTAATGAAAATAATTGGTTGCCTAATTTGATTGAATTAGAAAAAAGAAATTTGTCAAAAGTAAAAATAATGTGGATTAACTATCCTCACATGCCCACTGGCTCTTCTGCAAATTTAAGTCAGTTTAGTGAATTGGTGAATTTTACTCAAAAACACAGTATTTTATTAGTGAATGATAATCCCTATAGTTTTATTTTAAATAATGATTTTGTTAGCTTATTATCAGTCAATGGATCTAAAAAAAATTGCATGGAATTAAACTCTCTTAGTAAGTCATTCAATCTTTCTGGATGGAGAGTAGGAATGTTGCTTGGCTCAGATAAAAATATTTCAAAAGTTTTAAAAGTGAAAAGTAATATGGATTCTGGAATGTTTTATGGAATTCAAAAAGGAGCTATTCAAGCACTTAATTTAAATAAAAAATGGTTTGATAGTTTAAATGTAATATACATGAAAAGACGAGAATTGATTTGGGAACTTGCCTCACTGTTGAAATGTGAATTTGACAAAGGTTCCGCCGGTTTATTTGTGTGGGCTAAACTTCCAAAAGGAGTGGAAAACTCAGAAAAATTTATAAATAATATTCTTGAACAGAAAAAGGTTTTTATTGCACCTGGAACAATTTTTGGAAGCAACGGAGAAGGATATATTAGATTTTCATTATGCATAGATGAAAAGAAAATTGTTGAAGTAATAAAAAGATTTAAAAAATGAAATTAGCTGTACTAGGTTTGGGTTTAATGGGAGGTTCTTTTGCATTAGATTTTAGATGTATTTATCCAAAATCTAAGATTTATGGTTTAGATATCTCTAAAAATAATGAAAAATGTGCTTTAGAATTGGGTTTAATTGATGAGTTAATTGAAATAGAAAATATATCAATTGCTGATGTAGTACTTGTTTCTGTTCCAGTAGATATATCTTTAATAGTTATACCCAAAATTTTAAATTTTGTTAATAAAGAAACTTTAGTTTTTGATGTTGGCTCTACAAAAGAACTAATTTGTAAAAAATTATTAGACCACCCAAAAAGAAAGAATTTTTTAGCAGTTCATCCTATGGCAGGAACTGAATTTTCAGGACCTAATGCAGCTGTTAAGGGCCTTTATTTTAATAAAACAAATATTATTTGTGAAATTGATAAAACTTCTAAAAACATTTCTAGAAAAGCTTTAAAAATATTTGAATTATTGAATATGGATATTATATATATGGATTCAAAATCTCACGATACACATGTAGCTTATGTTTCGCATTTATCCCATATAAGTTCCTTTATGCTTGGTAAAACCGTAATTGAAAAAGAAAAAAACGAAAAAAATATTTTTAATTTAGCAGGTAGTGGATTTGAATCTACAGTACGTTTAGCTAAAAGCTCACCTGAAACATGGACTCCAATTTTTTTACAGAACAAAAAAAATTTAGTTTTGGCTATTGAAGAATACATATTGAATTTAAATAATCTGAAGCGAATAATAAAAAACAATAATCGTTCTAGTTTACACTCAATTTTAAATAATACAAATAGAATTAAAGAAATACTTACCAATACAAAATTTGAAAATGAAAAATAAAAAAGAAATGAGAAGTTGGCTTGATGAGTTTAAATTAAATCATCCCCTAGTAATTGCTGGCCCATGTAGCGCTGAAACTGAGGATCAAGTATTGAAAATCGCACATGATTTGAAAGATACAGATGTTTCTGTTTATAGAGCAGGAATATGGAAGCCAAGAACAAGACCTGGAATGTTTGAAGGGGTTGGGGCAATAGGATTAAAATGGTTAGAAAAGGTGAAAGTTGAAACAGGACTTTTAACTGCTACAGAAGTAGCGAATGCAAATCACGTCAAACTTGCATTAGAACATAATGTAGATATTTTATGGATAGGAGCAAGGTCTACGGTAAGCCCATTTATTGTTCAAGAAATTGCGGATGCGTTGGAGGGCACAGATAAAATTGTTTTAGTAAAAAATCCAGTAAATCCAGATTTATCTCTATGGCTTGGTGGAATAGAAAGATTGTATAGCGCGAATATCAAAAAATTAGGAGTTATTCACAGAGGATTTTCAACATATGAAAAAACAAAATATAGAAACAACCCTGAGTGGCAATTACCAATTGAATTACAAAATAGATTTCCTGATTTACCATTGATTTGTGATCCATCTCATATAGCTGGAAGAAGAGACATCTTACAAGATATTTCTCAAACTGCACTTGATTTAAATTTTGACGGTCTTATGATTGAAACTCACTTTGACCCTGATAAGGCTTGGAGTGATGCATCTCAACAAATCACACCTGAAACTCTTGTAAAAATGATGTCAGATTTAAAAAAGAGAAAAATTACAACTGAAGAGGTTGACTATAAAAACGCTATTAATACCCTTAGAACTCAAATTGATTTTATAGATCATGGCTTGTTAGATACTTTAGGTAAGAGAATGAAAATTGCTATTAAAATTGGAAACCTTAAAAAGAAAAAAAATGTTGCGGTTCTTCAAACAAAAAGATGGAATGAGATTTTAGGAAAAATGATATTAGATGGGGAAGAAAAAGGATTGAGTGAAGAGTTTATTTTAAGAATGTTTAAAGCAATTCATCAAGAATCGATTAATCATCAAGAAAAAGTTGTTAATAGTTAAATAATGAAAGGGACTGTTTATAAATCTAATGGAAATTTTTACTTAGTTCATACTGATAAAAATGAGATTTATAAATGTAATATAAAGGGTAAGTTTAGATCTCTTGGAATCAAGAGTACTAACCCAATTGCTGTTGGCGATAAAGTTAATTTTGAAATTTTAGATGAGCAGGAATCTTCTGGAATAATTTATGAAATTGAAAAAAGAAAAAATTATATAATCAGGAAATCAGTTAATTTATCAAAACTCACTCATATTATTGCTTCGAACATTGATTGTTGTTTTTTATTTGTCACGCCAAATAATCCCACCACTTCTTCAATCTTTATTGATAGAATTTTAGTTGCTACTAAATCTTTTGGAATTGAATCTATTATATTGTTTAATAAAATAGATTCATATTCAAAAAGTGACTCCGAACACGTTGATTATTTAAGAAATATATATCATAAAATAGGATACAAATGTCTTGATATTTCAGTTTTAAAAGAAATTAATATAGTTAATGTAAAAGAAATAATGAAAAATAAAATATCCATATTCACAGGTCATAGTGGAGTTGGAAAATCTAGCCTAGTAAATCTTTTGGATCCAAAATTAAATCTTAAAACTGCAAAAGTTTCAGAACAAAACGAGCAAGGTCAACATACAACAACTTTTGCTGAAATGTTTAATTTAGGTTTTGGAGCAAAAATTATTGATAGCCCTGGAATTAAAGGTTTTGGATTAATTGATATTGAAAAAACAGAGTTAGGAAATTATTTCAATGAGTTTATTTTTTTAAGACAAGACTGTAAGTTCAATAATTGCTTACATGAAAACGAACCCAATTGTGCCGTTAAAATTGCATTGAAAAATGGACTTATTTCTGAATCTAGGTACAAAAGCTATTTAAGTATGTTGAAGAATGAGGATAAAAATTATAGAACTGATTTTTGGAATTAATGAGAGTAATTATTCAAAGAGTTAAAAATGCTAGTGTAGAAGTCGAGAATTTAATTGTTTCTTCAATTAGTAATGGTATGGTAGTTTTTTTAGGAATTGAAAATAAGGATGATGAAAAAGATATTGAGTGGATATCAAATAAAATATCTCAATTAAGAATTTTCGATGATCAAAAAAAAGTAATGAATAATTCAATAATTGATGTAGGAGGAGAAATCATTATTATAAGTCAATTTACACTGCATGCATCAACTAAGAAAGGAAATCGACCTTCTTACATAAAAGCTGCCAAAAGTGAATTTGCAAAATATATTTATAATAAATTTTTAATTTCAATTGAAAATAAAATAAATAAAAAACCAGAAGCTGGTATTTTTGGAGCTGATATGCTAGTTAAAATTGAAAATGATGGTCCAGTTACAATTTTTATAGATTCAAAAAATAAAGAATAATAAAATAATATATATGGGATTAAAAAAAATGCAAAAAGAAGTGGATGTTTGGATAAAAAAATATGGAGTTCGTTATTTTGACCCTCTCACAAATATGGCGCAACTGTCTGAAGAAGTTGGAGAAGTAGCTAGAATAATTTCAAGAAGATATGGAGAGCAATCTGAGAAAGATTCTGATAAAAATAAAAATTTAGCCGAAGAATTATCTGATGTTTTATTTGTAGTGCTTTGTATAGCTAATCAAACAAATTGTGATTTAGAAGAAGCTTTTAAGGAAAAATTAATATTAAAGACTAAAAGAGATCAAAAAAGACATTTAAATAACTTAAAACTAAAAAAATAAGAAATGAGCTTTTTAGTTGAGCATCCAAATAATGAAATTAATAACTCCTTTAATATTTCTGGTTCTAAAAGTGAATCCAATAGATTATTAATTTTAAAATACCTTTTAAATAATATAGAAATTGCTAATCTTTCAGATTCAGATGACACTAAAGTTCTTGAGAAGAGTCTGTTAAATGAATCTGAATATATAAATGTAGGACACGCCGGCACTGCAATGCGTTTTTTAACAGCTTATTTTTCTATTCAAGAAAATAAAGTACATAAAATTTCAGGATCAAAGAGGATGCACAATAGACCTATGAAAATCCTAGTAGATTCTCTTAATGAATTAGGAGCTGATGTGAAATATCTTGATAAAAAGGGTTACCCCCCCTTACTGATAAACGGTAAAAAATTAACTAAAAATAATGTATCTATTAATGCAAATATTAGTAGTCAATATATAACTTCCTTAATTCTTATAGCACCTGTTTTAGAAAAAGGTTTAGTCATTAATTTATTAGGGGAAGTTACATCAAGACCCTATATTGAAATGAGTTTGTCTTTGTTAAATAGAGTTGGTGTAGAAACCTCATTCTTAAAAAATAAGGTATTCATAAAGCCATTTTCTGGTAAAAAAAAAAGTATACAAAATGTTGAATCGGATTGGAGTTCATTATCATATTTTTATAGTATAACTGCTTTATCTAGTGAATCAAATTTAGAAATTGGAACGTATTTTTATGATTCAATTCAAGGCGATAAAAAGTTAATTGATATTTATAATAAATTAGGAGTTCAAACTATTTTTAAAAATAAAATTATTAATATTAAAAAAATTAAAAATTTTGTTTTACCAAAAAATTTAGTTTTAAGGCTTAATGATAATCCTGATTTAGCGCAAACTATTGCTGTGACTTGTTTTGGACTAGGTTTGTCATGTGACCTGTTTGGGCTTAAGACTCTTAAAATTAAAGAAACGGACAGGTTAATAGCTCTAAAAGCAGAATTAGAGAAATTGGGAGCTGAAGTCGAAATAACTAATGAAAGTTTTCATTTAAAAAAGTCTATAATTTCTAATTCATTGGTTGAGATAAACACATATGATGACCACAGAATGGCAATGGCTTTTGCTCCTTTAGCTATTATTAAGCCAATAGTAATTATCGATCCAATGGTAATAACTAAGTCTTTTCCTTCTTTTTGGGATGTATTACGTAAATTAAATTTTAAAATATCAGAGTATTAAACAATTATATACGAATAAACTTGACTTTGCTACTTTCAGGAGTGTATATTTACACTTTTAAATTTTTACATATATGAAATTATCCCATTTTAGTTTTGATTTACCGCCTAAATTATTAACTGAATATCCCGCTGATCACAGAGATGAATCTAGACTGATGGTGTTAGATAGAAAAAAAGAAACTATTGAACATAAAACTTTTAAAGATGTAGTCAATTATTTTGGTGATGGAGACGCTTTTGTTTTTAATAACACTAAAGTTTTTCCTGCAAGACTAATGGGTAATAAAGAAAAGACTGGAGCAAGAATAGAGGTTTTTTTACTTAGAGAGTTAAGTGATGAACAAAGATTATGGGATGTTTTAGTAGATCCAGCTAGAAAAATTAGAATAGGAAATAAACTATATTTTGGAGAAGATGATAGTTTAGTTGCTGAAGTAATTGATAACACAACCTCAAGAGGAAGAACATTAAGATTTTTATACGACGGATCATATGAAGAGTTTCGTCAAGCTCTTTTCAATTTAGGTCAAACTCCTTTGCCAAAATATATTGAAAGACAGGAAGAAGATTTTGATAAAGAAAGATACCAGACAATATATGCAAAACATGAAGGTGCAGTAGCCGCCCCTACAGCTGGAATGCATTTCTCAAGACATCTATTGAAAAGACTTGAAATAAAAGGAATCAATATAGCAGAAATAACACTACATATAGGCTTAGGTACTTTTAATCCAGTGGAAGTAGAAGATCTTTCTAAGCATAAAATGGATTCAGAAGAGCTTTTTATTGAGAAAAAAGCTTGTGATATTGTTAATAATGCAAAAAAGAGTAAAAAAAGAATTTGTGCTGTAGGTACTACATCAATGAGGGCATTAGAATCGTCTGTATCATCTTTTAAAACTCTAAATCCATATTCTGGATGGACTCATAAATTTATTTTTCCGCCATATGATTTTAGTTTGGCAGATTCAATGATTACAAACTTTCACACTCCTAAATCTACATTATTAATGATGGCTTCTGCTTTTGGTGGACATGATTTTATCAAAGAGGCTTATCAGGTTGCTATAAAAGAAAAATACAATTTTTATTCTTATGGCGATGCAATGTTAATAATATAGATACAATATGAAAAAAGACATACGTTCTTTAAGTCTTAAAGATTTGTGTTCTTTTTTTGAATCTAATAATCACCCTTCTTTTAGAGGAAATCAAGTTTATAATTGGCTTTGGAATAAATCTTGTTTTTCTTTTGATAATATGACTAATATTTCACTCGAGCTCAGAGAAGTTTTAAAAAAAGATTTTGTAATTAATCATATCAAAATTGATAATATTCAAAAAAGTAATGATGGGACTATTAAAAATGCAGTAAAACTGTTTGATAATCTTTTAGTTGAATCTGTTTTAATACCTGTTAAAAATAGAACTACTGCCTGTATTTCAAGTCAAGTTGGTTGTAGCTTAGATTGTGAATTTTGCGCTACCTCTAAACTAAAAAGAATGAGAAATTTAAATCCAGATGAAATTTTTGATCAAGCCTCTACAATTAACCTTCAAAGTAAACTTTACTATAATCGTCCAATTTCAAATATTGTTTTTATGGGTATGGGGGAGCCTTTGTTAAATTATAAGAATTTAATTCTAGGAATTGATAAAATTACTAGTAAAGAAGGTTTAGGAATTTCACCAAAGCGAATAACTGTTTCTACATCTGGAATTTCAAAATTAATAATTAAAATGGCAGATAATAATGTAAAATTTAATTTAGCTGTTTCATTACATTCTGCTATTGAGGAAACTAGGAATAAAATCATGCCTTTTTCAAAAAAGTTCCCCCTCGATGAGTTATTAGATGCTGTAAAATATTGGTATAAAAAAACAGGAAAAATAGTTACATATGAGTATATTGTTTGGAAAGAAATCAATGACGATATGAATCATATTAGTGCATTGGTTCAATTTTGTAAAGCTTCTCCTTCAAAAGTGAATTTGATAGAATATAACAAGACCGAAAATCCTTTTTTTGTTTCAGCTGATGACAAGATAATAGATAATTATATTTCTGAATTAGAAAAAAATAGAATTCCAGTAACCATAAGAAAATCAAGAGGAAAAGATATTGATGCTGCTTGTGGTCAATTAGCAAATAAACTATTAAACTAATAATTTTCATTTATTTTGAATTGTATATTTAATTTATGAAAGAAATCGAAAGAATTAAACTTCCTATTAAAGAAGAAATGGAACTTTTTGAGGGAAAGTTTTCAAAATCGATGATTTCAAATATTCCTCTTTTAAATAGAATTACTCATTACGTTGTAAATAGAAAAGGCAAGCAAATGAGGCCAATGTTTGTATTTCTTACTGCTAAAATGCTTAATAACGGAGAAATAAATGAAAAAGTTTTTCGTGCAGCATCTGTGATTGAGTTAATTCATACTGCTACACTCGTTCATGATGATGTAGTTGATTCAAGTAATATAAGAAGAGGTTTTTTTTCTTTAAATGCCTTATGGAAAAATAAAATAGCTGTTTTAGTAGGTGATTTTTTATTGTCTAAGGGAATGCTTTTATGTATTGATAATAATGATTTTGATCTTTTGAAATTGATATCAAAGTCAGTTAAAGATATGAGTCAAGGCGAACTTTTACAAATTGAAAAATCTAGAAGATTAGATATTAATGAAGAAGTTTATTTTGAAATTATAAGAAAAAAGACGGCTTCTTTAATCTCTGCATGTTGTGCTTTGGGTGCAGCTTCTTCCAACGTTTCTCAAAATAAAATAGATCAACTTGCAAGTTTTGGAGAGAAAATTGGTATTGCATTTCAATTAAAAGATGACCTTTTCGATTACGGAGATGAAAAAATTGGTAAACCAGTCGGCATTGATTTGAAAGAAAAAAAACTAACTCTTCCAATTATATATTCATTAAATAATTCCTCGAATTCGAAAAAAAGATGGCTCATTAATTGCATTAAAAATCATAATAATAATAAAAAAGTCATTCAAGATGTTATAGAATACGTAAAAAAAAGTGGAGGCATTGAATATACTTTATCAAAACTTAAATTTTTCCATCTAGAAGCCTTGAAAGAACTTAGGAATCTTCCAAACAATCAGTATAATGAAAGCTTAACTGATTTGGTCAATTATGTAATTGACAGAGATTACTAATTTTTTTTAATAATCCATTTAAAAACGTTTTTTTTATTTAATTTCAATGGTATGTTAAATTAATATTTTGATTTCTAAAAACACCATCGATAAAGTTTTTGAGCAATCTCGAGTTGAGGAAGTTGTTGGCGATTTTGTTCAATTAAAAAAAACAGGATCTAACTACAAAGCACTGAGTCCTTTTTCTAATGAAAAAACACCAAGTTTTGTCGTTTCACCAGTAAAACAAATTTGGAAAGATTTTAGTAGCGGAAAGGGTGGGAATTCAATTGCTTTTCTAATGGAGCATGAACATTTCACTTATCCTGAGGCTATAAAGTATTTGGCTAAAAAATACAATATAGAAATTGAAGAAACCCAATTAAATAATGAAGATAAAGAAAAGGCTAGTGAAAGAGAAAGTCTTTATATAGTTTCTGAATTTGCTAAAGATTTTTTTAAAAAAACTCTTAATGATTCTCTAGAAGGACGTACAATTGGTCTTTCTTATTTTCAAGAAAGAGGATTTTCTAATGTAACTATTGATGGTTTTGATTTGGGTTTTTCTCCAAATGAAATTGGTTATTTTTCAAAAATTGCTTTAAAAAAAGGGTACGATAAGGATTTTCTTAAAAAAACAGGGCTTTCCATTTTTAATAATAATAATAATACAGTAGATAGATTTAGAGGAAGAGTTATTTTTCCAATACACAGTATGTCTGGTAGAGTATTAGGTTTTGGAGCAAGAATACTTAACAATGAAATAAAAACAGCTAAATATTTAAATTCACCTGAAAGTTTAATATATAATAAAAGTAAAGTTTTATATGGAATATATTATGCAAAACAACACATAGCAAGGCTTGACAATTGTTATATAGTTGAAGGATATACAGACGTAATTCAACTTCATCAAAAAGGTATAAAAAATGTTGTTTCATCATCTGGTACTGCATTAACAAATGATCAAATTACTCTGATTAGAAGACTAACTCCTAACATCACCATGTTATATGACAGTGATAAAGCTGGTGTTAATGCTACGTTAAGAGGTATTGACATGGTCTTATCAGCTGGAATGAACGTAAGTATATGTGCTTTTCCAGAAGGACAAGATCCTGATAGTTTTAGTCAAGAAAGAAGTATTGAGGAAATTAAAGATTTTTTAAATGAAAACTCTAAAGACTTTATTCAATTTAAAGCATCAATTTTAGTAAAAAAAAGTACTGATGATCCTATTTTAAAAGCTAAAACAATTAATGAAATAGTTTCTAGTATTTCAGTAATTCCAGATAGAATTAAACAAGAAATATATGTGAAACATTGTTCTAAAATTATGGATGTTTCTGAAGATGTTTTGTTTAATTCCTTGGCTCAACTCAATAAGAGCGAAGTTTCTTTTCTGTCAAAAAGAAAGATTGCTAAAATTCAGAAAACCCCAAAAAACGTAAAAGTTGATATATTATTTGAATTAGAAAAAAAAATAATTGAAATTTTATTACTTTATGGAGATCATAAAGAGGAGTTTGAGGAGGTTATTTTAAAAAATAATAATAATGGAGAGATTATTATGGAACCTACAATTGTAGAGTCTTTAGTTTATGAAAAAATATTTTTGGATTTACAACAAGACGAAGTAGAGTTTACAAATGAGTCTTTTAAAACTCTTTACAAGACAATTATTCATGAGCTTCAAAAAAACGGCAAATTAGTTTTAGATGTTTTTTTAAATAGTTTAGATTCAGATTTGTCAACTCACGTAACTTCAATTTTAATGAATGAAGACCAATATCAACTTCACGATTGGTTTAGTAAAAACATAGTTGTTAAAGATAAAAAAAAGTTGATTTCTCAATTAGTTTCTGAGACAATACTCAGTTTAAGATCTTATTTAATTAATGAGAAAGTAAAGGAACTTCAAGAATTAACAAATAAAGAATCTGAAAATAATAATGAAATATTAGAAGAAATTACGGACTACTATAAATTAAAATCTTTATTGTCTAAAAAACTTAACAGAGTTTTATAGTTTACCTTAACTCATCCGGAATTAAATAAATTGGAATAGGGCTCATTTTGTGAAGATTCTGTTTATTAAATTTGTTCAGTATTTCAAAAATTTCTTTTTTTCTTCCATTGTAATCAAAAGACTTGTTTCCAAAATCTTTTTCTTTCATTGCCCACTCTAATTCTTCATAAGAAGCTCCAATTTGATCTTCATCTGTTCTGTCATCGTCCCAGAGTCCATCAGTTGGTTTTGCGATGATTATATCATTAATTATATCTAGCTCTTTAGCAATTGCAAATACTTCAGTTTTATAAAGATCTGCTATCGGACTTATGTCAACCCCTCCATCACCATACTTTGTGTAAAATCCAATGCCAAAATCCTCTACTTTATTGCCAGTTCCAGTAACTAGGCTATTATTTAAACTAGCAAAATAGTATAAAGTAGTCATTCTTAATCTAGATCTTGAATTAGCCAGAGATAATAAATTATTTTTATTTAAACTATCTTCAACTGAATTTTGGAAAGAGGAAAAAGCATTAGTCAAATCAATTGATTTAAATGAGACATTTTTAAAATTTTCTTTTAGCCATTCAATATGTTTTATAGCTCTATTTTGCTCTTCTTTGCTCTGATAAATTGGTAAATCTAAACACAAAACGGGAAGTCCAGTTTTTGCGCAAAGAGTTGAAGTTATCGCAGAGTCTACTCCCCCTGAAATACCAACTACATAGCCATTAGTGTTAGATTTTAAGGAGTAGTTTTTCAACCAATTTACTATATTTTCAACAATTATTTTTGAGTTCATTTATTAAAAAATATTTATACAATTGAAATTATTGAATTAGTTTATATTAAGTTTGAACTTTAATGTTATGATTTGTAAAATTAATGGTTTTATGACTGATTTTAAAATTTACAAAGTTATTTTATTTTATTTTTTAATTATTTGTTCAGGATGTGAGCCAAGAAGCTCTAATGATAATATATTTATTAACCGCTTTGAACACGAATTTTATAATTCTAACAAGGGTAATCTTGATTTACTAATTAAAAAATACCCTTATCTTTTTCCTAATAAATTTCCAATTGAAACTTGGGAATCTTTTTTGAAGGATTCAACTAGATTAAGTGTGTATAAAGAAAGCTCAAAAGTTTTTAAGGATTTTAAAGCTACAGAAAATGACATTTTTAAAATATTTTTAAATTTTGAAGAAATTTTTCCAGAATTCAAAAAACCTAAAGTAATTACTTTGAATTCTCAATCGGATTATGAAAATAGAATTATATATGCCGATTCTCTTTTACTGATTTCTCTTGATTCTTATTTAGGTGAAAATTATTATACTGATCTACCAGCTTATATATCTCTAAACATGAATAAGAAATATATATCAAACGATGTAGCAGAAAAAATTGCTGAAAAATTTGTTCAAAAACCCGAAGATCGAACTCTACTTGGAGAAATGATATATCACGGTAAAATTTTGTATTTAAATAAATATCTAACTTCATTTAATGATGATTATCTAATCTTTCATTCTAGTTTAAAGAAAATTAAGTGGGCTGAAGAAAATGAATATAATATTTGGGGATTTTTTATTGAAAAGGATTTTTTATTCAGCACAAGAAATGATTTAAAATCAAGATTTATTTCTTTCTCTCCTTTTTCTAAATTTAATCTCGATATTGATAAGTCCTCACCAGGAAGTATTGGTAAATGGATTGGATATAAAATTATTAATTCCTATATGAAAAATAACAATTCAGATTTAAAAGATTTATTGAAAGAGGATTATTATAAAATATTTACTAAATCAAAATACAAACCTATAAAAAAATGAAAAAAACTCGTATCTCATTCGATGTAAAATTAGATAAAAATAAAGTTCCTGAAAAAATCCAATGGTCTGCTCCAGACGGAGGAATTAATAGTGAAGAATCGAAAGCTGTTTTTTTATCTGTTTGGAACCACAACAAACAGGAAACTCTAAAAATTGATTTATGGACTAAAGACATGCCTTTAGATCAAATGAATGTTTTTTTTCATCAAACTTTGGTAAGTATGAGTGAAACATTTTTTAAAGCTACTCAAAACGAAAAGATGACAGATGCTTTCAAGCAGTTTTGTGAATATTTCGCAGAGAATTTACAACTACAATCACCTGCAAAGAAACCTAGAGGTTAATTAAATCTAAAAGTTCATTTCTCCCTTTTTTTGTCTTTGAAGAGCTGACAATATATTCTGGTGAAATTTTTAATTTAGTAAAAATAGTATCAATATATTTTTTAGCTTTTTCTCCTTTTTCGATTAGTTTTAGCTTGTCCTCTTTTGTAAATATTATTTTAAAGTTTATGTTATTTTCACTCAACCAGTTCATAAACTCGATATCAATTTCCTGTGGGTGTAGTCTAATATCGATTAAAACAAATGTTATGGAAATATTTACTCTATTTGAAAAATAGTCAACAATAATATTCTCAATTTTCCTTTTTTCTTTTTTCGAAATTTTAGCATAACCATATCCTGGTAAATCGACTAAAAACCAAATATTATTTATTAAAAAGTGATTTATTAATAAAGTTTTTCCAGGACTACCAGAAGTCTTAGCAAGCTTTTTGTTCTTAGTCAGCATATTTATAAGCGATGACTTACCAACATTAGATCTTCCTATAAATGCAAATTCTGGAAAATTATTATTTGGACATTCATTAGTGCTTGAACTACTTTTTATAAATTTACTAGATTTAATAATCATTGCTAAAAACTTTTTTCAGCAAACCATTTTTTCACTACACTGTTAAATTCATTAGGATGTTCCATCATAGGTGCGTGTCCACATTTCCTAATCCAATATAAATTTGAATTTGGAAGTAATTCATTAAATTCTTTTGCCACATTTGGAGGTGTTACTTTATCATTTTCTCCCCAAATTAATGCTGTAGGAACTCTAATATTAGGAAGGTCTTTTGCCATATTATGACGTATTGCACTTTTTGCCATAGCTAAAATTCTAATCACCTTTCCTCTGTTGTTTACTGACTCGAACACTTCATCTACTACCTCTTTTGTAGCTATTTTTGGAGAGTAAAACACATCCTCTGTCTTTTTTTTGATAAAATCATAATTTCCTCTTTTAGGGTATGTATCTCCCATTGCATTTTCATAAAGTCCTGAGCTACCAGTAAGAACTAGAGCTTTGGTATACTGAGGAAAAAGCTTTGCATGGAGAAGTCCAACATGTCCTCCAAGAGAATTTCCAATTAAAATAGCATTATCGATTTTTAAAAATTTTATAAAATTATTTATAAAATTTGCAAAATATTTCACGTTAGTGTCAAGTAGGGATGCTGTGTATATAGGTAATTCTGGCATATATACTTGATAGCCTAAAGCAGGAAAATATGAAATAAATCCTTCGAAATTACCAAGTCCACCCATTAAACCGTGAAGAATTATGATTGGTTTACCTTTTCCGCTGGTAAGATATTTAAAGCCTCCATTTTCTATGTGTTTTTTATCAATCATTAAAAAAAGTTAAACTATAAAACAAATATAGCTAAATAGGATTTATAAAATTTTAATCATATTTCGTTTTTTTAAACTCATACTAAAAGATTAAATAATTGATTTTCAATTATTTATGTTTATTAAATTGCTTGATAAAGATTTTATTAACAAAGTGGTAAAAAGTGGTAAAAAGTGGTAAAATTTCGATATATTTGAGTTTACACCTAAAAACAACAGATGGTTAATTTAATTGGGACATTCGAGTGTAAGGCAGATGTTAAAGGTCGTCTTATGCTTCCTATATCTCTCAAAAGACAATTAGGTAATCAAATTAATGAGAGTTTTATTTTAAAAAGATCTGTATTTCAGCCCTGTTTAGAGTTACATCCACACACTGAATGGAAATTGACAATGGACAAGGTTAATAAGCTTAATAGATTTATTAAAAAAAATAATGATTTCATTAGGATGTACACTGCAGGAGTAAGAGTTGTTGATTTGGATGGTAATGGAAGGCTCTTAATTCCTAAGGATTTATTAAAAACTCATTTTTATAAAAACAATCTTGTTTTAACCACTGCAATAAACATGGTTGAAATTTGGGACAAAGAGTCTTATGAAAAAGTTATAAATAACTCTGAAATAGATTTTGCAGATTTATCTGAGAAAGTAATGGGAAATCAAGAAAATAATGTATCATAATCCTGTAATGCTTAATGAAACTATAGAGTCCCTTGAGTTAAAGAAGGATGGAGTTTATGTTGATTTGACATTTGGAGGAGGAGGACATTCAAAAGCTATTTTAAATATTCTAGGAAATAAAGGAAAGTTATTGGCTTTTGATCAAGATCTAGATGCGATTGAAAATAATATTTCAGATGAGAGGCTTTTGTTGATTAATCAAAACTTTAAGTTTTTAAAACAAAATTTAAATTATTATGGTTACCCTATGGTTGATGGTATACTTGCTGATTTGGGGGTTTCCTCTTATCAATTTGATAAGCCTGAAAGAGGTTTTTCTATTAGACATGAATCTAATTTAGATATGAGAATGAATAAGAATGGAGAGTTAAACGCTTCAGAAATATTAAACAACTATTCTGAGGCTGAATTGTCAAAAATATTTTATGAATACTCTGATTTAAGAAATTCAAGATCTATAGCAAAATTAATTATTGAGAAAAGAAATGAAGCTAGAATCATTTCAACTGAACAGTTTAATAAAATTCTAAATCCATTTCTTTCCAAAGGATATGAAAATAAAACATTAGCCAAAATATACCAAGCATTAAGAATTGAGGTTAATGATGAAATTGAAACTTTAAAAAAGTTGTTAGTTCAATTGCCAGATGTTTTAAATAAGGGAGGTAAAGTTGTGATAATAACATATCATTCAGTGGAAGATAGAATTGTAAAAAGATTTATTCAAAATGGATGTTTTGAATCTGAACCATTAAAAGATGATTTTGGTAAATATAAATTACCATTTAAAAGATCTTTTAAATTCAAATCACCAAGTAAAAAGGAAATTAAGAAAAACAGTAGATCAAGAAGTGCAAAGTTAAGGTCAGCAGAAAAATTATGAGTAAAATAAATAAAATAGTTCTAGGAAATTTTTTAATCGAGGAAGGTTCATTAAAAAACTGGAGATTTATAACATTTCTATTTGTAATGGCAATTATAATGATTTTTTCATCACATTCAGTTGATAAAAAAATCATAACTATTGCTGATTTAAAATATGAAATTTCTGTTTTGGAAAGCCAGTTTTTAGAAAATAGAAAAAGTGTGATGAGATTAAAAATGGAATCAAATGTTGCTTCATTTATGAAAAATAAAAAAATAAAGAGTTCTAATAACCCTCCAAAAAAAATAATTATAAATTAATGTTAACGAATCAAAAAAACTTTTTATACAGGCTATATTTTATTGTTAGTATTCTAGTTTTTTTAGGTTTAGGTATTGGTTATAAAATTTTTCAAATTCAATTTTTACATGGGGAAAAGTTTAGAAATTTAGCTAAGGAAAAAACAATTCAAAATTTTATTATTTCTCCTAAAAGAGGAAATATTTACTCAGATGACGGTAGTTTATTAGCTTCTTCATCAACAAATTATGATATATATTTTGATGCAGTAACTGTGTCAGATCAAAATTTTAATCAATTTGTTAATCCTCTTTCTAATGCATTATCTATAAAATTGAACAAACCTTCAATTTATTTCAAAAACTCATTAGTTAATGCAAAAAAACTTAAAAAGAGATATCATTTAATTGCTAGGAATATATCAATAAATATTTTGAATGATGTTAAACAAATGCCTTTATTTAAAATGGGTGGGGTTAGAGGCGGTTTGATTATTGAAAAAAAAATATTTAGAGAATACCCATTAGGTAAAATTGCAGAAAGAACAGTTGGATATGAAAGAAAAAATAATAATAACACTTATGTAGGTGTTGGTTTGGAACATGCTTATGGTGAAGTTTTGAGGGGAAAAAATGGTTCTCAATTAATGCAAAAAATTTCAAACGGAAAATGGAAACCAATTGAAAGTTCAGGTGAAATAGAGCCTAAAGCAGGTTTAGATATAGTTAGTACTATAAATGTTGGTTTTCAGGATATTGTTCATCACTCACTTTTATCACAACTAGAAAAGTTTGAGGCAGATCATGGATCTGTTGTTGTTATGGAAACTAAAACAGGAGCAATCAAAGCTATTTCTAATTTAGGCAGAACTTCTGAAGGCAAATATTATGAAAAATTAAATTATGCAGTTGGTGAATCTCACGAACCAGGATCTACTTTTAAATTAATGGCAATGATAGCTGCTTTAGAAGATAATGTTATTAATTCTTCTACAATTATAGATACTAAAGATGGAACATTATCATTTTATGGAAGTAAAGTGAGAGATTCAAAAAAAGGAGGATATGGTAAAATAACAGCAAATGATGTATTCAAGTTTTCATCAAATACAGGAATTGTAGATATAATAACTAAAGGGTATTCAAAAGACCCTGAGAAATTTACAGATAGGCTATACAATATGGGCTTAAACTCTACTTTAAATTTATCAATAAAAGGGGAAGGTATACCTAAAATTCCCCATCCAAAAGATAAAAGCTGGAATGGACTTTCATTACCGTGGATGGCATATGGGTATGGCGTTTCTCTTACTCCGCTTCAAACTTTATCATTTTATAATGCAGTTGCAAATGGTGGTGAATTATTAAAACCAGTTTTTATAAATAAATTAAGTTCTATTAACCATATAAATAATGTTTCTAATAGAATTGTATTAAACCCTTCTATTTGTTCCAAAGAAACTTTATCAAAA
>MDSY01105500.1_pt1 | contig 39407 bp, 77 predicted proteins | sample 811131 | NCBI WGS metagenome assembly MDSY01 (sample SAMN05326643, study PRJNA326480) | marine metagenome | isolation source: seawater | place: Atlantic Ocean: South West | collected 2010
AAGAAGGTTGAGCTCAGTGATATAAAAAGCCAGAAGGACAAAACGCAGTCGTCATTCAATAAGGTGATTAAGCTCGAGGAGTTATGGCGATGCGCTCAAGCTGGCGAGCAGCCTATTTGCATATCATGCTCAAAGCCATGGACTCCATTCACTAACTACGATTTTGCGGCCGGTCACTTTCTATCAAGAGGTTCGCGTCCTGATCTAGCACTGAATAACAATAACTGTTTTTTACAGTGCAATGGGTATTGCAATTCCGCCTTGTCTGCCAATAGGTCTGGAGTAGGAGGCACCCATGGTTATGACGAAGGTTTAATTATGCGATTAGGGTACAGTGGAACTAAGAAGCTAATTAAGAACCTAGAGGTTGTTAATAGCTTTAGCTGGGCAGGTGAAGATTACGAGACTTTACGCAAGTGGCTAAATGCTCGAGCTCGATATTTGACTAAAGAGCTCGAGTTATTTAACGATATTAATCAAGGTTAAAGGCGGACTAATCAAAGTCCGCGTTACTAAGCTAAACTAAAGGCACTTCTGGCCAAATGACACTAGTTGGGTCTTGCTTAGTAATATCAAGCAAGGCCTGTCGGTATGTTTTAACCTGATTCTTCTTCTCGGTCGATAACTCAGCCCAGCGTATCGGGTTGTAAATATCGACATTGGCAGCCAGTAGCAAATCACGCTCTTGACGAATATCATATAGCGTTTTGACTGGCTCAACGTAGGGTGCAATTTCAACCCCTGAATCAATCAGTGTTTTGATTTTTTCAGCGTCACGAATAAAACCGTTAGTCGATGATTCTTCGCTGTGCTTATCGAAGAACTGAATCAGCCCGTCTTTTGTGTAATTGTATTTAATCATTATTAATTTACCGTTATTTTAGATGCTGCTGCATCAGCCCATAATACATACGAATCGCCAATAGTAAGACCAGTTAGCCCGCTAATAGTAAGTATTGCTGTCTTGTTTGTTGAGTTTGATGCGAGCGCAGGCGATACACCGCTAGTAATAATTGCAGCCTGTCTTGTTCTTATATTGAAAGTGCCTACCACTGTGATTGATTGAGGCGCATTAATCATTGATATTGGCAGTGCGATAATTAGTGTGGTGGCACTAGAAGCGTAACAGCTCTCGGCTATGACGCTAAGGGTTGATACTGCGTCAAAAACATTAGGATTTAAGTTATTGCTAGTGTAGTTTTCAGTAGCGCCGACCATGCTTAAATCGTCTGCGTCTGGAATGTTACCAGCACTGGTGCCTACGTCTCGGCTAGCTGCGTGAGTGTTGGTTGTGAAATTACTATTTAGCTTTTGCCCTGCTGTTCTAGGGTCGTCGCCCGTATCGTCGTTTGGCGCTGCGCCAATGTTTATAGTTTGTATTGTCATGTTTTATTCCTATTTTTTACGGCATCGCCGCGCCATCATTCCAAGAGCCTGAAAAATCCAACAGATGCCATTGACCATTAAAACGAGCGTAGATTCTATTTCCTGCGCCGCTTTTGCCGAATATTATAGCGCCATCACTGGCAACAGGGAAAACCGTGTGCTGTGTTAGCATTTGAATGTGCGGTCTATGATTTACTTGAGTATCTATAATTAATGCCGCTCTACCGGCCGTATCTTCTACAGGGTCAATGTTTGTGTTAACAACGTAGGCACCTGATATTTGACCGCGCAAAAACGCCCCGTTTGCCTCAGAGCTGATAGCCGATATTGCACTAAATGAATTGGATGAAATATCAACGCCAACACCGCCCGCACTACCGCCTGTTGAAGATATAACTCTTATCCCTGTATCGCTTTGGGATTTAACAACAAGAGCCGGGTTTGTAGTTGATGTTGACTCAATTGTCTCTCCAATTGCTGCGCTTGTTGTTATCTCACAAACAGTCGCGCCCTCTGAACCTGTAATATCCCCGGAGTTTTGAACCTTAAATCTGTCATCAGAGGTTGATACTGTGCCGCTAAAATCAACACTACCGCCTGTAATTGTCAACTCAGGAGTTACAAGGTCGAATTGCGTTGCAGGGCTAAAACTAAGGAACGTGGAAGCATTGCCTACAATAAACTCCTCATCGCCCAGATAATACCCGCTAGTATTGTCAGCAAACGAAACTTTATTATTAACAATTGGCCCAGTATCAGAAGTCACAGCAGTTGCACCAGTGCCAACAATCAGACTTGTAGCTGTGGCTGATTCACCGCCTGACTTGTCGATAGCTTTTACCCATAAGGTGCTAACGGTTTGGTTTTCTGGCTCCCATAAAAAGCCATTGCCAGTGATTCTTCGTATTGGGTCGCCCGTGGCCCAGTCTGCACCATTGCGTACTTCGTAATACGCTATGTCTTGCTCTATTGATTCATCCCAGTTTATCTCAACACCGTTCGGCCTCCTTGTGCCAGAGAATCCGCTAATTGCAGGAGGTACAGTTGTCTTACCATTAGTGGTAAATGCGCTAGAGGTGTAAGCGGATTTTGCACCAATACCATTCACAGCACGAACCCTGAAAGTCCAGTTCCCTACCTGCGCGTCATCAAGAATGAATGAGTTAGTAGAAACGAAGCTAGTTAAGTCTACAAATGGGCCAGCGTCAAAAGAGCCTTGAACCTCCCATCGCTGAATAACGTCATCATTACCCCAGTCAATGGTAACGCGTGATTTTAGAGAGCTTTGGTCATTGCCAATATATACAGACTCAGCCACGACTAGACCGGTAGGCGCAGCAACTACTGTTGGGTCAGGTAGATTCAAAGCAGGCGGCGGAGTAACTACAAGGGCATCGCCTTCTTGCCAGTCCCATACGTCTGGGTGATCCTCAGATAGCGCAACGTCAGCACCGTCAATACCTGGCGTTATCTCATCAATCCTATAGACTTTGTTGGCCAGCCCTTCACTAGCGGATTCAAATTCTATTCGATCACCTACACCGAACTCAAATATGCGAACCTTAAATCTCGCGGATAAGCGAACGCCGTAGCGTGAGCGCTCTAGGAATATTTTAGCCAATCGCCTAGCGGTAGTTCCAGAGCTAACAAATTGAAACTTGGTATCAGCATATAGTATTTCTTTATCTTGAGTCTCATACGCTGGAATATTTAACTGAACAAAATCAACGGGTTCATAGTTTTGTTCGGGGTCAATATAAGAACCACGAGCCGCATTTACTCGACTATCCACATCTCCGCTAGGCGTGTAAGAGATACCACCTATTAGGTCGTCATCAGTGAACTTATAGTTAATCCCGAAACCAGCGTCAAACGTTGGCCATACTGTAGAGTCGAACGTAAATGCGGTCGTGCTGTCAAATGTGGCGGGCGATGTGCCTATACTATTCTGACTTGTCGGCTCTCTATAAATACCCGGTATGAATACAAACTTACCCTGTATCCACTGAATATCCGAAAACCCTGCAATATTCATATTATCTAAAGGCGATTTAGGATTGTCGATGATTGAGATTGAGCCGTTAATTGTATAGCGTTTTTCCGTTATGCCTACCCCAGAGGCAACCAATTCGTCAGCAATATCAGCGCCATCAGCAAAGGATTGCTCATCAATTAGTGACGTACTAGCCCCGTAACCGTATCTGCTTTTTAGATAGTCCATTGCAATCAGTGCTTGGTTGTCAGTCCACCCGCTAAGACCTGTGCGAGGGTCGAATATATCGTCTTTGCCTTTTACTGTTGCCGTAACTTTAGGCACTGAGCGGAAAACGTCTGTGTCATATTCCAATTTGAAATAGGCGTATGTATGGCCTAGCAGCTTATGGTTATTAGTCCAATTGGCTGGCGTATCAGCAACAATAGCAGCATTGGCAACTGTCTGCTTGCCTGTCTCAATAATTGCTGTGGCCTTACCTGCGAACTTACCCTGCGGAGTCGTACCAATAAATGCCAGCTCATCATTAAAGTAAATCTCTTCAACAGATTCGCAAGAATGAGCCGCAAAGATATGAATAATATGTAAAAACTTGTCATTATCCCCGGATGACTCAGAGTATCGAGCAACACCGCCAACACGAGCACGTCCGTAAATCATGCGACGCGGAGCGTTTGCGCTAGTGATTTGATTCTTTCGGTCTTCGAAATCAGCAGTAGGAATATCAGGCGAGATAAAACGACGAAAGGCATTAAAGCCAACATTCATTGTGCCGCCGGTGATTATATTGGTAGCCTCTGCGCCAATAGCCAGCAAATCACTACCTGCACCCTCCCAATCACCGCGACCTACTGCTCTGAAAAAGTCACCGCCGGAGTCAATTATCTGTTCGCCGGACGTTACAATGCTTTCACCGATAGCTCTTGTGCCATCGTCAATACTTTTTCCAAGATCATCTATAGCTTTAATTAAGCCCATCAGCTCTGATTCTCCTTAAACCATTCAGCAGCAGGCCATATAATATCACGACTAGCTAGTTCGGACGCAAACTGCATTCCTAAATCACCTGGATGCTGCGCTTGTTGCTCCTGATCACTGTACCTTTCAGATCGCGGGCGAGAAAGACTGGCGATAAGTGATTTGCAGGAGATGGTTATCTCCGAATTACTGCCGCTTGCTATATTTTGACTAGCTGCCGAGCCTGTGAAGTACAAAAGCCCATCGCCAGAGCTAATCCAGTCATCATTAAAGAACTGAACTCGAACAGTAATTGAACTATTAATGAAATCACTAGCAACCACAGCGGCTTTAATTGCAGGATCGACACCGCTCAGCATTAATGAGATTTGCGAGTCGTTAAGGTCGCTTGTCTCTGGAATAGTGCTAATTCCGCCCAATATCCCAGCTGTATAGGTGTTTGAGTTGTAGGCAACATCCTGCATATTGCTAGTTAGGCGAATATCTAGTGATGGCGTTATTATTTCTGCCAGCACTACAGGCTTGTAGTCGTGCCTAGTCATCGCCCGCATAGTGCCGCTATCAATCGTTCTAGGCATTAAACAACCTCCTCAGCTTCGATAGATACGGCATAGATAACTGGTGCGGATAATGATGCCTGATTTACTGGTGAAGTTAGACGCATTGTCATTTTGGGCTCTACTGTAATTACTGCTGAGTTATTAGCAGGGCTTTTCCTAATTGGTGGCTGAAACGGAATAGTTGCATTGCCTGAGCCATCGCTAGCAACCCTAGCTGTAACGCGCTTTAGCTCGCTGTTAATCTCAATGTAATCACCAATCTCCAGCAGTATAGGCTGATTAATAGCCCAGCCATCAGTGATGATGCTATCACCTGTTTGATCGGCACCATTAACCACCCCGGAACCCAGAGCAGTCCCTAAGCCTTCGTGATCGGGAGGCAGTATACGGAAATCATCAATCATTCCACGCAAGCCAGTTAATTGAGCTGTTAGCGTTCTAGCGTCTAGCCCTTGTCGATTTGACCAAGTAAACGAACCTGCCCACTTAGAGCCGGGTAGCTCCTTAAACTGTTTAGCACCGCTTAACTGACTGCCGAATGATTGCGTATTAAAAACAACGCCAAGCTGAGCGGCATCTGGTTTGATTGTTATGTCTATTGTCATCGTCTAGCACTCTTCATTGCCTGCATAGTTGCCGCTACAAGTTGTGGCTGCATTGCTGAGAATTGCGCCCTAATATTACCACTTGCACCGCTACCAATCTGATTAACGATTGTAACAGATTCTCCTCCGCCTAGCTTATGATTAGGCGTAACAAAGCCACCCTGAGCGCCCATCGTTATGATTTCTGGCCCCATTTCACCAACAAGGTAGCTGTTACCACCAGCAACCGAGCCGCCCATAGCTCGAGCGCCGCTATATGTTTGCTGTTCAATTTGAGCTATTTGTACGCCAGCCAGAACACCAATACTTACAGCCATCGCGCCATTTAAAATGGGGTTACCAGTAGGGGCGGCTAAGGCGTTTAATATTGCTAGGCCAGCACTTACACCCGCTTGAGCTTGAGCCATACGCTTGTACATTGTGAACGACTCTTCACCGCCTGCCGCTGCTATCTCTGCTAGATTGCCAAAAAGGTTGGCCGTGGTGCTAAGCTCTAGCGCCTGCATTCGCTTCTTGTCTTTTGCTAGCCTTTCGTCATCTCGGCGTTTTTCATCATTCATGCGCTCATTAATTAAAACCTCTCTAGCCGCTTGATCCTCAAGCTCTTTAAGATAGTCATTAACATTATAGCCAAGCACGTCTTGATTTACCGGAGTCTCAAACCCCTTTAAGCCAGTTCTAGCTTCGAAGGCTTCTAGTTCAGCCTTTTCTCTAGCAGTCCTAACAATTTCAGCCTGCTGGTTTAATAGTTGCGCATTATCCCTGAGCCTTGCTCTTGCCGCTTGAACCAGCTCACCACTAGACACTCCAAAGAATCCAGCCTCAAGACCTGTCAACTCCTCTAGAATCTCCTCGGACGCGGCCCTTACATCACGACTTTTGCTTGTCATGCCGTCGATAGCATCTTCTATTTCTGACGTGTCTTTTATTAATGCCTTGGATATTTGAGAGGAGGTTGTTTTGTTTAGCTCTGCTCGAAGATTTGCTACTGCATCAGTCAAGTCGTCAGTCTGTTCGGTAGCACTCATTAGTGATCCAACTAAAGTACCACTAATAGCCGATCCAATAGCAATAACAGCACCTAAAACAGCACCACCAGGGCCAAAGATGCCCGCCATTTGCGAGCCTTGTTGTCCAAGTGCGACGAATGGAGAGGTTCCGCCTTGCAACTGAACGGCAATATCCTGAATCTGGAAGCCTAGCTGCTGCACTCCATTTTTAGCCATTCCAAACTTTCTGGTGACTTGTGGTAGCTGGCTATTAACCTTTGGCAATACCTTTCCGCCAAGTGCATCAGCACCTGCGCTTGCACCTTTAACTTCTCGACCAAAGTCGTCAGCCGAATTGCCAGCCTTATCAGCAGCTCCAGCAAATTTATCTAACTCTGCTGTGCCTTTTTTCAATCCACTGGTATCAACCCCAAGCGCTATGCCTAGCTTGTCTGTCATTTCTTCTTCCTCGCTAGAGCCTTGAATTTATTAGATACATCTTCGCGCATACCTTCAACGCTTCGATTGTCTTTATAATATGGAGCATGGCAACCTTGTTTTTTGCCTTTGTTAATCCACACGACAAAACATTCAGACATTCGCTTTAATGTGACAACCTCAAAGTGATTCAGGTTTAAGCCTGTAGCCATCTTAAACCCTGATATTTCAGCAAATGTTAGTGCTCTAATAGTTTCCGAGGTCATAGCAAAACCTAAATCATGAAAGGCGTTAATTAGTGCCTTGTGATCACACTCAGGCATATTGGCAAACTGTGAGCCTTCACCTAACGCCTTTAGTCTCGTTTGTTCAGACTTTTCAGGCGTAGAGTGTAGCCAGCCCAAGTGGCTGGCATACATTTCTAACTGGCTTTGGCGTTCACTAAAAAACGGCTAGAGTCGTTAACTGCCGCAAGAACCTGATTAGCTACCCAGTCAAAGCGGTAGTACATATCTACAGCATTGTCATAGCTAAATTCAATCTCTTCACCGTCAGCAGCCAGTCCAGACCAGCCAAGCGTGATTTTAGCGACAATCTTAGCGCCAATCATGCAGGCATCCTCTGCCGTCTGATCTTTTTTGGCGTTGCGGGCACTGTCAAGCATAGCGTTTTTATATGCCATGCTATCAGCACCTTGTACGCGAATCTTAATGCCGGTTTTTTCGCCCGTCTCACGATGGAGAATATCGACCTCGACACCCTCCTCCGCAAATGCTCGGCTATCCAACTGAGCTAAATCAAACATCAATTAAACCTCAATAATTCCGTTATCAAGTTCAACGGTAACAGACGCACCAACAATCTGATTAGCGCTGCCAACGTTTGTCGTATAGCTAAAGATTTGACCAGTAACATACTGAATCGTGCCATCTTGATGGGTGATGCGGTGTGAGTGAACCGTGTCGCGTGCCACTCCATCAACGCCAGCAATAAGCAGCACTTGACCAGCGTCAGAAGGGTCGCGGCCTAACTGCATAGCCAAAGCACCATCGTTTACTGTACCTTTCTTTTTAACTGTTCGGCGGGTTGCTAGCGGATTGTGCGTAACCACTTCATAGGTTGCGCCATATTCACCAAGGTCTGTAACCTCGGCCACATCGGTCCAAGTTAAAGCTGCAAATCCCGCTTGGTCATAAGTTGCTGGCTCTGCTGCTGATACTGCGTAAGCTGTGCCAACGCTTGTTTGTACTGTCATAATGTAATTCCTATATTGAATTAATTGCTTTAATTAGTGCTTGTTCTGCCTCTGCTAGAGAGATTCTCATCATTCCAGCAGGCGCTTGAGTTGACCATCCTTCATACTCCAATCTGCGAATATAAGGAAGGTTGTTAGTTAAATAAAAAGTTTGTCCGGCCTTTAGCTTGTTAGCGCCTGTCATTAGTCTCTTAACACTGGCTCTACCTGATTTGTCGGCTGTTTTATTCTGCCTTGTTGATGGCGAACTAATGCTAGGAAACCAGTTATTTCTAGCTCTACCACCCGTATAACCTGGTGGTGCATTCTTATAAGCCAAATAATCAACATAGCCTTTTGTTGGATGATTATATAGCCACAAGTCGGGATTACCAACCGGTGTTTTCATAATGATATTTGTACTTAAATTAATACAAAATCCACGCGCTATCTTTTCCAGATCTTCGCCTGTTTTATCCGCCCACTGACGAATTAAAGAACCAAACTTATCAGCACTGACAATAGTCATCTATCCATTACCAATAAAGCTCCTATATCTAATAGATACCGGGACTTTTACGTATGATTCTGAGTATATTGGAGCAGCTTTACTAGTATTCTCTATTACAACCTTGACACCGTTGTACTCAACTAACTGCCCTCTGCTAAAAAGGTCTAGAATCTCTTCAACTCTTCCCTTTAACCCTATGGAGGGATTTCCAGAGCCACCACATACTAAAATCTGATATATTCCAGTATGGCTATTACTTCCTGAATTCTCCATGCCTACAATTGTCGTCTCAGAGGGTATTATAGATTGCCTTAGATGTATTCCTGCTGGCGGGTTTATTACACCCCTGCTGTAGAAATCCCATTCAACAAAAATATTAAAGCTTTCAGCAAAGTCGTTTAACTTTTTGTTTAGCGCCTGCTCAATTCGTATAGTCATTTTAAAGCCTGCGTGAAACTTCTTAATTGCACATAATGAATAACTTCGCCACCTGTCAATCCTACAGATTGAGAATCAACTACCTTGTAATTAACACCACCAAGAATACAAGTCCAGTTTGGCGCAGGCATAACACTTAGTTTTTCGCACACGAGCTTAATGTCACCACTAAGTATTGTATTACTAACCTCTACTAGTGAGAATTTTGTAGGGTACGCCTTTGCCGGAAGCTCAACTACACTCTTTTCTGTTTCTATCATTAATACAGGGTCATATACCACATCATCATCATACCTAAAAAAAACATCTTGACCGTATTTAGTCAGCAGCCTACTAGCAAGCTTTGCCTTGTCGCCATAGAAGCTCATAGGCGAGTTACCGCAAAGTTAGACATTCCACCACCGTAAGCCAGAAATGGTGCTAAGTAAGCGTTAATCTTTGGGTCATATGATCGGCTTGCTGCATTATCCTGATACTCAACCTCTATCACGTCTACTTTCTCACGTTTAACAGCAGGGTCAATCTTTCCCATAGGGTCTACGCCAGCATCAATGGATAGCGCAGTGACAATTTGAGCGGTTTGTAAATCGGCTGGTATTTCGTTATCAGCAATAGATACGCCATCAACAACAACGCCAGAGCGAGGCCATGAAAGCGGCTGCGTAGTGGAAGTCTTAGCGCCTTGGTATTTGCGAGTCTCCAAGGTATCCATAGATAGCAATAAAAGCTGTGAGGCAGTACCGACTAAAGTAATACCTCTATCGGTGGCATAAGTGGTCAAATCCGCTTCACTTACATAGCTATTAGCTAATGGATTACTTCCCGTGCCGTCTTCAACTACAATCGCCATTTTAAAGCTCTCTATTATTCATGGTTTGAATATACCACATTCATCAAAGCTATAACAAACTTACAGGAAATCGTTATTAACAATAAGCGTGGGTATTCTAAGGCTAACCCGACCCGTGCCCGTTTCTGTCTTAGCTGTAAACCAAGCGTCCGTTTCTTCAGGTATTGATGTGAACTTGAAATCAATTTCTGTGGTCGTCTGATAAACACTTACAACATTGGTATTGATCGGTGGTAATAATCCCAATGGGTTTCGTACATTCCAAAAGAAATCGTTATCCCTGTTCTTTGGAGAACTGAAATAACCACTTAGCCCGAATGCCGTGTGGTTTCTTGGGACAGTGAACAGAGCCATTGATCTAGTCTGCGTCTTTTTCTCGTACATCATTACAGTAGTTGTCTGAGTAGGCACTCCAGACGAATGACTTAGCGCATTAGACACGTATATATTACCTAAAGTCTGGCTTACGCCTGCGGTAAATGCCTGATTAACCCTAAGGCCTGTACCAATAGCAACCGGAGTCTGGCCATTCAGTTGATACGTCCCTTGCTGCTCATCATAATTACCATCAATCCAGCGAATAAATACAAAACCAGTATCGCCAGCATCAGAGCTAGTCAGCCACAGCGTTGAAGGCGCATCGTCAAAAGTATACTGGCCATTTAGAGGCCATATAAATTCTTCACTAGTACCAATATCAGGCGCATAGCTGTGAATGTATTGGATTCTATGACCCGGTATCAACCCCTTAGACACCTTTAGAATAAAGTCCTCGGTAGATTTTGCTTGCGTCTCAACTTTTAGTCTTCGCTCATCAATAACTTCACTTGTCATTAAGTCGCTAGGCCCAAAGTCTTGGATATTGTACGGGCAATTATCAGCCATTATTCAGCACTCATTATGTATTTGAAGTCGCCATTATATCTGCTTTTAGATACTGGTCTTTTTTGTATGCTATCGTAAACCCAATTGTCTTTAACCAATGCCGCATGAGCTATTGCCTTGCCTTGGTCAATATACCAAACATCGCCGCCAATAACCTTTTGCAAGCTAAATGCAAAGTCTTCGCAATCGCCAAAAAATGGGCGGTCTATGCGGTCGTAAATTCGATACTCGTCTACCTTGTCAGCTTCATAATGAAAGTTCCACAACGCAAGCCTGTGCGCCTCCGCATCTGGATTAGATGAGCAGGACGCACATAGACCAAGGCTAAATATCAGTATCAGGCGCATTGAGCTTTAAGCACTCTCTAGCTTCTGTTAGTGATAATGCAAGCAATTGATGCTTACAGGTCGTCACATAGCGTATTAGCCAGCCAGTAACACCTTTATACGTCACTAGCTCGCCAATATGCCCGCTTCGTAATTCACACGGGTCATTATCAGCACACGATACAATAGAGTGTGTTTTTGGCTCTTCGTACTCTTCGATTAATTCGCTCATGATACGTTTAGAACCTCTTTGATGCTTGGCTTATTTATTACAGCAGTAACCGCGCCACCATTACGCTTATACAGCTGCCTAGAGTAAGTAGCCTTATCTATATCATCACTGTAAGTTCCAGTAGAGGTTTTTTCCAAGACCGAAGCTGCGCCATCAGTTACAGCTAGCGCAGCCCCTGAAATACTTACAACATCCGTAGTTAGTCTCAATACATCTGGTTGATTGTCGGTACTAATAAGCGTTAATGGGCTAAGAATACCCGTACCATTTAGCGTCCACTGGTTATTAGAAAACGTCCATTCTGAACCAATAGAAAATGGCGATTCCCAAACCTGCTGAGTAACCAACTCCTGCCCCAGCCACTCACCGGTAGTTTGCTGCTGGAATAATCCCCAGTCATCAGCGTTACCGTTTACTACTGTGCCGTAGCCGTCAGCTTGGCGGATTGAGATATTGTCAACAGAGCCAATAAATGAAGAATTTCCGATAATCGCTAAATTATCACTATTAATTGTCGTCCCTAAAAACCTACTTTTACCGGCAGATGTTATCCCAGAGCTATTAAACTTTACACCACCAAAAAATATAGATTTAACATCTACGGCAGATATATTCCCCGTATCTATCTCGATTAGGTAGTCACCAATTGGCGCGGAAACTGCTTGAGATAATATTGTATCAGCAGCTTGTGATCCGTCACAATATGCTGCTCCGCCTGATATTGACCACCCGTCACCAAGAGACCAGCCAGACTCGTCACTAAAACCACCATTGACAACCAACTCCACACCCAACACAGTAGCCCGATTACGCAATATGTCGCTATTATCATCTAGCGGGTAGTCGCGTATTAGTGTGCCATTGTCCCAGATTTTTAGGTTGGCCAGGATACCAGGTAGGTTATTGCCAGTATTATTAACACGAGCCAGCAATATATCTAAAAATCTAGTTGACTGATTAGCATCGCTGGCGTCTCTTACTATCCTAATCTTGTTTAACTGATTTAACACTACCGAGGCGCCAGCAACACCATTTACATAAGACTTAAAATAATCTCTGACATCAAAAAGACCAAGTGCTGTAATATTCACATCCAGCCTATCAGCTCCACCATCTGTGCCACCATCCATTACTTTAACACCGCCTGCAAATGATGTTACCAGTAGATCAAACTCAATTACAAAGTGACCAGCAAGCGTCACTTCTGGAATAGTCGCGTAATCTGTTGTGCCTTCGTTGCGGCGGAAAGACCTCTGTACTAAATACGGGCCTTGCGCTTGAATTCTTTTTTGTTGCTGTCTACGATAAAAATCGGCAGCAGCCTTGTTTTGTCTTGGGAATAAATCCTTTGGCTTACTACCGATAAACATTTATTTAGCCTTTTTAAGTGCTTTTAATTCAGTTTCACGCTGTTTTTCACGCTTAATGCGCTTTAATTTTACTTGCTCTTGAGTTGTTAGCATTTTGCCAACTTCAAAACCATCTTCATTTAATACTGGTTTAACTTCTGCTTTATCAGTCATTATTTAATCCTTAGATAAAAAGAAAGCGGGCTTTTACACCCGCTACTGGTTAGTTATGCACGTAGTACGCAATGCCAACGTTCTCACGCTCAAACTGACGCGACCAGTTAGCTGCAAGTGCGAACTCTGCAACGGTTGGAGAGTCGCCCGCCACTGTGGTTTCAGTCCAGCGATAACCTTCAGGGTGAATCAACCACTGCTTACGTTCAACAAGAGTTTCAATGCCTGCGCCGTTACCAGCTAGCTCGTCAAACTCTGTAGCCACTGGGCGCTCTGGCATACCATCGCCATAACCGAATGCACCAGTCTTGTACAATACAGACACATAACGAGAACCAGAAGTCGCACCAGCAATAACTGGCAGCTTCTTATCTTCAAGTAAGCGTAAGCCGTTATACGTTGGAATCATCACGCCAGTTTCAGAGTCTTGAATATACTCGATCTGGTTTTCTTTGATGATTTGCGCCATCGTATCAGGGTGAACAGCCATTAAACCAAGGTTGTCAGCCGACTCACCCATAGTTGCGCGAGCATCAACAAAGCCACCAAAGTTGAACTTGTTAGCCGCTGTAGCGTTGTTGCCATCTTCCGTTGAATCATCATGAATCATGTCACTAGAGTTACTAGCGATGTTATCCAGATAAATACCCAAAGTAGCAGCTTGTACGCGAGCAGCAAATCGTTGCTCCCAATATGCAGCTGTACGGCTTGCAATCTGCTGCATAGGGTTTTCAGAACCTAGAACAGAAGAAACCAAGTTGGCAGACTGCCAGGCGTTGTTAATATGAACACGGCGAGCCTGCATTTTGCCGGTACCAATCTTATCTGGCGTTGCGTTTGCTGCTGGGTCATCTGTAGAAATATTCTCGCCAGACGCGTCTAAATCTTTCCAGTATGGAATAGACGTAATATCGCCATCGCCATTTGCGCGAGAAGCTAGCACTGAGTTAGTAACTGCCACACCAGACAAGGTGTAAGCATTACGGTCGGTGCGGTTTTCCTGTACGTATGTCAAATACACATCAGGGTCGAATTGAACATCGGATAGGCGGGTAGTAGCCATTTTTAAGTACCTTTAATTTGTCGTTTAAACCCTTCCGGGTCGTTTTGTTTGAACTCTAAGCGCTCTCGGTCATTCATATCTTTGAGCGATTTGGTAGCCCCGCCACCGCTTTGGTTTCCAGAAGCCCCGCTTCCGGTATTTCCAGAACCATCAGCCAGCCAAGGCTTTTGGATTCTGATAATATCTGCCAACTGAGCCGCATTAACACCAGCACCGTCAACAGTAAAACTAACTTCACCGCCATCTGTTAAGATTGCGGAGGATTTGTATAGCTGCATAATATCACGCTGCTTGTCGCCCTGCGCAGTAACCATGGAGGCTACACGGGATAATTCAGAATTAATCTGACTATCCTTTGTTTTTTCTAGCATATCGGCATTAATCGCCTGAGCTTCTGCTAGTTGCTGCTCTAACTCATGCGCTCGTTTGGCTTTCGTGTTGTAAGCCTCTTCAAACTTACCACTTTCTAGAGCTTGTTTTTCTGCGTCTTTAGCAGCCTGAGCTTCACGAATCCGCTGGGCCTCTTCAAGCTCCGCAAGTTTCCGCTTGGCCTCGCCACGCTCCTCTCGCTCTTTGCGTAGTGCTTCTTTAAGCTCGTCTGCTGGATCAATACCAGTCACGCCAAGCCTAAATTTCCCATCTTTTTCTGTGTAAAGGCTTTTGTGTGCCTCTTCCACTTCTTCAAGAGAATCAATCTCAAATTTTAACATTGCAACCCCGTTGCTTATTATGTAGCCCCGCTACGTTAAGACCATTATACATAAAAACGGGCATAGTCAATAGTTTTGGTGAATAGTAGGTATTCATGAGATGAATTAGGCTTATAGTGACTGATTATGTATGGTTAATAAAACAACAAAGGAACACTTATGCCAGACTACCCAGCAAAGATTAACCACGAACTAGACAAGCTAGGAAATCCTATTTTCATCATCAGAAAGGAGTCGATAGAAAACGGCGCTATTCTATACGATAAGAACGGACTAGCAGCAGCAATTAAAAAGAAAGGCCAGATTTTGGCTATATTGGAGGGTGATGAATGAAGCCATACAAAGCACGAGAACAGATAGAGATAGATGGTAAGTGGGTTACATTTAGCGAATCTGAATTTATTGGAACGCCTAGCGAGGTGGTTGATGGAAGTATGTTTGTTGATGGCAGTGGCAAAAGAGGGCTCATTAAATACAAAGGCGAAATAAGAGAGATTAAAGGAGGTTTAGATAAATGAACACTTTTACTTTTACGGATGAGCAGGTAAAAATAATAGAGAGGGCAATCTTAGATACTCAGCGAGAAATGCTAGGTGGTAGTAGCGATAAGTCAAAAATGAGCGACTATTCAAATCTTAGCGATATATTATTTATACTATATAGAGCTAAAGAAAAGTAACTGGCTCCAATGCCGCAAGCTCTTGCAGGGAGTAGGTCTTTTTAATATTGACTCGCTCTCTTACTTCCTTTGGCTGCAACTTCAACCAACCTCGATAACTAAGATTAGCTGATACCTGCCCCGACTCACTGGCTCTTGTGCCTTCTAATCCTGGTATTTCATACTTTCGCTCAACCAGCATAACTCTTAGCGACCGGCAATTAAAATGCAAAGGAGGCATTGGCCCCTCATTCACTGGCCAGATAGTTTTATCAGCACTAATACAAACATCGCTCGTATGGCTATCTAAGGTAGCTATTATCTGTTCGCCTCGCAATACATCAGTATTAGCCTTAGCCGTTTCAGTATGCGCCTGATTGCTTGTAGCGCTAATCGTAGTCGATACTAATGCCCTAGCTTGCGCCTTAGTTCGCTTATTTACCTGATTGGCTACCTTGCGGGTTATTTCGTCCGTAGTTTCGCCACCAATAAAGCCCTGTTGAATTAATGATCGTATTTCTTGTGACTTTTTACCACTGAATTGAGAAATAGCCTCATTAATAGTCATTCGCTCAACTGCGCCGCTAGCCTGAGTTAGCACCATATCGGTATTTTCTAAGGCCGCATTAAGCTGCTCAATAGCTGGCTGAACTGCATCAACCTTAATTGCACCTTGCAGCATTCGCGTATTAAAACCAGCCTCATATTCTGAGAATTCCTTAATGTAACCACCCAAGTCTAACTCGAACTGCTGAAATGACTTAGCCATAATGTCATCAATATCAGCCAGTAGCTCTTGAGCGCGAAAGAATTGGAACTCGGTCATATTCTCACTACTTAATCGAGCAACCAATTTATCTCGCATATCATTTAAGATAGGCTCTAGGTCGTTATATCGCCCGTGGCCGTATCGCTCAACGAATATTGCGTGCCTAGTGGTTGCGTCAATTAAGTAGCCTGTCGTACTCATAGGGCAGTACTACTCGCATTCTCTGAGTCGATGTCTTTGTCGGATCGGTCAGCGTCAATAATGCCAGCGCGCTTTAACAAGGCTCTAAGGTCTGACTGTGCAATATCTCCACGGTCTGCCGATACGTTAGCCGCCATCCATTCCTGTGCAGTCAATACAGTATCGAAAAAGTCACGATTCATTTGATATTTAGAAGGCTCAGTCTTAACGAATTCGCCCATTAAGCTAACAACTGAATTGAGTGTATCTTCTACATTGCCAACGATTGTCGATAATACCGAAGTCTCAGAGCTTGCCGCTATTCGTGCCGCTTCTGCTGTCTCGTTAATTGCGTTGGTAGTGATTAAGCGAGCGCCAATACTTACCATCTGATCTTCTTTAGCTTTCATGGCCTCAGAGGTCGCTTGAGCTGGTTCTAGTTGAAGTAATGACATAGAGCCGCTATCACCAAGAAAAACACCTTGATCAGCGCCAACCAGCACGCCGTTAGGATTCATTTCTCGCCATTCATCAGAACCCATTGTAGTAGTAATGCCAAGTGTTCCGCCCGAATGGATATATAGATTTTTCTCGAAGTCCGCACTGTTGCGATAATGGCCGATATTAATTTCAGCAATTGATTCTAGCGGTATTTCGTCAACTGTCGGTTTATTATCTTCTGACCCAGTGAAATAGAACGGGATAAATGACATTCTTTCGCCATTTAATCGAGGCTCAAAGGTTTCTATCTGCTCGCCGCTGTCATCATAAAGGGTATTAACATAAAGACCGTCATCAAGAGTAAGCGCCCGATATTGAATGACTTCTTCTCGCGCAAACCTATCATCATTCAGAGCTTTATATGACTTCTCGCACAGCACCACCATTGATAAGGTATTAATTCCATTTTCTTTGGTAGTCTCCCAGTTGATAATTGATTCAGCAGTATAAGAGGCTGCATAAGGTTTTACACCCATGCGCTGCTCATCTTCACGGCTTGCACCTTCTGGAACTGTAGGAAAGTCAACCAAGATACCATGACGGCCAGTTAGTTGGATTTCAGATACCATGCGCTTGGCTACCTGATCAATTCCCATGCCTTCACCGTCTAAATCAGTCTCAACGAACGACAAGGGTTCTGGCAAATCTTCCATAAATGAAGGCTCTTTGCGGAATACAGCACCAGTAAGCGCCGCATTAGTCCGACCTGTAACGCCAAGGTATAAAGCCCGCTGCTTATAGGTTGCATACTTATCAGCGTCTTTATCCGCCCCCTTTGGCAAGTACTTCTCACCAGCTTTCTTAATGCCGTTAGCGCTTGCCGCAAGTCGTGTCTTTGTCCAGCTAGGTAGAGCCGCGTCATACGCCGGATGCTGGTATTTAACGTCAGCCATTATTTAAACCTCTGAATTTTTGTTAATTCTAGCATTGTAATCATACAAAGCCCATTTTGATTGGTTTGTAGGTCTTCTTCTTACGAGCTACGCGATACCTAAGCGCATCATAGTCGTGATCCTCTTGCTCTGTATCAATATCATCAGGCTTTTTACTATCCCTTGACAGGATTGGAAACCTTGAGATTATGCCGCGAACATTACTAAAGAAGTATAGAGCCGGTCTTTCTGGCATTCCTGACTGGCTATCAGCACCCTCTAAAGCAGCTTCAAGGTATTCACACAATAAAGCAGCCCCATTAATGCGAGAGCCTGGAGACTTATCTGACTCAATCCACTTAACGCCCTGCTTTGCCATTTTGTCAGCTATGGATATTTGTTCGTCATCTTTGTTGTTAATGGCGTTATCTGCTGGCCCTGCCTTAACCTTGCCTGAAACTATGCCGGGCATTAGGTTAATCTCACCTCTAGGGCTTTTTATCTCGTGATTCTTATCAGAGAATGCCTTGTCAATATCAGCAACAATCTTAGCCACATTGGTGGCGCTCATCTTCAAGCCGGTGTTATGCTCTTCTGGTTCACACCCATAAAACTCACCGATGCAAAATATAGTGCCAGCAGGATAGCACTTAACACCATTAGGAGTGGCGACCTCAGTGCCGTCAGACTCTGCAAACCATAGATTGCTAAATGGCTTTGATTCTCCCCAGTCATGAGAGCGATCAACGTGCCAGCAAGATGGTATATCAAAAGGCTGAACAACATGAACGTGTTCACGCCACAAGTGGTCAAACCGACCGCCAGAAGTTATAGACCAATCACCATTAACCCAGGCAGCCTTCTTGTTAGGATCCTTGATGGCCATTAGGAAGGCAATGTATTGAGGATCAAGAAACTTATTCTCACGCCATGAACCATGAATAGCAACTCTAGTTAATACAACCTCTTCTTCTTCGTCCGTTTGAGGGTTTATCACCATAGTTGAATGTCTAACTACTTGACCGCGCGGAGCTGGATCAATAAACCGTTTCTTAACCCACGAATGACCAACACCAAAAGGATTGGTAGTACTAAAGCATTCTAAAGGGATTGGCGCTAGCAATGAACCATCAGGTTTTGGATAATCAATAGGACGAAATGATGAGCGCATACAGGAAAACATAGCTTCATAGAACTCTGAATCTCCTCGCTTTGTTAGCTCGTTATGCCCAACAAAAGGGAACTCCTGCCCATGATAGTTCCAATATCCATCTGCTTTCTGCTCATACCTAAACAGCAACTCTTCACCAGTAGGCCAAACCCACTTTAATTCACTGGCCGAGCTTAGGAATCTAGCTCCGTCATTGAATCGAGCAAATAGCTTTTTAGATTGTGAAATTATGTCACCAAGGTTTTTGTACTCAATATCGAATATAACACCTTTCCAGAATGCGCCGTAACCAACACCAACCAGCCTACGAAAGCGCATTAACTGGGCAGCAGTCTTGCCCGGACCTCTTGTGCCTTCATAAAGTATCTCATTACAAGGGCACGACAAAGATAATGACTGTGAACCAGACTGGGGCGCAATAGCTATTTTATAATCAGTCACGACTTAGAATTGAATCCTGATTCTTTTTAGCAGACTCTTCCCAGTCCTCAACACTGTCAGCAGTTGGAACAGGCATGACAGACTGGACAGTTACTTCGATCTTTTCACTATCACCGAATAACTTTAGATGCTTACCAAGTAAATCAAGTGAGCTGCGCTTATCCGCCAACTTATACTTTCGCTTAATGACAATAGGTGCGCCGCCGTCTTCGCTGCCCATTTGATCCTCTGTAACTTCCTGAATTGAGGCTGCAACATCACTATCAAGCTCATGAACTGGTATTAAGTCGCCACTAGAGTCATATACTCCGCCGATGTTGCTAAATGCAAGCTTTGACAGTTCATGTAAGACCTTATCTGCTGTAATTAGTGTCCTAGCTGCTCTAGCGTTCATCTGCTGCTTGAGCGCCTCCCTAACCTTTGGGATTTTAAGTGTCTTTGATGACTCTGTTCCGGCCGTTTTCTTGTTCTCACAACCAGTAGCCCTCATCCATGCTTGAGTGCCATTAAGATCAATCATAAATTCAATAATGAATAACGACTGCTTTTCAGTGAGGTCATCACCCATTATCTGAGAGATTAAATCGCCATCCCCTTTATCAATTTTCTTACTAGTCATATAGCCCCGCTATTAAGTGCAACCCTGTCACACTGACTATTAATTTCCTCCATTCTAGCATATTTGCGCCAAGTGTAAAAAAGCCCTAATTAAAGGGCTTGATTGAATAGGTAAATAAAGAGATGAGCAGTAACAACGCCCAATATAATTAGGTCTATGTATCTAGCTTTCATTTCATTAGACCCCATAGATTCCACATATTACTAACTTTCAACTCAGGCGAAAATGTCTGCTCAATCATCCAGCACACAGAATCACAACACCTTCTAAGCTCCGCAATCAGCTCTTCACTCATTCCTGAGAATAAAACAACATGCGCCGATTCCAGCTTAGAATAATCTTCACTATCCATTATTGGCGACCTGTCATTCCTATTTTTACACATATTAATAAGGTTATTAATTGGGCATAAATTAAAGTGCTTAGAACTAAATGACTCTTCTACTAGCTCATCTTTATTGGCTAGGAATAAATGCCTCTTGAATTCTGCATCATTCATTTCATCACCTCACAATTAAACCGATACTTGTTACCCTGCTCATCCATGCCAGCAAAGCCCTTGCCTGCAATACAGTCTTTAGTTATAAGATGAATATAACCCTTCCACCCCTTCAACTGTTTGCCTTGAGAATCGCTTAGAGCCATTAACTGCTCATTCTGTTTTACCAGCTGCTCAATAATGACACTTGATTCAGATAGCGCCTCACCTAGCTTAATCTCATTATCTAGACCAGCCGCAGCACTAAAACTAATCATCATTAATAATAGATATTTCATTTCTCACCCTCCAACTCATCCTCGACAAGTTTTGCGTAGCCAATAATATCATGCCAATTGTCAATATAATCAGCATCACCATTAACAATCCTAGCTATCTTTGCCGCTATCACTTCTAACGCTTCTCTCTGTGTGTCTCGCAAGTCATTAGAATTAGTCCCTGATTTCATTACCCGTTTAATCTCCTGAGAGACACGGGCATTATCGCAAAACTCACCATAACGACTCCCTCGCTCAGCAAGCGTATTATCAATCGAGCTATCCAATTCAGCATAGTGCTCGCCATCATTACCGTTCTGCGATACCTGCTCCATTCTTTCCCCTCCCTTCTTCCATTCGTCTGGGCGCATCTCGATCTTATACCTCTTAATTTTGTAAGTCTCAATACTCCACTGGATATCACTTACTATCCAGCACCGGTTAATTGGCATCATTTCGTACTTAGTGCCGTCAACCCACTTTACAAATAAGCCATCAATGAAACACTCGGCATCTTCTTTTGCATTACTCCAATCTACCTTATTCATATCAACCCCCTACCTTTGCTTTAGCGTGATAACCATCAATCAAGGCTTTAGCCTCTTCTAGTGTTTGTACTTTTTGTATTGGCTGGCAGTGGTAGCCTTTTACCGTGTTGTTAGCAATGTTATCACTAGTAGCTATGCCCATAAGGTATGCGCCAATACCAATTCCAGCAAGTAGAATCAATACAACTTCAAATAGATCAAACTTCATCTACTCGCCCTCCGGTGCTTTGAAGCCTTTGTTGGCCATCTTGCACACTAGCTCCGCCTTTCCCATTTCAGCATCATCAATAAGCCTCATTGCCTTCTCAATAAAAGCCTCTCGATCTTTCTGCCCTTGGGTTTTTAGTGGGCGGAATTTTGGTGATCCAATCAGCCTATCAATCTCACCTCGATGGCTTCCAGAAGACACTTGATAAATGTACTCTTCCCCTAATCCCTTCCCTACATACAGGCACTCGACCAAATCACCCTTATGCAGAGTTATGCACTCACATCCAACAGGAGGCAATCCATCTACCCATTCTTGGGTTGACTCTTCTGGTAGTTCTTCGGATGCCGTTGGATCGCCAATACAATCATTCCAAGGATCATCAGCAGAACACAAAGGTTCATTATACCTCTCAACCCTAGGGCTTCCGACCTTATAAAATGAAACCTTCCCTTGGCCTAGTTCGTGGCAATGCGTAGCCCCTTCAGGCACCTTATGCCCTTTGTATTCCTTAACGTAATTCTTACTCATTTATCTTTCCTCTTTAGTGTTGACCTTGTTTGCATTTCTTAATACTATAGCGGAATAAGCCAATAAGCAACAAGTAAGGAAAATAAATATGAACCATTCAGAACTAATAGAAACTAGAGCTAATACACCTTCACCTAAGCCGCCTTCATTAACAAGCGCAAAGATTAGCGAGGCTGAGGAAATGAGAAAGCAGGTTGAAGCCTTTATTGCTAAAGGTAAGAATTACACGGTAATTGGAGGTAATACGGAATCTAGAGCTATGACAGCTAAAGAGCAGATGGCCGCGTGTTATGATAAGGCTATAGAAGACGGCCGCAAAATGGATAAGCCGTTAAATCCAAAGAAGCGTTAAACCCTAATATCTAGCTTTCCGCATCTAGAGCATTGAAAGGCGTATGGGCTAACCCGTTCGCCTTTCCTCATCTTCACCCATTTATGAAATCCAATCTTACAGAGCATTGCCATTCTTTAAGCTCTCGATCTTAGCCTTATGCAGCTCATTCTCTCTTCCGTTTCGCTTCCATGCAACGTAAACATGAATAAACCCGAATACAACCATAATAACTAAGTACCACTCGTCAGTCAGAAATGTCCCCATCATTGTCATTGCGTAGATGAGTAGATTTGTTCCTGTGTGCCCGGTATCTGTAGTATTCACTTACTGTGTCCGCTGTGGTGGTGATCGCTGCCCAAGTGCAAAACGCTGTGAAGCAAATGCCCAGAATCATTAAGAATGTCATTCATAACGCCCTTAGAGTCTTCCATGGAACAGACCAGAATTAATTGAATGTATCCGATTGTACCAGCAATAAGACCAATCACATAAGACGTTGAACCAACATTCAATAAGTGAAGATAGTGAATGAATCCTGCAACTACATCAAGGCTGGCAAGAATGCCAATAAGGAAAGGTAGATTTAAACGAGTCTTTCGCCAATTAGCAAAGCTGGCCATCATCAAGATGAGATTGGCACCACAAAAGAAAGTTATTGCGGCGTCTGGAGATGAATTGCTAACCGCAACAATTGCACCCAACCCAGATATCAGAAGAAGCCATAAAGCCATTTCACTACGCTTCATTAAAGCAGCAAGTAACACCCCAATCATTAATGCAAACGACATTGCATCTATCATGTTATGCCTTCCTGGTCTTCTTAGACTGCGTAGACTTCTTATTTTTTGATTTACTATCAGCTCCAAAGAATGCACCAGCACCTGCTACTTTTCTTTGCTTGCTTTTTGGCTTAGCCTTACCATTCTCTCCAGTAGTGGCTTTGTTCTTCTTTACTCGTTGTCCGCGTACTGGTTTATTTGGCATTATAAAAACCCTTTGATAATCTTAATGTATTCATCACGATCATGCTTTAATTTGTTGACTGCATCATCATCTATTTTTGTATCGGTCATCTTTGCCAGCTTATCCAACCCTGCAACACTGGCATCATAGACCAATTCAGGTGCATTCTTCTTCAAGTAATACATTGCAATTGCGCCAATGGCATTCTTGATAATTAGTAGTAACGGCATAATAAAGCCCTGTGTAGTTTTGGTTATTCTATCACAGGGCTGTTAGTGTGCAAATTAAGCAATCTCGATGTGAGGCTTGTCCCATCCGTCCAGCTCATCAGAACCGAACTCACCACCCCATTTCAACTTGATGTTAATCATTCCCTCATCATAAAGACGGTTAGCAGTAGTCATAATTGCACCGGCAACCATGCTTAAGTGATGAGGTCGCCAGCTAGCCTGTCCGTTAACGAAAGCATAAAAGTCTAAGGCCTTTCCGTCTTGGTGCTTGCTGCGAATATCGAACCCGTCGCATTTAGATACCCCTTTAACAAACAATTCGTTTTGCTCGCTATCCGTTCGCTTACCGCCGTGACCCGGTATGCCAAAATCAATAGGGCTGACCTTAATTGCTTCTCTGAAAACCAAATCAAGCTGATTATCAACACCTTCTTTTCGCTCTATGCTTCGCTCGCTAAATCTGAACATTCTTTAAGCTCCTGTATTTTTAAATCCATCATGCGCCCACTCAGCATTTTAGCCTGAGCCTCATTAAATGCCTTTTTATCAGGGTCATTAGTCGCTGCTGCCAGCGCATTAAACCGTTCAATCTGTTTTTTGTAGTATGGAATGTAAGTCGAACTACTCATATCACCCTCTAATCATCTTATTAATTGCCGCATCAGCTTCTATGCACGAAGCAAGCAGATCACTAGCTACCTTATCTCGCGTGCTGTATGTTGCGTAGTTTGAGTACTCAAAGTCACTCATAAATAAATAACCCTCTTCCCAAGGCTCTCTAATGTCGAATCCTTCCATATATCACCTATATTGCGCCCCTACAGGGAGGCGACTTGCTTCTTTAGCTTTTCTGACTGTTCTTGAGTTAAGCAAACAACTAGCTCGCAACCCATCTCTCTACTAAATACTGTAACCAATATTTCTCCATCATCCGAATCAATATCAAGCTTATTACCCTTATTCTCACAGCATTCATAACTCATCTTTAAACCCTCTTATTAATTACACTTTATTCAGCGGGACATAGCCCGCTAATAGCTTTGTTATAGCGCCCATATAGAGCGCTTATTTATTGATCAGAACGGTATATTTTGATCGTTATTGCCAAAATTGTTCTGTTGTTGCTGTTGCTGCTGATTGTATGCCTGTTGATTAAAGCCTGGAGGCGTTTGTGGCTGCTGTGGTGCAAAATTCTGCTGTGGTGCCTGTTGCTGGAATTGCTGCGGCTGCGCTTGTTGCTGGCCAGCGTTCGGATTACTGTAGTTGCTAATGCTGGCATTCATCATCTTCAACTTAATGTACTCAGTTCCATTACTGCCCTGCTGCTTATCAATCTTCAACTTATCGCAATTGACAACAACAAACGAACCTTCAGCAATCGCCTTAGAATGAAAATCAATAGCTCCAGGTGTCTTGGCGAACAAAGCTACATCGTAATTAGTATACGAATCTTCAGCTCCGCCAGTGCCTTTGTTAAACTCTGACAATTCAAAGCAGAACATTGTATAGCTGCCGTTATTGTTTTGGCCTTCTTTGATGAAAGGGGCTTTACGGATTGAGCCTGATACTGTGTGTGACATAATTTTTACTCTTTGTTGTGCTAGCTATATGCCAGCGTTAGTTTTAATAAATGTTTTGTACGCTGGATCTGTAATTTGATTCAGTACTGCGCTATCTTGCTTAACCGCGTTAATCCAACCTTGTGCAGTTTCATCTAATGCGAATTGAGCCGTTTTAGGTGCTGCATTACTGTTATTCATTGAATCAGCGTCTTTCGTATCGTCAATACAGAACAGCCCATTCAGTGCGTACTTTCGAGCGTATGAACTGGCCGTTCCAGTTATCTGACTGTCATCCATACCTTTCTTTGTAACAGCTTCCCTAGCACTTGCAGAAACCTCTATGCTATTTTCGCCGTCCATAAGCTTGGCTGTTGACGTAACATAAATATTACCACCGATAGCCTCTACCTTGTCAGAAAGAGTGAGAACCAACTCACCAAGCATAGGCTTTACTGCCTCCAGAATATCCTCACAGTTACGGTAGTTGTATTTGCCGAACTTATTAAACTGACCCTTTGGAGCCTTTAGGTCTTTCTGAATTCGCGCCAACTCTTTATGAATACTCATAACCATTCCTCAACTTGCTTTAATGCTCTTTGTAATGCTTCTTTTTGTCGCTTTAACTTAAGCTCTCTATTTGCCGCTAGATTAGGCTTATCAACAACCTTGCGCTCAATGTATGGGTGACGCATTCCGTTTATTCTTTGCTGAATACCAAAGCGCTCAGCGTTTAACTTCTCGATGGCTTTATAGCAACCTAGCACCGGATTCATGTCGGGGGAGTCTAGTAGACTTTCAAGTCTATCAATCTCTTGCTTAACGTCATCTGGCATAGGAAGCATAACTAAAACACCAAATTAAATTTATCAGCCATGTCAGCAGCAGTCTTACCAGCCACCTCGTCAATAATACCCATAACCTTACTGTAGCTAGGGTTGGTGCGATCAATGCGGCTTAGAAGCTCACACACAAGCTCCTCGTCAATATTATTGACAATAGTCTTGAAGTTAACCTTGCAATCATCATCTTTAACCGAGTCGCCATTGATAATGGTATTCTTAATAGCCTCTTGCAATTCATCTTTAGAGCGAGCCATTGCTAGCTCATCTACCGTATAAATCTCATTCATTTCTCATTACTCCAGAATTAAGATGCTCTTCCAACTTCTTACTGTAAAAGTAACTATCAATACAGCCTCCGTCTTCGCAAGTCGGGCAGTAGTGCTCCGTGTATGCTGGCGCTTCCCACCCATCGTGATGATCAAAACTACTATCAACATCAGAAACTTTAAACACTCCATCGCAACCAGAGCAAGAGCACATATCAAGATCGGGTAACTTTTCTCCGCCATCACCTGCAGGCATGTCTGACATATCCAGAATAATCTCATTCATTTCTTAACCCTCTTTGTTAATTTCTGTGTTGAATATTAGCGGCTTATTCCAATTCAATCAAGCACTAATTCAAACTAATTTATATTTGATTTAATTATTATTCTGTCTTACTATTGCTGGAATAAACCAACAAGAGGGTAAATTATGTCCATTGATAATAAGTGTATTGAAAGCGAAATATCTGAAGCGGAGCTGGCTCTTGATTCTGTCGTTTCTGCAAATGAGTCCAAACAGCGTGACATGCCAGGTTACGAGGCATTCAAAGAAGAGGAAGCAGAAGAAGCGGGGGGGTCAGTATCATTAAGCCCAGCTGAAAAGCGCAAGATTAGAGCACAAAAGAGTATGGAGTTTAGAAAAAAGCATCAGGCGAAAGTAAAGAAGGGAATGCGCCTAATAATGAAAAAAAGAGGATTTAAAAATGCGCATCAATTTGAAACCGCTTGCGGACTAGGAAGCAAAACAATCACCTCCATACTTGAAAGCGGAAACGTGTCTCTATTTACAATGGAAATGATAGGTATTGGGCTTGATTATACCATCAACCCAGCAAAACAAGTACTTAAAGACTTTGAGGGTAAGTAATGGCTAAGGCATGGACTCATAAAGAGCTAAAAGAGTGCGCTAAAATATACTCAACTCAAGGATCAAAAGCCGCTTGTGAGTTTACAGGCAGAGAAAAGGGGTCGGTTAGTGCAACTATGAGTAAGTTCGGCGCCAAATGTGCAACTAGGCCAGCAGATAGCTTAAGGCCAAGAAAGCGCCAATGGTACGCTGAGAATATAGCTTTTATATTCGAATCACTATCAGGTGGAACGTCTAGAAAAGATATTGCTGATTATCTTGGGTTAAACGTATGCTCGATAAATACAGCAATAAGCAATGCAAGAAAGAATGGCTTTGACGCGTATCCGCCAAGGGGTTCTCGATGAGTATTAATAATCTAAACACATACACTAAGCCGACATTCTCTGTTGCTGAAATGTGCATTAATAGAAATGCAATAAATAGAGATTTAAAGACTGGCCCCGGCTTTAAGTTTTCATCCGATGGCCGAGAATACAACAAGAGAATATATCTTGATGAGACTGGCTTGATTGTAGATAAAAGCGACATTACAGATAAATACAACCTATCTGGGCGCAAGGTTCTAGAAATATTTGATCGCGCAGGTGGCGATTATATTGAGGCGCACAAAGAGCTATTAAAAAGCTCAAAGCGAAAGAAGGGTAGAAAATCATGAATAGAGAAATAAAGGTCAACTTCTCACATGCAAGGCTTTCTGAGATTGCGGCTATTAAGAAATTAACAGATAAAAGCTTTTCTACTGTTGCTCGTCGAGTAATGGAACAAGGGATTCTAGCAGTTAAGAATATGAGTGCTGATGAGTTTAACGAGTTAATGAGGACTAAATCATGATAACAAAAGAATTTTTACAGTCTTGTACTGATGAGCAGATTAGCAAAGGTGTTGCTTGGCTTGGAGTAAGGTCATTACTAAGCATAAGAAGCTCAAGAAATTGTGAAATATATAAGTTAGCGGCGAAAAACATACTACTAAGATCAATATCTGGTAGTGATGATTATTGCATTAATCCTGACATATCGTGGTCTGTTATTTTAGAAAATAGAATAGGCATTAAACCGCGCGGTGTCGATAGTGACTGGTACGCATATCAAGGAAAGATTGAAGTGATAAGCGAAAACCCACTACGCGCAGCAATGGAGGTTTACATACTTATGAGCACTCAATCATGATGGAGTATATGTCATTCATCTTAATTATATTATCTACACTTTGCCATTTTTGGTTAAATCTAAAAATATACAAAGCAAATGAATTTATAGGGTGGTCAAAATCAGTGGATGATATTGATAATGTAATATCTGAAAGGGTATTTATTAAGAAGATGGAGCTAGACACACTATTTGAATTCTTAAGATTAAGCCAAATGGTACTAGTTATTTCCTGCCTTGTATTTTTCATACAGACAATTTAAAGGACTAAATCATGATCCCACAATCAATAAGCCTTGTATTCTTCATGCTAGCCTCTGCACTTAGCTGCCTAATGTTTATGGGAGGTTATTTAATGCAAGGTATGCAACCTAATAATAAGTGGTTCTACGGGGTTTATGCGGCTGGTTGCGTATTAACTGCACTGGCTGGCGTATTCCTTCATCAGTCAGGATTCTACTTAACCATGGAGATTGGTTTCAAATGAACGAAATATTACTAGTTCTAACTGCATGGATTGGCATTTGTGCGACTATCTGTCTATTCACCGTACTTTGCATTAAGAATAAATAAAAACAACCCGCTACTACTCAGCTAGCGGGCCTCTTACTCTAATCAGCCTACTCAAAACTAAAGAGCAATGATTCAGCCATTTAACTGGATCGGGTAGAGCGCCCCAGCCAGCGAGGTAGTGTTTAGCAACCCAGTTATTCTACCACCTTCAAATTATTTTGCATTTATTCCTTATTTCGTACAAATAAAGCTTTACATTGTGCGGATATAGCGTATTATTACCTTATTGAAAGACAACAACGAAAGAGAGAAGCGAAATGCTTTATTCAAAACCAAACGAAAATATTGTTGAAGTAGCAAAAAGCAACATTGGAGCGTCATCATTCACTAGCGGAACTAAAACAAACACTTTGAAAGCTGGTAATAGCTTTGTAGTTCGAGGGTGGATTGATGGAAAGCATGTCTATTTTATTGAGCGTCGTCTAGCTGGACACCTAAAAAGCTCTAAAACTGTAAATACAATCAAAGAACTAAAAGCGGCGCTTTAAGCGCCATAACCGAGGATAAAAAAATGCCAAATATGAGCTATTGCAAGTTTCAAAACACGATTGACGCCATGATTGACTGTAATGAGTCGCTGACTGACTTTATTGAGAATGAAGGGGACCTTTCAGACGTTTCAGAAGAAGAACGCGAAGCAATGGAAAAGATGCACTACATGGCAAAAGAAATGGTACTTGCGTTTGAGGAATTGGAAGTTGATGAGGAGGAGTGCTAGCAAATGACCCCAGCACAAATAACCAAAAAAGGAGGGCTTACCGTTACTAAAATGGTAAGCCTGACCAATACGCCACGTAGAACGATATACGACCTGTTCGAACGTGACCAATCCAAGTTTATCGACTTAGCAATTAAAGCGCGTACTGAGCTATACAGGCAGGAATTAGCGCGTGTTGCTGATGAGTATCACCAGGATATTAATAATTTAGAGGGGGAGAGATAATGATTTTCAATCCGCACAATGAGTGGCTAGGAATGCCAGAGTTCAAACAAGAAAAGAAAGAAGCCTTTAGGGTTGTTAATTTCTTTATTGGTGAACGCAAGATAATCTGTCGATTCGATAACGATCGAGACGTTGACTCATTTATTTTTCATACTGGAATAAACCTACCTTATGAAGCAAAGCGAATAAATCTAGCTATTGGCGATTCAGAATACCTAAGCAAGTTATTTGATCAAAAGATAACCGACAAAAGTAAGTCTATTTGGTATCCATACAAATCCCACTGGGGGTTAGCCAAAAATCGCTGGAAGACTGAGACAGATGTCTTGCCAAAATATCCTGTCTACATTGTGTCAAAGGGTCGCGCTCACAATGGACTAACAACTAAGGCGCTTACAAATATGAAAGTTTGCCATTTTATTGTCGTAGAGGATGGCGAACTAAATGATTACTTACTGAGCCCCTCTGTTTCTACATCTTACGCAACATTATTGACACTGCCAAAGTCTTACCTAGATGATTACGACACTTGTGACGATCTTGGAAACACTAGAAGCAAAGGACCAGGAGCTGCTCGCAACTTCTGCCTAGATCATTCAAAAGAGAATGGCTTTAAGCGCCATTGGGTTATGGATGACAATCTAGATGCTTTTCATCGCCTCAATGACAATGAAAAATACGAAGTAGAAACAGGCGCAACACTTTTAGCTGCTGAGGATTTCGTAGACCGTTATTCTAATGTCCCTGTTGCTGGATTAAATTATTATTCATTCTGCAAAAAGACAGACAAAGTTCCACCATTCATTAAGAATACGCGTATTTACTCATGCTTACTTATTGAAAATGATGCTGGCTATCGCTGGCGTGGTCGCTATAACGAGGACACTGATTTATCGTTAAGGGTATTAAAAGATGGCCTTTGCACCATTCAATTTAACGCATTTTTATGCGGAAAGGTTACGACTCAGCGCATGAGGGGCGGAAACTCTAAAGAATTTTATGACAAAGAGGGAACATTACCAAAATCTAAGATGCTTGAAGACTTGCATCCAGACGTATCTAAGGTCGTGTGGCGCTTCAACCGCTGGCATCACTCCGTCAACTACAAGCCATTTAAAGATAATGAGCTTATTAGAATAAGCGATAAGCCAGAAAATAAAATAAACAATTACAGCATGAGCCTAACCAAAGAGGGTTGTCACAATGAGTAAAGAATCTTTCTCAATATCAATAATAAGCAAAGATCAATCTGCTGACATACTGCTTAACTATCACTATTTGAAGGATATTAGCAAGACATTTAAAAGTGGTATCAATTACGGGTTATTTCACAATAACAGCCTAGTTGGTTGCTGTATATTTACAGGCTTTCCAGTTCCTGAGCTAGTAAAGGGATTGTATGGTCTAGAGCGTGATAATCAAGACGGATTTTATGAATTAAGTCGATTATGTATTGAGCCAGGGATACAAGCTACCGAACATAATATAGCAAGCTGGTTTGTATCACGCTGTATAAAGCAACTTAGAAAAGATTTTAAGGTTAGAGCTATTCTATCCTACGCTGATGAGTCTTTTCATAACGGAACCGTATACCGAGCGCTTAACTTTAAGTATTACGGATTAACAACAGCTAAAAAAGACTTTTGGATACTACAGAATGACGGAAGCTACATGAAGCATTCCAGAGGAAAAACCAAAGGCATACCAGGCGAGTGGCGGCCAAGAACTCAGAAACATAGGTTCTTACTTACATATGATAAAGCCCTAGAAATTAAATGGACTGAACAATGAGAACAACAAGCGAAAAAGAGCAGGTAATTAACTCAAGAACTGAGAATAAACTATCTGAGCAGTCGGCAAGGTCTTATAAGGTATTAGTGGGGAGAAAGAGGATGTCAGTAATTACCATGAATGGAGAAACGAAATCCGAAGTAGAGAATAAACTAAGCGGTAAATTCGCAGAATGCGTAACAATGCTTTAACAACCTAACCAAAGAGGGCTAGATTATGAAAGAAATTACACTATACCGTGAAGATAACGGTCAATATTCAACCAGTGAAGCTAGGCAGGATGATGTTAGCGGCGTATACGTGCAGAAAGAACATTTAACAGAACTACAAAAAGAGAATGACGAGCTGCGGGCTTATGCAAACCGCCTAGCTAATGCTTTAGTGATTTGCGATGCGCAGCACGATGGGAGCTATATTGGTGGCGGCCATGTTCGGGAGGTGCTGGACGAATCCCTAGCCCAATCCCTAGCAGAGATTAAGGCCGAGGCTGTGTTTGGTATCATGGATAATGTTAATGATTTTGAGGCTTTCGGCTCACCAAAAATGATGGAAGTAAAAGATATTATTGAATACGCCAACAAGCTAAAAGGTGGTGAGTGATGAAGATTCAGAAAGTAACATTTTTAGTAAAGAAAACAATATATCAGCAAGTCGAGCTTACCGAGAATAACTGGGGTCAGCTTCCAAAAACAGGTATTGAATTAATAGATCTTGCTGATGATATTAGAAATAAACCTCATACATTTTGTGATAATGACGAATGGGGTAATGATGAGATACAGATGACTAATTTAGAAATAATAGAGCAACCTAACTAGCCAACCTGTAACCCCCACTTACCACAGCCCCTTAATTGGGGTTTAAATAAAAATGATTATTGCTATAATGATAATCCCCAGCGCGGATAGATCGGACTAATTACCCGATTGAACTAGGTCCACCAAATCCCTTTTCCGTGCCGCCCCTTCGATTTGGTATAAAAATTTGGTGATTACGAATGAGTATGAGTTTAATGGTTTTGGCTATGAAGGCCAAAGTCGGAAACCCGCTGCGCAAGCTGGTTTTAATCAAGTTGGCAGATAATGCCAATGATAAAGGTGAGTGCTGGCCTAGCTATCAACACATAGCGGACCAGTGTGAGATGTCAAAAAGCACGGTCCGTAAGCATATTAAGGACCTTAGTGATTCTGGTTTTTTATGGGTTGAAAACAGAAAAGGACCTAAAGGCAATACGTCAAACCTATATCATTTAACGCTACACCCTATGCCGTCAGAAAACACACCTATGCCGTCAAATAGCACAGGGGGTATGCCGTCAGATGACACCAGAACCTATCACTCTTATGAACCTATCAATGAACCTATTGCGGCTAAAGCCGGAAAGAAGTTAACCAAGGCTGAGTTATTAGCAAAAAAGGTCCGTGATAATTCAGAAGTTTATCCAGCATTGAATTGCATTGATGATGAACTCTTACTTGAATGGTCCAAGCTTAGGACCAGAAAAGGAGCAAGTGATTCTGATAGAGCATTAAAGCGAATCGAAGCAACACTTGAAACTTTACGGACCACTGGCAACACTGCGCCTGATTACGCTATTAGCAAACAATGTGATGCTGGATGGACCACAGTAGAAGTTGATTACTTTGTTAAAAGCAGTGGTCCTACTGGCCAACAGCTAGCAGCACACCAGCCACAACAATCACTTGATGATGTTTTAAATAGGGCTTTCTAATGAATAACGAACTATTCGCTGCTGAACTGATTAAACAGTTCTCAGGCATCTGGCCAAGCCTGCGAGCCACAATGCGCCCTGAGGACGTTTTGCAGTATCAAGGCCAAATGATTAAGGCGCTAACTGAAACTGGTTTAAATACACCAGAGGCAATTCAGCAGGGTTTTCGCAAGGCCAGAACAGAGGGCGGCCAGTTCCCGCCGAGCGTTCCTGAGTTTGTTCGGTGGTGCAAGGTTGAACAGAAAGAACCTAGTCACGTACTATTGCCGCGCCTCGAAAAGACCGAAGCCACACCAGAACAGAAAGCCACGTTTTTGGCTAATTTAGCAGAAGCCGCTAAGGAAATTAAATAATGTCCATGATTAACAATCCAGAGTGCCAGGTATTGGGCGCTTTACTTCTTGAGCCTAGTTACATTTTCCAAATTCAGGAAGCATTAAGCGAAGATGATTTTTCTAGTAGTAATCATCGTAAGATATTTAAAGCAATTCTAGCAGTGGGAGATAAAGCTGATGTATTCACCGTTTGTGATGAGATTGGTGGATCGAATGATGATATTGTATATCTAAATGACATGGCTGATTGCTGCGTCGTTCCAAAAAGCGTCATGGCATACGCTCAGTCGGTTATTGAATCATCACGACAGCGAAAAATCAGAGCTATCGGCCAAATGATTTTCGACAGCCAGCAAAGCAAGGATAAATCAGAGGTTATTTTAGACGCTGTAGGAGAAGCGCTAAACCTAATCGGCACTACTGATATTAGAAACACACAAACAACGCTGAATGACGCTTTAAAAGAGGTTGTGGCGCAAGTACAAGAGCGAACAGAAGGAATTAACGAAGTTTATAAAACTGGCTTTGCAGAATTAGACGAATACATGCCTTTTGAAAGCGGCGGTTTGTACTTTCTCGGGGGATTATCAGGCATGGGTAAAACAACACTTCTACAGTCGTTTATTGAAACTCAGATATTTGGAGAAATACCGGTATATTTTAACTCCGCTGAAATGTCGGCCGCTCAAGTCGCCAAGCGTTTTTTGCAGTCTGCTGGATCAATTAAAAGCTCATTCTTTAAAGACCCTAATAAGACCATAGGTGATGGTGATGTAGGAAAAAGAATGACGGCCGGCCTGATTAAGCTCAAGGATAAAAACCTTCTTATTGATGATGAGCAGGGATTGAATGTTAACCAGCTAAAGGTTCGAGCTAGAAATTGGCTAAGCTCCCAGAAATCATATCAGGAGAATGGAAAAGGAATGCTAGTGGTTGATTATATTCAGCTACTAGAATACGACCACAGAGCCAGCGCAAGCTCACTAGGCAAGATAAGTAAGGAGCTGAGGGCGTTCGGAAAGGAGATGGGCGTACCTGTAATTATACTAGGTCAGCTAAATAACGATTACAAAACACGCCAGGATAAGCGACCAATACCGTCAGACATTGCAGGATCAAGCGAGATTTACAAGGATTGTGACGGGGTAATCTTCTGTTATCGAGACATTGTATTTAATCCAGAAACACAGGATCGCGACATAATGGAAATAATATGCGGCAAGAACCGAGATGGCGCTCAAGGTACGGTAAGAACCATTGCTGAGATGCAATACTTCCGAGTAAAAGACATTAAGCAAGAATACACCTATCAAGGATAAATAATCAAAATAGCGGTTTACTATTGGAATAAGCCGCTATACTATAAGGGAAATTAAAGAGGAGAGAGATTGTGAAAAACATTGAGGGCGCATTTGGAGATATTGGCGATTCTGTTGATTGGGTAAATGGAATGTTATTTAAAACCACGAAAAAAGAAGGCTATCAAATCAATGGCTTTGAGGATCAAGAGGAAATGCAAGCCATTGCAGAGCAGCGCGGGCATAAAATCCAATCAGTAGCGCAAGCCACTAGTGGTGAATGGGTATATTCAAAGGAGCAACACAATGCAGAATAAAGATATTGAGGCAGCTACAAAAGCGATGATTGGCGGCATTCGAGTTATGAAAAATGAATTATTACCACCAAATGAGATTATTTTACTCGTCGGTGTTGATGCTTATGAGCGAATAAAGAATGCTGACAAGCTAGAAAAGGAGTCTGGTGATGAGTAAGTGGCTTGCAGGCCCCAGCTACTTTCATGCGCACCACCCATTCACTAGAAGCGCAAAGAAGATTGGTCGAAATGAAAAGTGCCCTTGCAAATCAGGCAAGAAATATAAAAAGTGTCATGGAGCAAATGGTGATGAGTGATATTAAGATGAGTGAGGTGTTTGATTTGCCAGTATATCAATCTAAATCAAGCAAGAAGATTATTAAAGATGCTAGATACGATGCACTAGCTAGATACGACTGGGAGAAAGAGGCGGAAGCAGCCGTTCATGCCATCAACTCCCACGACAAACTAACCCAGCAAGTAAAAGACCTTGAATTCTCGCTAGATAATAGGGATTGCTATATTGCCGATGCTGATATGAAGAACGAAGATCTAACCCAGCAAGTGGCAGAGCTTCGGGCGGCTTTACTTTCAATCAAGAGTCATCAGCAAACAGTTACACCGAGCGGCTTTGAGTTTTCTAGTACTTGGCAGATTGCGGATAAGGCTTTAAGCGAATAAGTGTCCTACCCTGAGCGTTTTTGTGAGTATAAAGCGCTTGAGGGTTGTGTATAATGAATGCGTGGATAGCCTTAGCGGGTGAACGCTGGCTTCAGTAACCAGCTTCCACTTCAAATCTTACTGATAATTCTTAACTGGAGAATTGCATAATGAATATTATTCAATCTAATGTAAAAACAATGTCATCTTCTCAGCTTGGGCAGTTGCTAGGCTATGAGAAAAAAGAAGTTAATCGCAAGGTTTTAGCCATGTTTGAGGCTGAAATAGATGGTGGAGTAATTTCACCATCTCTTGACGCTAGAGGATATATCGATGAATACCACTTGCCAGAGGTTGAGTCGAATATGTTTGCGGCAAAATGGAACATTCAACACTTACGGAAAGTAACCGAGTATTTTGTTTTAGCGCCTAAGCCAATGACTCAGCTTGAGATGATAGCAGGTATGGCTAGCTCAATGGTTGAGGTTGAGCGTAAGCAGGCTGAGCAGGCTAAGGCACTGGAAGACATTACGAGTAAGGTTGAGCGACTAGAAACAAGCGACAAGGTTTTATCATCTTGCCCTGTCAATGCTGAAGGTATCACCTCAATATGCGCCAGAATGAATCTCAAATACTCCATTCCAGCCTGGGCGGTTAAGGAAATCGTTCGCGGATCGTATGGCATCAGACCTGCTGGTAACGTCCAGAATCAACATGAGAACGCCAAAGGCTCAGCTTATGTGGTTTGGTGGGTGTCTGACATTACAGCGCTGTTTAAGCGTGTTGCTAATGAGTCTGAGCGAGTAACTAATACATTGGTAACTCATCCGACAGTATCGAAGCGTTTTAAATTAATGGAAGGGGTTTAGCATGAGAGAGATTAAGTTTAGGGGGTTGATTCCTGATTCGGGTGAGATTTCTATGGTACAGAGTATTAGTTTTGAAGAGGATGAAATTTATTTTTCAGAGCATGGGGGTTATTGCTTTGATATAGACGATTGCAATTTAATGCAATTCACTGGCCTTACCGACAAGAACGGCGTTGAACTGTATGCTGGTGACGTTGTTTATCTTGCTGGATATGGCGAGTACGTGTGCGAATTCCCATTTATTGAGCTTTACGAAGGAGCAGCGGAGAATGACATAGGCGCGCTGATAGGGAATATCTATCAAAACCCAGAATTGATAGAAAATAACAATGAATAACCCCTTTACTATGTCGGAATAAGCCGATAGTATATGCACACCAACTAAGGAGAGAGCGATGATTGATTTAGTACACGATGTAGCAGTATTTAACGGTAAAGACCTATTGCTTTGTGTTGTTGTCGCTGTCGGCCTTGGGTTTTGTTTGATTAATGAAATGAGAGGATTTATGAAATGATTATTCCAGTTCGTAATGTTGTGTACTTTGATTATAACGTAATGGCGTTTAAGGTTACTGGATATTCGCGTAAGTTTGACAACTCAACACTCGCGAGCGATTTTATTAACTCTCTACATTATAGCTAGATTTCATAACTGAGAGGTGATGTTATCTCAACAGGCTGTGGATCAGCTCCAACCTTGCCGCTGTGAAGCGTGAAATGGTTACTAAGTTCTTATAGGTGTGGTGACTGTGGTGTAACGGTAACATTACAGGCTACACGGTAAAACGTGACCCGGGAGGCGATGCGGGAGATGCGGGTTCGATTCCCGCCAGTCATCACAACCTATAAGGATTTAAACCCTTTATTCACTGGCAAGCTTAGCGCGTCCGGTGGAATTATTTGCTATACGAGAGATTGGGGAAGAAGAATGAAATGCAAAGATTGTAAATACTTTAAGCTATCAAAATATGAGGATGGTGATAACGATTGTTCAAGTCCTAAGTTTGTTTACGAAGATAGAGAGAGCGACGATCAATTAGTTTATGCGGACTATGAAGGCTATTCAGCAGGATTTAGCGTTGGCCCAAATTTCGGGTGTATTCACTTTGAGCCTAAAGGCACATAGCCCGAGATATGCGGCACGAAGTGTCCGTATATTGATGTGTTATGAGAATTTAATAAAGAGGTGGGTAATGATAACTGTAAGAATTAAAATCATAGATTATGACAAGGCAAGCAATACCTGCACCGCGCAGCTTCTCAATGGAGGCATTATAGAGGTTGATCCGTTTGTAAGTTGCGCAATTAAATTGAGTGACAAGGATTACGAATCAGATAAAGGATTTGAAATTATAGGAAATAGTTATTTATTGATCGAGTACCATGTTTACAAAGAAAGCGTAACTCCATCCGAAGGCGGAATGATTAAAATTTAACAGTTATTAAAGAGGGTTAGGGCATGAGTACTAAATATCAATTAATGTTTAAGACTATTGGATTTCCTTGGAAGGAGTTCGACACCTACAAAAATGAAGATGACGAAACTATGCTTAAGTATTACGAGCGATTAGGAAAGTTAGAATTCTCAGGCGGTGTAAAGATCGTAAAAGTGGAAACTAATAAGACAATTATTAGATCAGCGGGAATTCAGGGCGATAAGTAATGGCTGAGTCATTCACAATAAACAGCACCACTAGCCGCATGGCGTTTAATAAGTGGGTTGATGACTTACAGCGAGAATATGGCTATATAACATTTTCAGCGCCTCGTATCGGGGCTGATAGGTCACTCGATCAGAATGCTTTGTTTCACGTATGGCTTACTGAGTATGTTGCCTTCAGTCTAAAGATTCACAAGAAGGAGGTTAGTGAAGGCTTACTTCAAGGCATGAAAGACCTAGTTAAGCAGAGATTCACTGCCAGATTCCCTGACTCGTTTAAGTGGATGGTGTATGAAGTTATATGTCCATTGACGAAAGAAGTGACTAGGACGGACTACACAAGCTCTAAGACGTGGAAAAGTGGCGAAATGTTTCAAGTATTAACATGGTTCCAAATGACGGCCGCTGAAGACGGTCTGATATTGGAGTCAAAAGGCAATTTTGCAAAACTACAACGAACAAGTAATGGTGATTAAAATGACAAACGAATATGTAAGCACACTAAAAAACAAAGATGACGTAGAAGAGGGCGGAATCACTTTAGTTAAGAAGGATGACGGAACTTGGGCTGTTCCTGGTGGCCTCTATGTTACCAATGAAGGTTACGCCAAGGCAGTAGCAAAGCGCCTTGATTATGAGTTCAATATGCCTAAGCCTCAAATGGCCCAGTTGGCTGATAAGGTTGTTACGCGCCTTACCGCTGCCAGTCGTGAAGGTGTTGATTTGGTAATGGGGGTTTAGTTATGGGTCCGGATATGATTAGCCTAATCGCGGATTGTGTGATTGATGCAGTGATTACCCACAAGAAAACCAATACTAACTATACGATTGTAAATCCTGTCATGATTAAAATTAATGGCGATTGGTGCAAAGGCATAGTTTATACAAATGGACTCACAGAGTTTTGCCGACCTATTAATGACTTTCACGGTTTTTCTAGTGTTCATGAGGTTGTTTCATAATGGCTCGAAAATGCACACTAAAAACTTGCCGCTCTGAACTGCCCTCCAAGGCTAGTTCGGACGTATGGCAGGCAAAGGGGTTCTGTCATATTGAATG
>MDSY01016968.1_pt1 | contig 39389 bp, 40 predicted proteins | sample 811131 | NCBI WGS metagenome assembly MDSY01 (sample SAMN05326643, study PRJNA326480) | marine metagenome | isolation source: seawater | place: Atlantic Ocean: South West | collected 2010
AGGTCCCCCTTCTTCCTAAGTTACGGGGTCATTTTGCCGAGTTCCTTAGAAATGGTTCTTTCGATCACCTTTGTAGATTCCTACTCCTTCACCAGTGGCGGTTTCGAGTACGGTATATAATATTTTGAGTTTTCCAGTTCACTTGATTTCCCTCTTAATTTATCTCCAACGAAGAAAGAAGAAATCTCTCGTGAATCTTTCAAAATAAGTTCCCATCGACATACCCTTTCGGGTCTTATAAATCATCTTAGGGGCCGTATAACTCTACGCTGATTCACAATGCGTAGAAAACCTGGAAGTTTCGGTGATCATGTATTTCACATGATTTTACGTTACTCATATCAGCATAGTCACTTGTGAGATCTTCCTTATATTCTTGAGAATAAAGGTCTACGATACACACAACGCTCCCCTACCACATAGGATTCTTGATCCTATATCTATAGCTTCGGTTTCTTTCTTGAGACTCGTTACATTTTTGGTCGACCACGGCTAAATCAATGAGCTGTTACGCTTTCCTTAACGGGATGGCTGCCTCTAAGCCCACCTCAAAGTTGATTTTGCACATATCGTTCCTTTCCCACTAAGAAAGAGATTAAAGACCTTAGCTGATAGTCTGGGCTGTTTCCCTCTCGGCTCTGCACCTTTGCGCCCAGAGCCTGTCTTCTTTTTCTATCTGTACGTATTCGGAGTTTTCTTGGAAATGGTAAAGCTTTACGCCCCCCACACCCATGAAGTGCTCTACCCCATAAGATATAATGAAAAAGTGCTCTACCTCAATAGATTTCGGGGAGAACCAGCTAGATCTAAGTTTGTTTGGCCTTTCACCCCTAAGCACAAGTCTTCCCCTGGTATTGCAACAACAGTGGGTTCGGTCCTTCACTACACTTTCATGGAGTTTCAACCTGCTCATACTTAGATCACTTAGGTTCGGGTCTTTTTCCTAAAACTTTTTATTTGCCCAAAAGGCAAAGTTTACTTTCTTTTCGCTTACACATTATTGTTTAGGCCTGTTTTAGAAACTAACTCGCTGATCCGTTATGCAAGAAGTACGTAGATTTCTTAACTCTTTAATTAATCTACTGCTTGTAAATTCTCAATTTTATGCTATTTCAAACCCTTTAAAAGGGATTATTTCACCTTTCCCTCACGGTACTTGTGCGCTATCGATCAAAAAAAGTTATTTAAGGCTTAGAGGGTGGTCCCCCTATGTTCAGACAGATGTTTCACCGCCCTACTGATTTGGAGTCACAAAAAGGAGTATTACTCCATGGTTACAGGGCTTTCACCTTCTTTGGCAACCCTTTCTGGGGTTTTCACGTATTTGTTTGACTCTTTTAGCCTTTATTTTGCTTTCATTCGCCACTACTCGCAAAAACTCGGTTGATTTATTTCCTTAGATACTAAGATGTTTCAATTCTCTAAGTTTTTATTCTTTCGGGTTTTCCTTTGGACTTAAACACATCTACGGTCATGCCTCCATGTTTTTCTCGGATATTCCGTCCATAATCTTTTTTTTGTCTAGGTTATCATTGAGAACCTTTATAGCGGAAGAGGGATTTGAACCCCCGACCTTCAGAGTATGATTCTGCTGTTCTGACCAGCTGAACTATTCCGCCATCATTAGAATGGTAAATTATTATGTAAGACAAACCTCACACAAAATTGGGGTAAACCCAACAAAACCCATTAACCCATACTTCGCCAATCAAACTTTTTTCGTGTTTGGGCGTTACGGTGAGTTCGTTGACCACGACAAGGTAGATTCTGTGTATGACGTCTGCCTCGATAAGCTTTAATTCTAACAAGACGCTTAATATCTTCTTGTACTTTTCTAGTAAGCTTAGTTTCAACTTTGTCGATGATATCAACTTCCTTTGCTAAAAGACTTATTTCTTTAGATGTAAGTGAACCAATTTTAACATTAAGTCCTAAGCCACACTTAGCACAGATGTCTTGAGCTTTTGTCTCACCAATACCGCGAATGTCTTGGAGTGCTTTGTAAACAAACTTTCTTTCTTCAAGATATACGTTTGCAATATAAGCCATGGGTTTTTTATCAATTTATTTCTTAAGGCGCCTTCTAAGATAAACCATCGTATAAGATAGATCTTAGTACCTGAAGGAAGGCTTGTTGAAGGCTAGAGGCGGAATCGAACCGCCATTACAGGATTTGCAATCCAATACATTGCCATTATGTTATCTAGCCTCAAATAAAGGAACCTTTCTTGCTTGGATTTACTCCAATATGTCCAGGAGTGGATTTGAACCACCGACCCAAGGATTTTCAATCCTTTGCTCTACCCCTGAGCTACCCGAACACTCCTTAAAAGGAGAAGAAAGTCCCCCTTTTAAGACAAATCATAATATAAGAAAAATCTTAATTAGATTCCCACCATACAACTGTACCTCTGTTACGAGTCATCTTCTTCTGTAACTGTAGAAGTCCATAAAGAAGAGCTTCCGCTGTTGGAGGGCATCCTGGGACATAAATGTCGACCGGAACAATACGATCACACCCACGCACAACAGAATAAGAATAGTGATAGTATCCTCCACCGTTAGCACAACTACCCATAGAAACTACCCATCTAGGGTCAGGCATTTGGTCATAAACCTTTCTAAGGGCTGGAGCCATCTTATTAGTTAATGTACCTGCAACGATCATTACATCTGATTGACGAGGACTTGGTCGGAAGATGATTCCGAAACGGTCTAAATCATATCTAGCTGCTCCCGCGTGCATCATTTCTACTGCACAGCAAGCTAAACCAAATGTCATTGGCCACATAGATCCCTTCTGGGCCCAGTGGACTAGGTCATCTACTTTTGAAAGAGCGTATTCAAGATTATTTGCCATATTAATTATCTTAAATGAATCATGTTTTGATTTTTTGTAAAACTCAAGGGGTATTCCCCTTAAATTTTATTTAAATGGATATAAAATCCAATAAAAGGCATTTTTTAACCTTTTATTGTTTTCTCTTTAAGAAATCCAAATCTCATCGCATTGAAAAGATTTTTTTACACGAAGCTTTTACCGTACATTCAACGGTCATCCCGGGTAAGGCGGGTAACGAGAATTGAACTCGTATCACCAGAACCACAACCTGATACTTTAACCATTTAAGCTATACTCGCCACATATTTGGAATAAATCCAACAAAAATCATGAACTCTCTTCATGATTTATCTTAATCCGTATATTTGTATTCTTTCTTAATAAGTTATACCCTTATTATAGGCCCAGCAGGACTTGAACCTGCATTGTGACCGTTATGAGCGGTCAGTTTTAACCAATTAAACTATAAGCCCTTTCCACACGTAGTCATAATCAAATCGACCAGGATACCAAAATTTATCCGGATGGAAAAGGTATACTAATCGATAAGATGCATAATCAATTTCAAGGTGTTCTGGTTTTTTACTGAAGATCTTTGATGTTAAAGGATATTTTTGGCTGCTTTTGTATTTGCCACTAATTTCTAACACATCTCCAGGAAGAAGAACAACCCCTGCCTCAGAAACTTTCAATTTATTTAAGTTTATATGGCCATGGCGAATCAACTGTCTTGCTTTCCAAATATTAGGAACCAATCCACTTCTCCAAAGAATAATATCGACACGACTTTCTAATTCACGTAGGAATGAAATTCTATTAGAATTCTTTGCTATTCGCCTTAGGGTTTTCTTCTTTATGAACCCATAAATAGCTCTAAAGATTCTAAGGTTGAGGAAAAAGAGTTTAAACCCTAAAGTATCTTTCCAAGGATATCCTGGAAGATTACGGTGACGTTCTTGGGCACGTATCATACCACGTTGGCCTTTCTTATCCGCCACAAAGACACAACCTGCGTCTGTAAATAGTTTAAATAGATTACGTCTTCTCATTCTTACTTCCTTGATTTATTCTCTTTCACCCAACCTTTTTTCTCATCTTTATCATACCAATAAAGGAAAAGATTAAAGACCCATCTAACCCATTTTAGTGATTTATTTGCACCAAAGATAGGAAGACTTACTCCATTCAAATCATCATCTGTATTAACAAAAGCCATAACAGGGATTTTTAGTTTTAAAGCCTCTTTAAAAGCGTATTCACTATCCTGAATATCAAGTATAATACATAAAGAAGGGCGGCCAGGCATCCCTTCTAAGCCTTTAAAACGATTTTTTACTTTTAGGTAAGGTCTATCCTTATTTTTCTCTAAAAGTTCACCATGAGTTTCTTGTACTTTGAGGAAATGTGTTCTTTGCTTCTTAGCTTGTCCCCAATTTGTTAGTAAACCTCCCATCCACTTTTCTTGCATGTGATAGAATCCTAACTTTTCACAAAAAACTTTGACACCTTCTTTCAAGGAATCCTCTTGATTTATAACAAGGATAGGCCCTTGCTTTCCCATAAAGTATTTTAAATAAAGATAACTTACTTGGAGACTTTGCTTAATAATTTCTCCATCGTAAACCCAAAATCCATTCTTCTGCCCAATACACAAGGTTCTTTGGCTTCTATGAACTTGAGGCCTCCCAAGATGCCCCCCTGTTTCTAAAACAGAAGTCAAACTTAGGTTTTTGTTTGAAATACTTTTTGGTTTTTTTGAATAACTATCTTTTTTGATCGATGAGTTCATTCGAGGATTTTGTTCTAATTATTTTATGATTTTATTCGCTTGAAAGGGCGGTCTTCTTCTCCTCCTACTTTTATCCAATATATCCACATACCCATGATTAAGATCTCATACCAAAGGTAAAAGCCTAAACCAATAACAACCTGTGTTGTTATTTCTGGTGGCGAAAGTAAAGCGCCTAATAAAGCGCTAAAAACAAAAGCCCAAGACCTTAACCCTTCTAAAAACTTAGGGTCTTTTCCTGTTTGAATACAAATAAAAAAGACAACAAAAGGAATAGTAAAGAAAAATAAAAGAGTTAAGAAAAACCTAACAAAGAATAAGACATAATCTAAAACTCTAGGCTCTAAAACAGCAAACCATGAAGAGTAGCTTATTAGGAATTTACAGAAAAAGGGCAACAAACTGCTATAAAAGAAGCAGAATCCAAATATAAAGATAAAAGTAAAGACGGATAGAAGAAAGCTTAATACTTTTTTCTCATAAAGATAAAGGCTTGAGCTCATAAAAGACCAAAAGTGGTAAATTAAGAGAGGCCAAGAAAAAAGAAAAGCTAGTATGCCTTGAGCACCTAAGGAAGCATGTATTCCTTCTAAAGGGTGTGTAAATAATAAAGGACCTTGTATATGAATCCATAATGGCTTTATAAGTATAAAGAGAACACACATTGGATCCAGAAAAGAAACACAGAGGCATAAAAACACACTTAAGAAGAAAAAAGAAAGCCGAAGCTTTAATTCATTAAAATGGATAAAGAATGGCAGTTCTTTCATAATTCCAAAATTTAGTACTTGGCATGAAAATGCGGGAGTAGGACTTGAACCTACAATCTTCAGGTCATGAGCCTGATGAGTTAACCAATTACTCCATCCCGCAGGCCTCTTTATTTATACGAGATCGGTATGGGTTCGCAAATAAAGAGAATTTTAGCGGATAGAGAGGGATTCGAACCCCCGGGGCTTTGAGGCCCTTCGGTTTTCAAGACCGATACCTTAAACCAGACTCAGACATCTATCCTTTTAGAATAATGATAAAATGAATGGGGTTGTAATTTATGGAGATGACCGGATTTGAACCGGTAACCTCATGCTTGCAAAGCATATACTCTACCGTTGAGTTACATCCCCTATTAATGTTCACACATATTGATGGGCTTTCCTGGAGTAAAAGGATTCGAACCTTTGAATCTCGATACCAAAAACCGACGCCTTACCGCTTGGCTATACTCCAATCCCTATAACTGGGTAATAACGGACTCGAACCGCTGACATTCTCGTTGTAAGCGAGGTACTCTACCAACTGAGCTAATTACCCTTTTACGGAGGAGAAGGGATTCCCCCTTAAAGTCTATTCCTTCTCCCGTAACGTTCACAGAAAGTTAAAAGATATTCACCTCCTGACCATTTCTTTAAACGCTTTAATAAGCCTCTACTACAATAATTCGAAGGATCAATAATAGTATAACTTGAAGTATGAACATCAAGGACGAAATGTTCACGGGATTTTTTATTTACGTGAGGCGATCGAAGAACTGTTTTCAAGTGACTTCGTGTCGGTAAACGTAAAAATGTATAAGATGAAGTTTCGTCAAGGAAAGACTTTAACTCTTCTTCAAATCTTTGAAGTAGTGCAAGATCACTACAAGTTAGTTTCAACTTGACCTGATAAAGAGAAGACTCTTTTGAAGGCATTTATAAGTTTTATTAAATGTCATGAATATTTAAATAAGACTTGTCTTATTGGTCGGAGTCTTTGGAGCGGGGTCCCAAAACCTTTTTACGGGAAGGACGGGATTCGAACCCGCGTTACAAGAAAAGAATGTAAACTGGTTTAGCAAACCAGCGCTTTCGACCGCTCAGCCACCTCCCCCCGGAAAAGTCCAAGAGAACTTCTCTCTTTAGGGGGTATACCAGGATCATGGACGCAAAATCCATAAAAAATACGAGATATGGGGCCGCCAATAAAGCATAAACGACTTTTGGATTTATTCCATTTGCGTATGCCCTTTACTTAACGATCTACTTCACCAAAGACGATATCTTGTGTACCAATAATTGTAACAACATCCGCTAACATGTGATAACGGCTCATAAAGTCTAACCCTTGAAGGTGATAGAACCCTGGAGCACGAATTTTACAACGATAAGGTCTGTTTGTTCCATCGGATACAAGATAAACACCAAATTCTCCTTTAGGTGCTTCAACAGAAGTATATGTTTCCCCTTTAGGAACGTGGAAACCTTCTGTATATAGTTTAAAGTGGTGGATAAGAGCCTCCATACTTTCCTTCATGTCTGTTCTTGACGGAGGACTTAGTTTATAGTCGTCTGTCTTGAAAGGACCGTCAGGAATTTGGTTAAGGCACTGAGAAATAATACGTAAAGATTGACGCATTTCTTCTACACGAATAAGATAACGGTCGTAACAGTCTCCACGAGTCCCTACTGGAATATCAAAATCCATACGGTCATAAACATCGTAAGGCTGTGACTTACGTAAATCCCATTCAACCCCTGAACCACGAAGCATTACACCCGTGAATCCCCAATCAAGTGCTTCTTGACGGGTAACAACACCAATATTAACAAGACGCTGTTTCCATATTCTGTTAGCAGTTAAAAGCTCTTCCATTTCATCGATACGAGATCCGAATGATTGAGCAAACTGATAAATATCCTCACAAAGAGAATGGGGCAGATCCTGAGATACTCCACCTGGGCGTACATATGCTGCGTGAAGGCGAGCTCCTGAAACTCTTTCATAGAATTCCATTAGCCTTTCACGCTCTTCAAAAGCCCATAAGAAAGGTGTTAAAGCTCCAACATCCATTGCGTGTGTTGTAAGAGCTAACAGGTGATTCAAAAGACGAGTAATCTCAGAAAAGAGAACACGAATATATTGGCCACGTAAAGGAACCTCGGCATTTAAAAGTTTTTCAATCGCTAGAGAATACGCGTGCTCCTGACACATCATAGACACATAGTCTAAACGGTCGAAATACGGTAAAGCTTGCATGAATGTTTTATACTCAATAAGCTTCTCTGTCCCTCTATGAAGAAGACCAATATGAGGGTCTGCGCGATCTACAACCTCTCCGTTCATTTCTAAAACTAAACGAAGAACTCCGTGAGCAGCCGGGTGCTGAGGACCAAAGTTGAGGGTAAAATTCTTTAGTTCTTTTTGAATCATTTTATTTTATTGTTTGAAAGTACTCATCAGGCTCATGGCCTGAAGATTACACCAAAATAATTTTCATTTCATGGACATAAAGTCCACAAGAGCAGCGAGTGCCCTCCTTCCATAAGATAAATATAAAATCCACCACCCTAGCCAAAAAAACCTTTGTCTTTTCAGCCGTAGCGGGTGGTTTATCTTATAAAAATCTATTTTTAGGCTTTGATAGAAGGAACTTCTTCAAATGTGTGATAAGCCGGTGGAGATGGAAGAAGCCACTCTAATGTAGGTAGGAAGTCCTCTTTCACAACACCGCCTTGTGCAGGAGCGTTTAATGGGAACTTCTCAGAGTCAACTGCCCATGGGTATTCGCCACACTCTTCGTCAGATGTTAATGTAGCATAAACAACATATAGGAAGAATAGAGCACCAAAGAAAGAAACATATGAACCATAACTAGCAATAGCGTTCCATCCAGCATACGCATCAGGATAGTCAGGAATACGACGAGGCATACCTGCAAGTCCTAGGAAGTGCATAGGGAAGAATGTTAGGTTCACACCTGTGAAGAATAGCCAGAAGTGAATCTGACCTAAAGCTTCTGGATACTGAAGACCAGTAATTTTTCCAATCCAGTAGTAATATCCTGCAAATAGAGCGAAGACAGCACCCATAGATAGAACGTAGTGGAAGTGAGCCACAACGTAGTAAGTATCGTGGAATGCGATATCTAGACCTGAGTTAGCAAGAACTACACCTGTTAGACCACCAACTGTGAATAGGAAAATAAATCCAATAGCGAATAGCATAGGAGTTTTAAACTCGATACTACCAGCCCACATAGTAGCGATCCAACTGAAGATTTTGATACCTGTAGGAACAGCAATAATCATTGTAGCAGCTGTAAAGTAAGCTCTAGTATCAATATCTAAACCAACTGTATACATGTGGTGAGCCCATACAATGAACCCAAGAACACCAATACTTAGCATAGCGTAAACCATACCAAGGTAACCAAAGACAGGCTTACGTGAGAAAGTCGAAACGATGTGACTCACGATACCGAATCCTGGTAAGATTAGGATATAAACTTCAGGGTGCCCGAAGAACCAGAATAGGTGTTGGAATAGAACCGGGTCTCCTCCTCCTGCAGGGTCAAAGAAACTTGTGTTGAAGTTTCTGTCTGTTAGAAGCATTGTAATACCTCCAGCAAGAACAGGAAGAGAAAGAAGAAGTAAGAATGCGGTAATCAGAACCGACCACACGAATAGAGGTAAACGGTGGAAACTCATTCCTGGTGCACGCATATTAAATACTGTTGTAATGAAGTTAATAGCACCTAAGATACTTGCAGCACCTGAAACGTGTAAGCTAAAGATAGCTAAGTCCACAGAACCTCCCGAGTGAGCTGTGATACTACTTAAAGGAGGATACACAGTCCATCCTGTACCTGCTCCAACCTCAACTAATGCTGAACATAGAAGAAGGATAAGAGATGGAGGAAGTAGCCAGAAACTGATGTTATTTAAACGAGGGAATGCCATATCAGGAGCTCCGATCATTAGAGGAACGAACCAGTTACCATAACCTCCGATTAATGCAGGCATAACCATGAAGAAAATCATCAAGAATGCGTGTGCTGTAATGATTACATTATACAGTTGATGATTACCTGCGAGAATTTGGTTTCCTGGTTGGGCTAACTCCATACGAATTAGAAGCGAGAAACATGTCCCTAGTAGTCCAGAAAACCCACCAAAAAGAAGATAAAGTGTACCAATATCTTTGTGGTTTGTTGAGAACAACCAACGTTCTACAAATTGCATTTTTCTTTTATTCAAAATTTTTAGAAACCCAAGGATAGGATTTCTTTTTCCTATCATTTAATATAATGAATGAAGCCTAAAAATGAGACTACACCCCGATAGATATAAGATATCAAAGAGATATAAAATATCCTTTTTATTAAGATAATTTAGGATTTAAGGATTTCTCCTTAAAAAAACAAGAACACACATCATAAAATAAACCCATAGGGGAACCCCAAGAGTAAATCTTATATACAAAAGCCCTACGAGAGTAGCGAGTACTCCAAGGCCAGAACTGGCCTTATCTAAGGGCTTTATGCTTTTTTCTCATTTATAGGGACATTTTACTTACGCCAGCTAGAGACATGCTTACCCATTTATCCTGGATAGCTTTATCTCCGCTTTCAAGAGCTTGGTAAGCTTTACCACAAGCTCTTTGACGGAAAGAACCAGACCAAGATTCTAGACTAGAACCTCCGCCCATATTTCCTTTAAGTAGACCCCAAGACCCGTGTGCAAGTGAAGATTTTAGAGAACCTGAAAGGCCTCCAACTAGTGCCTGAGAGAACCAAGATGTAAAGTTCTCTGAAGCTGTACTACTTACAAACCCCCACCCAAGGGCCTTTTGTGTTAAGATTTTGTCTTTCTTTGTAGCAGTGATCTGACCGTCTAGAAGACTTAGGTCATCTGCATTAAAGTTGAAAGAAGTCCAAATGTCACGAAGATCAGCTTGAGATGACTTTGTATTCTCAAGACCTTCAGCGACTTTTTGTTTTACACCAATACCACGAAGTTCAAGTGATCCTTTGATATCCTTACCATACTGTTTAGATACAAAGAAGATGAAACCAAGGAAACCTAGTGCAACTAGAATTTCTTCGTTGTAAATGATAATACCTTTAGAACTAAAGACAATAAAACCTAAGAAACCTGCTGTAAGAAGTTGAGTAGTATTAAAACCTTTCTCTTCTTCTTTCTGAAGGTTCTTCTTTTTACTGCTTTGTTTTATACTTTTTTTAGACACTTTAGCCATTTTTTTGGTCTTTTTAGTCATTTTTTATTAAAAACGCAAACACTTAGTTGGAATAAATCCAAAACGTTTATTTATTTCTTCGATACTCCTGAACTTTGTAAGGCAAAGAGATCAAAAGTGTTCAGGTAAACACCCTTAGTAGAGGAACCCTCGAAACCAGCGGTTTGTCCTGAAATAACAGATTCTCTTACGTCTTTGATTACAAGAGAACCTAGACGTCGGTCCTCACAAGCTTTCTTTAAAGCGAATTCTTTTAAGAATGGTACGATTGTACTATCCCAATTTGATAGACGCCATGCAAAGATATGCTTAAGAGAAGCGAAAGAGCTAAGAGACTTTAAATTCTCTGAAAAACTCGAATAATTAAAAGAAGCACCTAAAAGATTCTCCATAACTGGAGGCAAGCTTAAACGCCCTTTTAAATCAAGGATCTCAGAAGACCCACCTTTAAGTGACAAGTCATCCTGATTCTGTGTTTTAATACGATACTTTGTGAGACGGCTTAAGCCTGGAAGATAATACTTCACACAAGCTCCGTAAAAAGCGAAGAAAACGACGCAAAGCCAGAAATACTGGGAAAAATACGTTACGTGGTCTAATTGAGGCATATTATAAATTATATTTAAAATATTACGGGAAAGTGGCTGAGTGGCTAAAGGCGGCAGACTGTAAATCTGTTGATTATATCTACGTAGGTTCGAATCCTACCTTTCCCATCCAATATAATAAAAGGTTTCATACATAATTGGAATAAATCCAACAAAAAACCTTCCTATCCTTTAACCTTTCATTAATCTAATGAATTCAATATCAATTGTTCCTCTTAGACGGAAGTAGATCACTAAGATCGCTAATCCGATAGCAGATTCTGCAGCCGCAACCGTAAGGATGAATAGTGCAAAGATCTGACCTAAAAGGTCATCTAATGATACTGAGAAGCTCAGAAGATTTAGGTTAATTCCTAAAAGCATTAGCTCTATACTCATCAGGACAAGAATAATATTCTTCCTGTTAAGATAGATACCTACAAGGCCTAAAAGGAAAACCACAAATGAAACATGAAGTGAATGAATTAAACTCATTAATTGATTCTTTTTTTATTCCTCATCAAGATGATAGGATTTGAACCTATGACCTTCTGTTCCCAAAACAGATGCGCTACCAAGCTGCGCCACATCTTGGATGGTTTTATTGGAGAACGGAGTACGAAAAATACTCTCAGGGAGTGATGGACTCGAACCATCCACTACGACTTAGAAGGTCGTTGTTTTATCCACTAAACTAACCCCCCACACTTTGGGGGTTTGTACCAACCTCCCTCTTTTCGGGGCAATCTCCTGTATTTAAGAAGTTCCTGATTTATTAATATTATTTGATATTAAGATTGACAGAACCTAAAGCTTAATTGGAGATTATCTTATTTAAGATTTAAATAACTTGATAGGATATATTTTAGTTTAAGATTGGCAGTAAGTAAAGATATATTTATATTAAATATTATATCTTGTCTTATATGGCAGTAAATAAAAATGATAGAGAGACTGAAATAAAGAAATTCATTCCAATTAAAATGAATTTTTTCAGTGACCCTCCCCCCCTATAATCCCCCCCTCCCAAATGGTCATATCAAAGATAAATCTTATGTAGTATTTGCTACTTTCATAAGATTGACCATTTTTTTAAAGGATTACAGTTGAACTCGTAAGAGTTCGATGACTACGTAAAACAGAACCTTGATAAATAAATCTACAAAAGTAGAGAGTATTCCATAGGTCTACGCAGTAAGGAAAAGCTTTATGCTTAATTTGCCCACTATCGGACTTGAACCGATAACCCAGAGGGAGCAGATTTTAAGTCTGCCGTGTTTACCAATTTCACCAAATGGGCATGTTGGATTTATTCCAATTACGTATATAAATAATTAGCGCGGGTATAGATTAATGGTAAATTATCTGCCTTCCAAGCAGAAGATAAGGGTTCGATTCCCTTTACCCGCATAAATTCATGGGATGGATATTCAAAGAAGATCCATAAGCAGGAGAAAAGGGATTCGAACCCCTAACCTGCGGTTTTGGAAACCGTTGTTCTACCATTGGAACTATTCTCCCATAAAGACTCTGGAACATTTGTTGTTCCTCAGTCTATTGAAATTTATTTAGGGGCACGTTCTATCCCGAAATCCTTATTAAATAAGATAAGCCTTAGAACTCAGCCAAGACTTCTTTCTTCTCTTAAGGGAGTAGATCAGAACACTTTACCCTTTTATCATCCCTTACGGGGATCGAACCCGTGTTGCCGCCTTGAAAAAGCGATGTCCTAACCACTAGACGAAAGGGACTTCCTGAAGCGGATAGAGGGAATCGAACCCTCATCTGAGCTATGGCAAAGCCCTACTCTACCGTTGAGCTATACCCGCTCAGGAACGAAGAGACCTAATTTTAGGGTCTTCATTGGTCTTTTTTAAGTGTACTTTCGTACACGTATATTATGGAGAATTATCTACTCCTATAGAATCTGATATCGATTCTCTTCAAATCTTTTAAAAATTGCCCCTAGAAGGCCCCTCTATGGGGTTTTAAGCCTTAATGAAGGGTAAGCCCTAGCGGAAATTCAAAAAGACCCTGTTTTTCCGATGTTCTCATTCCTGGATATTACACGTATTGTGTTTCTTTAAGGTAACCAATCGTATCCAATCATAAGTCCAGATACAAAGAAAACCCAAGCTAAAGATAAAGGTAAGAATACTTTCCATCCAAGTCTCATTAGTTGGTCATAACGATAACGAGGGAAAGAAGCACGCACCCAAATGAATCCAAATAGGAAGAAAGCTGCTTTTAGTCCAAGCCAGAACCCAGGAGGCATAAAATCCATAGCTTCTGGAACAAGAGGAAGCCATCCACCTAAGAACATGATAGAACAGAATGTACACATAAGGATCATGTTTCCGTACTCTCCTAAGAAGAATAAGGCAAAAGCCATAGAAGAATACTCAACGTTATAACCAGCAACAAGTTCAGCTTCAGCTTCTGGTAAATCAAAAGGCGCCCTGTTTGTCTCTGCTAAGCAAGAAATAAAGAACATAATGAAAAGAGGGAAAAGAGGAACGGCGAACCAAACACCTTTTTGACTCTCAACAATTTCTGTGAAATTTAAAGACCCTGCAAAGATCAGAGTAGAAATAAGGATTAGACCAAGAGAAACCTCGTATGAAACCATTTGAGCCGTTGATCTTAAAGCTCCTAGGAAAGCATACTTAGAGTTACTTGACCATCCTGCCATGATAACACCATAAACACCAAGAGAAGATACTGCAAATAAGTAAAGAACCCCGATGTTCAGGTCACATAAAACTAAACCATCCCCAAAAGGAATTACAGACCATGAAATTAAAGCCAGCATGAATGTTAGAACTGGTGCAGCCAGGAAAATCATTAAGTTGGCATTACTTGGAAGGACAGTTTCTTTCACCATAAGTTTTAACCCATCCGCAATAGGTTGGAGAATACCAAATACACCTACAACGTTAGGTCCCTTCCTTCTTTGGATTGACCCCATAACTTTTCTTTCAGCGAGAACCATGAAGGCAATACCTAAAAGAAGGGGAACAACTAAACCTAGAATCTTTAAAAGGACTCCTAAAATATATGACATGGAGAGTTTTTTTATTATATCCAAAAGGGCTTCAATAGAGAAAAGGTTTTCTTTTTTTGATTCCCTTAAAGTTTATTCTTTAGGGTTTATCTTAAAATTAAGATAAATATTACAAAGAACTCATATGAGTTCAACGTTCGTATGGAGTATTCGCTCCTCTCCCGAGGTTTATACTCATTGAGTGTGATAGGACTCGAACCTACGGCCACCAGGTTAAAAGCCCGATGCTCTACCACTGAGCTACACACCCGTATACGGATAGAGGGACTTGAACCCCCACGAATTTCTTCATTGGTGCCTAAAACCAACGCGTCTGCCAATTCCGCCATATCCGCAAAAAGGGTACCTGCTTCTGCAAAGATACCCCAAAAACAAGAAGTTTAAAAAGTTCACTCATTTTTAATTGTAAAAACTTATCCTAAAGGGTATCCTAAAGAAACCCCTTGTGTGCTTCTAATAAATTAGAATACGAATAGGATAAGGAAAGACATCATTAGAGCGAAAAGGGCAATAGCTTCTGTAAGAGCGAAACCAAGAATTGCGTATCCAAATAGCTGTTTTGTTAATGATGGGTTACGTGCAACAGAGTTGATAAGAGATCCAAAGACAATACCAATACCTGCACCTGCACCAGCTAGAGCGATTGTAGCACAGCCAGCACCAATAAGTTTAGCACCTTCTAACATTGTTAAGAATTAGCAGTTAAAAAAGAGTAAATAATAAGTCCTTTAAGATAAACCTTAGGACATTATTGAAGAGGAATTTAACCTCAACAATAAACCATGGCTATTGGAGTCCTGAGTACTGCATGTACACTGAGAAAAATCTCTTGTATTTTAGCCATCTAAGAGAGTAGCGAGTACCCCCAAGGGCATTAAGAAAGGTTCATCTTAAAATGAAATCCAAACCTTAATACCAATTTGCCCATAACGAGTAAGGGCTGATGAAGATGAATAATCAATCTTTTGGTTAAAAGTGTTAAGAGAAGTTCGGCCGATATAAAGAGAAGCTTTTTTAGCTTTTTCTTGCCTTCCTAATCTACCTGAAATTAGGATTCTTATCCCTTTAATATGTCCGCCCTTTAACAGACTCTGTGTCTCTTGTTTTATAGAACCAAAAATTCTTTTAAAGAATACACGTTTCTTTAATTCCGCTTTTATCAATTCAGTAATACCCTCTGCACTTAAGTAAGGTGTCTTTAGGATTGAAGGAACTACAGAAGATTGAATCTTAAAGTTTTGGCGAAGATTCTTTTCAATTTTATTTTCAAAAGATGAATGAATGCTTCTTACTAGATTCTCTCTCAAAGTCTTTAAGTCCCCCTCACTATGGATTTTCTTTAAATTAGATTTATTTTTATTCCTATTTCTAGAATTCCTTTCTGTGAGTTGGTTTTGGAATTTAATTCTTTTAGCTTCTTTAAAGGCGTTTTGCAAATCGGTATCTGAAACCCCCTTAGGAGATAATGAATTTTGTTGAGAAAGAATTTCAAGAATCTTTGTGTAAATCTCCTTCTTTGATCTAGGATCTATAAGAGTTGAAGAGAAGAAGATGCCAAAAAGTCTTAAAAGTCTAGCTTTTTTCTTCAGTTCTGGATTATTCAGCTTATCAAGAGAAGAGGGCTGAAGGATGGGGTTTCCTTGTGTAGGGAAAGAATAAGTAGAAGACTGAATTTGTGCTTTTTGCAGATTTCTTCTACGTCTCCAAAAAGAAGGTTTATTTTTTCTTTCCGCTTTAGAAGGACGTGCCCAATAAAGGAAGACTTTTTGCTCTTTAGCATTTCCTGTGTAACCCACGCGGGCTAAAGAACGTTTTTTGCTTTGTCTAAAAAGTTTTTGGAAGTGTTTTCTTACTTTTAGATCTCTTCCAAAAAGGTCAGAGTAGAAGAAAGAAGAATACCAGAAGGAATCAAATCTTCTATTAATTTTTAGACGCAAGCTAATAGGGTTGGTCTTTTGAGCCATTTTTATTATTTCTTACCTTTATTTTTTTTCTTCTCTTTAGGTACAAACATTTTTCTTGTAGGAGCGAATTCTCCAAAGTAGTGGCCAATCATTTCCTCTTTTATAAGGACTGATTGGAACCCTCTACCATTATGGATTTCAACTTCTAAGCCGACAAATTCAGGAAGTATAAGGGATCTACGTGAATATACTTTAAGAGGGTCTTTTGAGGGTTTACCGCTTTGACTTTTGACTACGGATCTAAGTAATCCAAAATCTACGAAGGGACCTTTCCAAGCAGAACGAGACATAGTTTTCTTTTTTAGTATATTTTAATAGATTTCACACATAAGTTCACCTCCAAGGTTCATTGCCTTAGCTTCTTGACATGAAAGAAGGCCAGAATTAGTTGATACAATGAAAGAACCATAAGGTTTTCTATGTATATTAATATCTTTAGCTTTTCTAATCACTCTGCGGCTAGGTTTACTTACTTGTTGAAGGTGATAGAAGCCTCCTGGAATTAGATGAAGGGTTATATTAGGGAATCCTTTTTTAAAGGAATTTCGACCAAAGTATTTACGGTCTTTCAGAAGAGGAGTTTCTTCTGGGGTGTTGATTTCAAAGTCTTCGATGTATTTTAGGCGTTTAAGAAAAATAGCTAATCTCCATACTTTGTGACTCCAGGGTATTTGAACTAGAGCATCTCCAGCACGTTGAGCGTTTTGAACTCGTGAATAGAAATTTGAGTAGGTGTTCATTTTTTTCTTATTACCATGATTTTTTAGAAAGACCAGGAATTAAGCCTTCAGACCCTAATTGTCGAAGCCCTAATCTTGATAATTTACAGAACCTATAAACACTCTTACTTCTTCCTGTTAAAATACATCTGTTATGTGTTCTAACTTTTGATGCATTTCTGGGAAGACGGTTAAGTTGTGATACAAATTCTAACCTTTTTTCTAAAGGAATTGAAAGATCTTGGATTAAACCTAGAAGAAGGCGTCTCCTTACTTCATAACGTTTAAAAAGCTTTCTTAGTTTTATATCCTTATGTATACGTTTTTTCATTATTTATTTTTTAATCTTTATTTAGGGGGAGTCCTATATAAGAATAGAGAAGGGATTTTTTCTTAGGATTTCCTTTTGAAATTAGTGTGGTATGGAACCCACTAGGCCTTCTAAAGATTTCATATGAAATTTCACATTGAGGCCAAAGGAAAAATTGAGTTGAACCAAAATGAATATTTCCCTGAGAATCTAAATTTTTTGTAGGGACCCCAGAAAAGTCAACAAATTTAGGTAAAACAATAAAAATAAGGTTTTTTAAGAAAGAATTCATCTTATCACGCCTTAAAGTCAATTGAAGACCTAAAGGCTGGTCTTTCTTAAGTTTAAATCCAGCCAAAGGCCTTTTTGCATAGTTGGTTTTAGGAGTCTGTCCCGTTATTGTCAATAATGCCAGGAAAAGGTTAGGTAAAGATTCTGGTACACGTACATTCGCTCTGACTATTACTTTGTCTAATTTTGGTAAAGAATCTAGACCAGAAGGAGAAATATCATATGTATTTTCAGAATTTTTGTTTTTGGATACAAAATCAAGTGATTTTAAACTTAAGTGATACATGATAAGTTAAAATTTTTAATAATATGAATAAATAAGGAATAAAGTCCAATATTTATTTTCTTTTAGAAAAGGTAAGGAGATATAGAAGCTATTTTTGCATGACCTGCGGCTCGAAGTTCATAAGAAGCTAATGAACTTACTCGTGTACCGATAGGATCTCCTTTAGCATTAACAAGAACTACAAGATTTCTCCCGAAAGAACGATTTAAGTGTGTAAATCGTTTGCTTTTCTGCTTAAGTTCTACAATAACAGCTTTATAAACTTTACCTTTTTTTACACGGGATCTGTGACTTGGTAAAGCTTCTTTGACAGAAACGGAAATCATATCTCCAATCTTTAATTTAGATCTAGGTTGTCCGATACAAAAAAGCTTTTTAGCGCCGGAATTGTCACCGGCTTCAAAGAAAGTACCATGGGTTTTCATTTTTTCTGAATAAAGGCAGTTTTAAATGATAATTTTGCAGCAGCTAAAGCACAAGCTTGTTTCGCGTCCTCAAGACCTGCTCGATCAATTTCGAATAGAACTTGGCCTGGACGTACAAGAGCAGCCCAATGTGAGTGTGGTCCTTTTCCTTTCCCCATACGTATTTCATTTGGTTTAGCAGAAATACTTACAGAAGGGAAAACACGGATCCATATTTTACCAGATCGTTTTAAGTGTCTGGTCATTGCACGTCTTGCAGCTTCGATACACCTAGCGTGTAATTTTGCAGGTTGAAGAGCTTTAATCCCACAGAACCCGAAGTTTAGATCGGTTTTTGCTGTAAGAGTAGATTTAGAAATGATTTCTCTGTTTCTAGGACCTTTTTTCTTAATGAAAGTGAAATTAAGCCTTCTATGAAACTTACGAAACTTTGTTTTCTTAGGAGCAAGCATAATAAAATATGAGATAAATGGTTATTCTCGTTAATAAAAATAAAAATGAGCCAGTCCAGCCGCAGGTTCCCCTACGGCTACCTTGTTACGACTTCACCAGAGTTACCAAGCTGGCCTTAGTCCTTAAACTACAATCTGGAAAAATAAATCCAAACTTCACAAAGAAGAATAAAGATAAAAATTTCAAGAGAGACTTAAGGTTTTCGGATCAACCCGACTTCCCCGGTGTGACGGGCGGTGTGTACAAAGCCCAAGAACATATTCACCGTGGCATGCTGATCCACGATTACTAGTGATTCCAGCTTCATGATCTCGAGTTGCAGAGACCAATCCGAACTAGGATAATTTTTTAGGATTTGCTCCGACTTTCATCATTGCATCCCTTTGTAATTACCATTGTATCACCTTTGTAGCCCAACCCATAAGGGCCATGAGGACTTGACGTGATCCCCACCTTCCTCCCACTTCTCATGGGCATTACGAAAAAGCAAATGAAAAATTTCGAAGGGGTTGCGTCCGTTATAGGATTTAACCAGACATTTCACAACACGAACTGCCGACAGCCATGCAGCACCTGTCTTTTTAATAATCTTCCCCCTCCTAAGGGAAAGAAAAAAAAGATGTCAAGGGTTGGTAAGGTTTTGCGCGTATTATCGAATTAAACAAGATGATCCACCACTTGTGTGAGCCCCCGTCAATTCCCTTGAGTTTCAGCCTTGCGACCGTACTCCCCAGGCGGAGTGTTTAACGCGTTAGCTAGACCTCGGATGTTTACACCCAAAGTGAACACTCATCGTTTACGGCGTGGACTAAAGGGGTATCTAATCCCTGTTGCTCCCCACGCTTTCGTCCCTTAGCGTCAGTCTAGACCCAGAAAGTTGCCTTCGCTTTCGGCCTTCCATCACATCTTCGCGAATTTAATCCCTACACATGACATTCCACTTTCCTCTATCTGACTCAAGACCTATACTTATCAAAGATAATCCAAAGGAGTTCTTTGGGATGGTTCTTTGAACTTATAAGCCCGCCTGCGGACCCTTTACGCCCAGTCATTCCGAATAACACTTGTCCCCTCCGTTTTACCGCGGCTGCTGGCACGAAGTTAGCCGGGACTTTTTGATTGGACTAAGTCATAATCTTTTGTCCAATTAAAGGGCTTTACTACCCGAAGGTTTACATCACCCACGCGACATAGCTAGATCAAGCTTCCGCTCATTGTCTAATATTCCTTACTGCTGCCTCTATCATTGAGTCTGGGCCGTGTCTCAGTCCCAGTGTGGCTGATCAACCTCTCAGACCAGCTAAAGATCTCTGGCTTGGTGAGCTCTTACCCCACCAACTACCTAATCTTACGCAAGCTCATCTCCTACCGGACTTGGCCTTTACCTATTTATGGCTATGTAGAAGGTAGATTCTTACGCATTACTCACCCGTTCGCCGCTCACTTTAAAAGTGCGCTCGACTTGCATGTATTAGGCTTGTCGCAAGCATTCATTCTGGGCCGGGATCATACCCTAGCTTTCTACCCTTTTGTCTCCCAATCTTGTCAGTACCTAAAGGGTTTTATTTTCTCTTTTCTTCCCAGCACGTGTAAACCGGTATTTAAGAGAACTTTTAAGGGGAATTTATCCCTTCTTATAATAATTCAAATATATGGGCCTTTTTCTTGGTTTCGCTTGTCCTAACCCTACTTTAAACCTAAAACCCCGTAGAGGGGCCTTCTAGTAGGGTTATAGAGGACATTTGACAAAGGAACATATTAAATTGGGCACTGGCAGACTCGAACTGCCGACCTTTCGCTTATCGGGCGAACGCTCTAACCAACTGAGCTACGTGCCCTGGGGGAAATGGGTACTTATTGAAATAAATCCAACTTTTAGGTACCCATGATAGAATGTACCTCATATAAGATAAATCTTATACGGAGTACGAATGAGATTGTAAAAAATTAAAGGTCTCATTTCTAGCCCCCATTACTAGAAAGATTTATACCTTTGGTATAATTCATGCCTGGAAAGACTCGAACTCTCAACTTTCAAATCCGTAGTTTGATACTCTATCCAATTGAGCTACAGGCACAAGGATACCTCCTCATAAGGGAGATAATCCTTTGAATAAGATAAAACTTATTCACAAAGGCCTCTTTCTCTACTAAGGGTGTTTACCAGAACATGATTCTGCACTTCATTTAGCACTAAGATTCGTAAGATAAACCTTAGTGTAGGTGAATTGCATCGTTAAGATAAATACAAGTAAGGATTGTAAATACATAAGCCTGAAGACTGGCAACGCCAAGCTCAAGACCTGTAAGCGCAAAGACAACTAGGAAAGGTCCTAGAGCACCAACAGCAAGGATCCCCCCAACTGAAAGCATAGTCCATGCGAAACCACTTAGGATTTTCACAAGTGTGTGTCCGGCCATCATGTTAGCGAATAAACGAACACCTAAACTGATAGCTCTGAAAGAGTAAGAAACAACTTCAAGAACTACAAGTAGAGGAGCTAGAACTAAAGGAGCACCAGCTGGCAGGAAGAAACTAAGGAAGTGAAGACCGTGTGTAAGGATCCCAATAAGTGTAACTCCAATGAAGATAGAAACAGATAGTCCAAAAGTAACTACCATGTGACTTGTTGAAGTGAAACTATAAGGGATCATACCGATTAAGTTCGCTGAAAGAATGAAAACAAAGATAGCGAAAATAAATGGGAAATAAGGTCTTCCTCTTGGTCCTACCTGGTTTTGTACCATATCGTAGATGAAATCATAAGTCATTTCAACGATAGATTGCCAGATAGAAGGAACAAGGCGTCCACCTTTAACTGTAGCAAACCAGATAAGGATACTTACAAGTCCTGTACCTGTAATTAAAAATAGAGAAGAGTTAGTGAAACTAATATCAAAAGGACCAAGTCTAAAAGGAATTAGGCAATTAATTGCAAATTGATCCAAAGGTGAAGATATTAGGGGCACAAAAAGACTGTTATTCATTATAAGAACCTTAATAAAAAATTTTGTGCTTTATTGGCCTCCCCACCAATAAATACTTACGAATAGGAATAGCCATACGACATCGACAAAGTGCCAATACCATGCGGCTGCTTCAAACCCAAAGTGGTGAGAAGGAGTAAAGTGGCCAAATCTTTGGCGGAATAAGCAAACTGTAAGGAAGACAGTTCCAATAAATACGTGGAATCCGTGGAAACCAGTAGCTAGGAAAAATGTACACCCATAAACACCATCAGAGATACTGAAAGGTGCCTCTACGTACTCAAGACCCTGAAGTCCTGTGAAGATAATAGCTAGGATTATAGTAACACCTAAAGCGTAAAGTGTTTGTTGCTTTTCACCACATAGAATAGCATGGTGAGCCCAAGTCACAGATGCTCCTGAAAGAAGAAGAATAAGTGTGTTAAGAAGAGGAACTTCCCAAGGACTTAGAACTTCAATTCCTTTTGGAGGCCAAATCCCACCGATATCAATACCGGGGGCAATGCTTGAGTGGAAGAATGCCCAAAAGAAGGCAAAGAAGAACATAATCTCAGAAACAATGAAGAGAATCATCCCCCAACGTAGTCCTGTTTGGACTGCAACTGTGTGATGACCTTCATAAGTAGCTTCTTTGACGATATCACGCCACCAAACGGCCATAGTATAAAGAAGACCTACGAAGCCAAAAGCAAACATGAATCCTCCATTTACATAAGAGTGCATCCACATTACAGCACCAATTGTTGTACATAGGGCTGAAAGTGAACCAAAAATTGGCCAGGGACTGGGATCAACTAGGTGAAAAGGGTGTCTTTGTAAAGTAGAACCTGACATGATTAAACTTCTATTTTATTTGTTACCCACTGAATATAATCATCAACTGGAACTGATTCTACAACAATAGGCATGAATCCGTGGTTTACCCCACAAAGCTCACTACATTGTCCATAGAATACTCCTTCACGTTTGATGAATAGACTTACTTGATTTAGACGTCCAGGGATTGCATCACACTTGACTCCTAATGAAGGAACTGCCCAACTGTGAAGAACGTCTGCTGCTGTTATAACAACACGGATATGTGTTTGAACTGGAAGAACAACACGGTTATCCACTTCTAATAGACGAAGTTGACCAGGCTCTAAATCATCTTCAGCAACCATATAACTTTCAAAAGTTAAAGCTTCTTCGTCGCTTACGTTATAATCTGAATACTCATATACCCAATACCATTGGTGACCTACAGCTTTTAAAGTAACTGCTGGATCAACAATTTCTTCCATTGAATATAGAAGAGCGAAAGATGGAAGTGCAATAAGAATTAGAATAAGACTTGGTGTTACTGTCCATAGGATCTCGATCAGAGTACCGTGTGTGATTTTGTGTGGAATAGGGTTTTTACTTGCATTGAAGTGGTAAAGGGTACGCCCTAGGACCCACATCACAAAAACTAGAATAAAAGCTAGGAAAAACATTAAGTCGTGGTGGAGTTCAATTAGACCCTCCATCACTGGTGTTGCTGGATCTTGGAAACCTAGTTGCCAAGGTTCTGCAGCATCACATAAAAATTCACGAAATAATTTCATGATTCTTTTCTTTTTCTTACAAAGATCTTCGAGATTCTTTTCCCGAATGATGGTTTATTATTATTAGGGGGGCCATGGACTTAAAGTCCATCGTCCCTTCCCTCTTAAGGGGTAATACCGAGACCTTTTCAGGTTTTTTCGGACCACATGAATCTTTTTTTATCTCCCCAAGTTGGATTTGAACCAACGACCAAACGGTTAACAGCCGTTTGCTCTACCACTGAGCTATTGAGGATGATCCCGAATGGGATGAATCCATCCAAGACCTTTCGATCTTTTGGACGAATTCTCCATTAAGAGGCTTTCTGGATTGTTCTAGAGAACTCTCTTGCATTCTGTTCGAATACTTCTTGACGTTTTACTTTTGGATCGTTATGAAGAGTTAAAAGGATTGCTCCAATCATCGCAACTAAAAGAATAAAACTTGCCATAAAGAAGTAGTAAAAGTAATAAGTGTAGATAACTTGCCCGATTGCTTCTATACCTGTCTTTTGTCCTAAGGTTGTTCCCCAGTGTAAATATTCAGGAATAAGTGCAGAATCATTATCTAGAGAAGTAAATGCCAGTGGATTTAAGGGGACAAATTCTTTGTCAAGGGCAATGATCACTTCTAGGAAGAAGATTAGACCAATACCTGCACCCACCGGAACGTAACGTAGCATACTTTCTTGCCTCTCTTCTATCTTAATGTTAAGCATCATGACAACGAATAGGAATAGAACTGCAATTGCCCCAACATAGACAACTAAGAAGATCATTGCAAAGAAATCTAAACCTTGAAGAATTAAAATTCCACTAACGTTGACGAAGACTAAAATTAGATATAGAACAGAGTAAACTGGGTTATTCGCTCTAATAACCATAATAGAAGAACTAATACCCAAAGCTGCAAAAACTGCCAAGAATAAATTCATATTAATTTATATGTGTTAAATATTTAATTCCTCTTTATGAGAATGATAATGCTGCTGCGTGACTCAATAGGAAGAATGGTGAAGGGTAAAGGAAGATAAATAGAATTCCAAAGAATGTAATTCCAAGTAAGAATCCTTTTTGCCCGTCGATTCCAACTAAAGGTTTAAGTTGAACTTCCTCCGCTTTGTGGAAATACATAAGCTTAATGATGCTAATGTAATAGAAGCAACTTATCACGCTTGATAATACGCCTAGAATAGCTAGAGAATACAGAGAAGCATCTAAAGCAGCAAAGAATAAGTAGAATTTACTTAAGAATCCTGCTAGAGGTGGGATCCCTGCCATAGAGAATAGGGTAAGACTGAAGGTTAGAGCTAAGATTGGGCTCTTAAGGTTAAGGTTTTTTAAATCTAATAGGAACCTAGGTTCTCCTTCACGTGTTCTTAAACTTAAGACAACGCTGAAAGCGTTAATTGTCATCACAAGATAAATAAGAAGGTAAAGGAAAATACCTTGTAATCCTTGTAGACTTCCAGTAGCAAGTCCAATTAGCATATATCCTACATGACCAATAGAACTAAAGGCTAAAAGTCGCTTGATCTTCACCTGAGATAAAGCACCAAAAGATCCAAAGACCATTGAAGCTAAGCTACAGAAGAAGAAAATCTGCTGCCAAGAGAATAAGAAGTCAAAGAATCCAAGATAGAAGACTCTTATTAGAACTCCAAATAAAGCTAATTTAGGAGCAACAGAGAAGAAAGCTGTAATGACTGTAGGAGCACCTTCATAAACATCAGGAGACCACATGTGGAAAGGAGCTGCACTGATCTTGAATAAGAAAGCAACGCTTAAGAATAAAAGACCGACAACAACAGATCCTTGTGTGAATAGGTCTGTAGGACCTACACCTGTAAATAGGATTCCAAGGTCCTCGAAGTTTGTTGTTCCTGTTAAACCATAGATAAGAGAAGCACCAAATAGATAGAACCCTGAAGAGAAAGCACCTAAAACGAAGTATTTAAGGCCAGCTTCTGTAGAATATTCATTATCTCGCTTTAAAGCAGCTAATACATAAAGACCTAAACTTTGGAATTCAATAGCCAGATAGAGAGAGATAAAGTCATAAGAAGAAACCATAAGCATTAAGCTTAATGTAGCTAATAAGAGTAAGATAACGTACTCAAAAGCTTTAATTCGTTCTTGTTGTAGATAAGAAAAACTAAGGCCAAAGATACATAGAGTGCTGAGAAGGATAAGAGCTTTTAGATAAGCGGACATTCCATCTATGATTAATGTATTAAAACATAAAATCATATTCATTAAAGGGCTTTCACATAAAAGAATAAATGTAAAAGCAAGGCATAAGCCTCCAACCCATAATTGATGAGAAGTCATTTCCGACTCTCTCCCTTTTTCGTACCAAACACCATAACCTAAAAGCGTAGATAATCCCAGAAGTAAGAAAGTTTCTGGAATAAGGCCTAAGAAATCAGATTCGAATAAATAAAACATTTTCTATATATTTTAAAACTTATGAAATCTTTCCATCTACTACAAGACTTCCATCAATAGGAGGTCTTGAAAAATTCTCAAGAAGATTATAAACTGAAGCGTGGATTTCGTCTAAGAAGACTTCAGGATAAATCCCCATCCATAAAACTGCTCCAATTAAAGGAACAAAGGTATAGAATTCTCTGCGGTTTAAGTCAGAATATGTAGAAATGAAATGAGGCTTAAATGCTCCGAAAGCTACTCGGTTATATAACCATAGAGAGTAGGCAGCACCTAAGACCATTCCTGTAGCTGCTAGGAAGCAAATGAAAGGATTTGATACAAATGTACCTGATAAAACCATAAACTCACCAACGAAACTACTTGTTCCTGGTAAACTGATGTTCCCCATAGTAAAGAATAGGAAAACAGCTGAGAAGATAGGCATTGTATGGACGCTACCTCCATAATAACGTAGAAGACGTGTTTTATATCTATCATACATAACACCAACGCAAAGGAAGAGTCCTGGTGAGACTAAGCCGTGACTTAACATTAAAAGAATACTTCCTTCTACACCTAAAGGATTTAAACTAAAGAGACCTAATGTCACAAAATTCATGTGGGCCACTGAAGAGTAAGCAATAATCTTCTTTAAATCCACTTGTCGAACTGTTGTTAAAGATGCATAGATTACTGCAATTACACTCATAGTAAAGACTAGAGGGGTGAAGTAAAGAGATGCGTCTGGGAAAAGTGGAATAGAGAAACGAAGGAAACCATAAGTTCCTAGTTTCAGAAGAATACCTGCTAGGATGACAGATCCTGCTGTAGGTGCTTCAACGTGAGCTTCAGGAAGCCAAATGTGAACAGGAAGCATAGGGACTTTAACTGCAAATGAAGCAAAGAATGAAAGCCACAGAATAATTTGTGCCATTTCACTAAATTCAGCAGCATAAAGAAGTTCTACTTGTGTTGTTCCTGTCTGAGAATAAATCATTAGGACTCCTAAGAGCATAAGAACAGACCCTAAAAGGGTATAAAGGAAAAACTGATAAGCTGCTCTAATTTTTCTTTCCCTTGATCCAAAGATCCCGATAATGAAGAACATTGGAATAAGTACACTTTCAAAGAATACATAGAAAAGAAATAGGTCTAAAAGACAGAAGACAGCAATCATCAGTGCCTCTAGGACAAGAAAGGCAATAACATACTCTTTTTGTCTTTCAATACTTTCCCACCCAGCCAGAAGGCATAAAGGAATTAAGAAAGCACTTAAAACAACAAAGAATAATGAGATACCATCAATCCCTAAAATAAGGTAAATATTTGACGTACCGAGCCATGGTGCTTCATAGACAAATTGGAATTTTGTCGATGAGGGGTCAAAGAAGACCCAAGCCAAGAGAGAAAGCATAAAAGTTGCTGAAGAGATCAACAGACCTCCAACTCTAATTGTTTTCACCGATGAGGAAGGCACGAAGAATAAAATAACACTACCTACTAAAGGAAGAAGGATAAGTGAAGGTAATAGATAAGAAACCATTTGGGGTGCTTATTTTCTTCTATATTTTTACAAAACGGACTTTTAGCCCTTTATTAACCAAGGACTTTTTCCTCATCCGTGGTTTTCTCCCCTGCTAAAAAATAGCTCATAAAGGCTAAACCAAATACAAACCATAAACGAGGATCAACCCAAACTTGGATTAAATTTTCTAAACTTAAAAGTGTTAATAAGAATGTTAACCCTAGAAGCATTACAAATGCATAGTGATAAATAAGACCACTCTGTAGTTTGTGGATCTGGTTCACAAGATCACGGATCCCTTGTGTAATTCCGAAAGGCCCTAAGATTTCTAGAACACCCTTATCAATACTTTTAAATGATACATTGTAACCGAAATTTAAAGCCGGTGTACCAATATAATCATTATAAACTTTGTCGAATAGCCAACGACGATTTAAGAAAGTATAAAGATTCAGGCCTAAAGCCGTTAATTTCATCTTATATACTGTCGGACTTAAGTAAGGAGAGTTAATGAAAAGACCTAAGAACCCACCAATACATGTTAATACAAATGGTAAGTGCTTAATTGACTGATCAATATACTCAGCTTCTAGTCCTGTATTGTGAGTTGGTAGATTTACAATAGCATTTTGCCAGAAAGGAGTACCAAGTCCCACCATAAGTTCTTTTCCTAAGAATCCACTAAATAGACTTCCAATTCCTAGAACGATTAGAGGAAGAGCCATTTGGAATGGAGCTTCATGAATACCTTCATAAGCCTTTTTAGGCCCTTTAGGTTCACCTAAGAATGTTAATGAAACTAAACGGAAAGAATAATAAGAAGTACAGAATGCCGCACCACACCCTAAAATGAATGTGAAATCACCACTTAAAGTGAAATGAGCATAAGAAACTTCAAGTAAAGCATCTTTTGAATAGAATCCACTTAAGAAAGGGAAACCTACAAGAGCTAAAGAACCAAGAAGCATCATTGTATTAGTGAAGGGAAGAGCTTGGCCTAAACCACCAAGTCTTCGCATATCTTGTTCTCCAGCCATTGCGTGGATCACAGAACCTGCGCCTAAGAAAAGAAGAGCTTTAAAGAAAGCGTGGTTTGCTAAGTGGAAAACTCCTAAATCATAGTGAGATAGACCACAAGCAAATACCATATACCCTAGCTGACTACAAGTAGAGTAAGCAATTACACGTTTTAAGTCATTTTGGACAAGACCTGTAGTTGCTGCAAAGAATGCTGTCATACCACCGGCTAAAGCAATAACCCCTAAAGCATCTGGTGCATACTCATAAAGAGGAGAACACCTTGCGATTAAGAATACACCTGCTGTAACCATTGTAGCAGCGTGGATAAGGGCAGATACTGGTGTAGGACCCTCCATAGCGTCTGGTAGCCATGTGTGTAAACCAATCTGAGCAGATTTACCAGTAGCTCCAACGAAAAGAAGGATTCCTATAAGAGTATATGCATGGAATTCTGTTCCAAAGAAAACGATTTTCTCATCACTTAAGTGCGGGGCACAAGCGAAAACACTTTCAAAGTTAACACTTCCAAAAATTGTATATAGAGCAAAGATACCAAGACCAAGGCCGAAATCACCTACACGGTTCATCATCATAGCCTTAATAGCAGATTTATTAGCTTGTAATCTAGTATACCAGAAGTTGATAAGTAGATACGAAGCTAAACCGACACCTTCCCAACCTACAAACATTTGTAAGAAGTTATCTCCTGTAATAAGGATTAACATAAAGAAGGTAAATAGAGAAAGATAACTCATAAACCTAGGTAAGTGAGGATCCTCTCCCATATAAGATGTTGAGTATAAGTGAACTAAAGTACTTACAGAAGTTACAACTACACACATTGTTCCTGTTAGAGGGTCAAAAAGAAGACCCCATGTAGCGTCCCAAGATTCACTTAAGAACCAAGGGCTTACTGAAAGTGTACATGAGCTTCCACAGATACCTACTTCATAGAAGACGATACAGCTAAAGAAGAATGTTAGTGCTAAAAGACTTGTTGTTAAGACTCCAGCTCCTCTTCCTCCTAGGAAACGCCCAAAACCTGCGGCCCCTATAAAACCCATAAGGGGAAGACCTAGAATGCACAAATACATTTATTTTGTTTTTTCTAAATACTGAATTTTCTTGAATTCTAATGAAGCACGACGGCCCTTTGGTTTTATACACCAAAAATCATTCGTACCCCATTTTAATCCTTTTTAAACTCGACGCTTCTTACGTAACCTGCAACCATTATGCGGAAGACGTATTTGGTCTTTTATACGTAAGATTTTTAATCGAGTTCCTGCCAAACCTCGACAACTATTATGTCGTCCTCTACCAACACCCTTTAAATGAATTATCACACCTCGGTATCCTAGGTCTATTGCCCTATAACCAATATTTTGGCCTGCTACAAAACTTGCGTAAGGACTCTTTCGTTTCTTACGCTTAAAGCCAACAGATCCATTAGATACCCAAGCTTTAACATCTTTATTTAAATCTGTTAAGCTTATTATTGTATTTTTTAACCCTGCGTTTATATGAACAATTCCTATACGATTTTTAGGAATCCCTCGACGCAAGAATGATGTCTCTTTACGTTGTCTACGCAACTTATAATAATTACTCTTATTACCTTGTCGCTTTGACTTTACTGAAATCCGAGAATATCTTCTTATATGGTTAAAAATATCAACACTCTTACCCATTTCGAAAACCATATCTTTTTTAGATAAGGTTCTTTTATTATCTATTTTATTTAAAGAGTCAACTTTCTTCGTCTTTAACCAATAAGGAATCTTATTATACTTTCTCAGTCTTCTTAACCCTCTGTTAAAGCATTTTTCATGATATCCTAAACTTATTGGATCTTGCGGACGCTTATAGAATTTTCTTCTATGATAATACGGTATATAAAGATGACCCTTTTCATTTCCTTGGGCTTCAAGGAAATTTCCTTTTTTCATTGAGAATGAGTCTGAGTCTCGGAGAGAATTCTTATATTCCTCTCGATACTTTACCCGTTTTTCCCAATGTCTTATTCTTCTTAACCAAGATTTAGGGCGTTCCTCCCATTCTCTTATCCAGTACCTGTTCTTTCGTGTCCTTTTTTTTAAGTCCTGGTATAAAGGTTTCCAGCCCTTAAAATTAGCAAGACTACCTTTTCTTGGTAATCTTTCCTTTTTCATAGACATTTTAGAAATTACAGGAGATTTCGAAGAAATACTTTGTTTAACTTCGTTTTTCATTATTCTATTTTTTTAAATAATTAAAATTTCTTTGGAATACAAAAATATCCCTAAGATTTGTAATAAGAGAAAGTAGATAAATCTTTTCTTTCAAATGACTTTCTTTTAAAAGATATATCTACAATGGTAGGTATACTTCTATCTATCTCAGACTCAAGTTTGAATCGAAGATCTTTTATTTTTTCATTTTTCTCTGTATATTTTTCTTTAGGCATTTTTAAGTACCCGTTTATAACATGGAATTCTACTTCCCTTTCGGTTTCGTTTTCCATGTTTTCAAGATTTATATGAGAAATTTTATTTAATAAAGTGTCTTTTACTTCAGAGTCCATAGGTAAACTTTCTAAATCCTCCGAGAGAGAAGATTCTACAAAAGAGGCCTTCTCTAGAATGGATGAGATACGTTTTTGACTGTTAAATCCATCTGTTATAGAATTCTTCAGTTCCTTTAAACTTATATCTTTATCATTCTTTACCTTATACAATTTAGTTAAAAAACTTTTAAAAAGATAAGGTACTCGGCCTTCCAAGACTGATGCACTTAAAAAAGGAGGAGTCTCTTTCTTTAAAGGCATGGGGTTATTAAGAAGGGCAGAAAATTTAGTAGTTTTCTGCGAAATAGAATCTTCGATAAGAGTTTTCTTAAAGTTCATACGAGACTTTGGTCCCTTATTTACTTTAGGAGTAGACTGAGTAGGCTTAAAACTCTTATTTTTAGACTTATAATTTCTGCGTGTAGGAGTAATTTCCATTATTAAAAATTATTCCCAATCTAAAGCACCTTTTTTCCACTCATACACAAAACCTAAGGTCAGAATAAGTAGGAAGAAGATCATAGTCCAAAAGCCAAAGAAGTTAATCTCTCCTAGTACAAGAGACCAAGGGAATAGAAAACTAACTTCTAAGTCGAAGATAATAAATAAAATAGCAACCAAGTAGAAACGAATATCAAATTTCCCTCGAGCATCATCGAAAGGATCAAATCCACACTCATAAGCAGAGATCTTTTCAGGGTCAGCTTTTTGAGGAGCTACAATGAAAGGGATACCAACAAGGATAAGTGAAAGTCCTAAGCTGATAATTAAGAAAATAAAAATGGGAAAAAATTCGGTCATATTTTATAATACAAAAAGGTTCGGATAAGAATAAAGACTTTTATGTCTTAATAACGGTTCTTGGATTTATTCCAATTATGTAAGTTTTATCTTATTTTTTTACCGTTAGGATATCCTTTATAAATCGGGAAAGACGGGACTCGAACCCGCGGCTTCCGGCGTGACAGGCCGACACTCTAACCAAACTGAGTTACTTCCCCTATTTTAGTCGCAACGGATGTTTATGAGACACCCGTTGACTTACGTACTTGGAATAAATCCAAGTTGAAAGAATTAATTCTCTCTTTATGACTGAAGGCTGTTAACAAATGTTTCTGTGTAATCTTTCACATATGAATCAACGGCACCCATTAGCTCGTCTGAAAGAGCCTTCTCCTTATGGATACGGCTTAGAAGACCAGCGTCTGCGTTTTTCACAAGACCTTCTTCATATGCTGCGATGTCTGAAATTTCAAGTTTGTCAAGGTAACCTTTTGTTCCTGCGTAGATAACAAGAACTTGTACTTCGAATGGCAGAGGACAGTACTGACCTTGCTTTAGAAGTTCTGTAAGTCTTTCACCACGTTTTAGTGTGAATTGTGTAGCTGCATCAAGGTCTGAACCAAACTGAGCGAAAGCGGCAACTTCACGGTACTGAGCTAGAGTAAGCTTAAGTGTACCACCAACCTGCTTCATAGCTTTCACCTGAGCTGCAGATCCAACACGACTAACAGAAAGTCCTACGTTTAGAGCTGGACGGATTCCTTTGTAGAATAGTTCAGTTTCTAGGAAGATCTGACCATCTGTAATAGAAATCACGTTTGTTGGGATATATGCAGAAACGTCACCCGCTTGTGTTTCAATAACAGGAAGTGCTGTTAGAGAACCTGCACCTTCATCATCAGATAGTTTTGCTGCACGCTCTAATAAACGAGAGTGTAGATAGAAAACATCTCCTGGATACGCCTCACGACCTGGGGGTCTACGTAGAAGAAGAGACATCTGACGATATGCAGTTGCCTGCTTACTTAAGTCATCAAAGATGATTAAGGCGTGCATTCCGTTGTCACGGAAGTATTCAGCGATAGCAGAACCTGAATAAGGTGCTAAGAACTGTAAAGGAGCTGGGTCAGATGCTGTTGCAGCAACGATTACTGAGTAATCCATTGCTCCTGCTTCTGCTAAACTTCTTGATAAGTGTGCAACTGTTGAACGTTTCTGTCCAATAGCTACATAAACACAATATAGTTGTTTTGTAGTGTCACCTGCCTCAAAAGCTTCCTTTTGGTTTAGGATTGTATCGATAGCAACTGCTGTTTTTCCTGTCTGACGGTCACCAATGATAAGCTCACGCTGACCACGTCCGATTGGAACTAGACTATCAACAACTTTTAGTCCTGTTTGAACTGGCTCTGTAACTGGTTGACGGGCTAGAATCCCTGGGGCTTTTACCTCAACACGAGAACGTTCTACGTCCTTCAAAGGGCCTTTACCATCAATAGGGTTTCCTAGGGCGTCTACAACACGGCCAAGAAGACCTTTACCGACTGATACGTCAACAATAGAACCTGTACGCTTAACTAGATCACCTTCAAGAATAAGTGTATCGTTACCGAATACAACTACTCCAACTGCTTGGTTTTCTAGGTTAAGTGCCATTCCTTTGATACCGCTAGAGAACTCAACCATTTCTCCAGCCTGAATGTTTTTTAAACCGTATACACGGGCGATACCATCTCCTACTGAAAGAACTCGACCTACTTCTTCGTATTTAAGTTCTACATAGTAGTCAGAGATACGCTTTTCTAATAATTTAGAGAATTCGCTTCCTCCTGATCTCATTTGGATCTTTTTTTAATTACTTTTATTTTCTTTTCAACATCCTTAAAAAACGGTGTTTTAAAAGATACAAAATTGGAATAAATCCAACAAAGAATCATGTACCTTTAAAATTTATTTATTTGCTATGAGAGTAGCGAGTACCCCATTTTAAAGGGATTTCGTAATTTCCCCCTTATATCTTATAAAATAAGATAAATTATCGGTGGATGGAGGATAACCTCCGCATATATCCCAATTAGCTTTTATCCTCTGTGTGCACCAGAGGGTTCCATGGAGACTGTAAATCAAAGCTCCTGAATTCTTGAGGCATTTCTAGTGGCTCATAGATAACTCGTTTGTTTGATTCATCATAACGAACTTCTGTAAACCCACTTAGAGGGAAGTCTTTACGTAGAGGATATCCTTCGAAACCGTAGTCTGTAAGAATTCTACGAAGATCTGGGTGATCCTGAAAGAAAATCCCATAAAGATCCCAAGCTTCTCGCTCGGCCCATCCTGCGTTACTAAAGATTGAAGTAACAGACGAAACACCTTTATACTCATCAACGCGAGTTTTGACACGAATACGTGCGTTAGAAGAAACACTTAATAGTTCATAAACAACCTCAAAGCGTCTTTCTTTAGAAGGGTAATCTGCACCACAAAGCTCAATAAGAAGTTTATATTGACATGAAGTATGATCTCGTAAGAAAGTTAGAATCTCTTTTACGTTCTCAGGTTCAACGATGATTGTACCTTCATTTTTTTGCACGTGAATTTCCTGGACTAAACCGGGAACTGTTAGCATAAGATTATGAAGAAATGATTTCATATACTTAGTGGAATGAATATTAAATTTGACCAACCTTAAAAACAGGAAGAAAAGATTTATAAGAGTAGCGAATACCCCATTTCTTTTCTTTCTCATAAATACTTTTAAAGCATTCATAATGAACATTGATAAAAATGCCGAAGAAACCTTATTTCTTAGACCCTTTGGTTCGATACCACCAACGGAAATGAGAGAAAGGTCGATTCTCCTCAGCAAGTTTATGAACTTCTAAACGTTTCGTATATGCATATCCAGTTTTGGAATACACATCAAAAAGTTCGCGTGATAAGCCTTCTTTAAATGCACATTTATTAAAGCTGTTTCGGCGAGCACCTTCAAGAAGCCATCTAAGGCCTAGGCCTCTACTTTTTTCTCTATTAATCGGTCCTGGGACTTGGTAGACTGTACCTTTTACAACTACAGGTCGCAGACTGACTAGAGGGGAAGCTAAATCTACAACACGCTCAAAGAAATCTAATGTAGACATTGGCTCAGAGTTTTCACCACGGGGCCACTTAGGGTCAGACTTCATAGAAAAGAATGCCTTCTCTACGTTTTTATAAGCTTTGGTTAATTTACCATCTCTCATAGATAAGCGTATAAAACGAACTAAGTCTTCTTTCCCTTGGGTATTATTAGAAGGAAAATCCTGGAATACCCAAGTTCTAAGTGTATCCTTTTTTCTTTTTGTTTGACTCATTGACAATTATCTTATTAACTTTCGTCTTTAGGTTTCTTTGTTCCGTATTTTGAACGTCTTTGTCGTCGCTGCGGAAGGCTTCCTAGATCATATAATCCCCTAACGCAATGATATTTCACGCCAGGAAGATCTTTTACACGACCTCCACGAACACAAACTACAGAGTGCTCTTGAAGTTTATGCCCTTCACCAGGAATATAAGCAAAGACTTGTGCACCTGAAGTTAAGCGGACCTTCGCAAGCTTTCGTAAAGCAGAATTAGGTTTTTTAGGTGTTCTTGTAAAGACTCTCATACAGACCCCTTTTCGAGTTGGAGATCCTTGTAAACCTAAAAGGCGTCCTCTTCCTTTTTTAACATCTTTTCTCTTATTACGGAGAAGTTGGTTCGTAGTAGGCATAGTAAATTTTATAAAATAAATAAATAGTCACCCCCCTGCCACCTAATTGGAGTCAATCCAAGATTAGCGGATATAACGGGGGAAACTCTTTTATATACATGGTTGGAATAAATCCAAGTTAATTCTTATGAAGCTAAACTTCTTGAATACTTCGCTTCTAGGCGTCCAAGAATTGGAACAAATACAAGGAAGTGTACAAAGAAGTATACAGATGCGATTTGCCCTACTTCAACGTAAGGTGTTTCAACTGGTTTCATACCGATCCATCCTAAGATTAAGCAGTCAGCTAATAGAAGCCAGAATAGCTTTTTGTGGATAGGGCGGAATAGAGAACTTCTAACTTCACTTGTTTGTAGGAATGGTAAAGCTAATAGGCATGCGAATACAAGACCGATAGCTGCAACACCTCCAAGTTTGTTAGGAATACTTCTTAAGATAGCATAAACCCATAAGAAATACCACTCAGGTACGATGTGAGCCGGAGTAGACATAGGGTTTGCAGGGATGTAGTTATCAGGGTGTCCTAAGAAGTTTGGTGCGAAATACACGAAAACTGAGAAGAACACTCCAAATGAAACCCAAGCAACAAGGTCTTTCACAAAGCAGTAAGGATAGAAGCTCATTTTGTCAACAGAAGCATCAAGACCAAGAGGGTTATTAGAACCATATTGGTGAAGAGCAGCGATGTGTACAATAGAAGCACCTGCAATGATAAATGGAAGAAGATAGTGTAAACTGAAGAAACGGTTTAATGTTGCGTTATCTACAGAGAATCCTCCCCATAACCAAGTAACGATAGAGTTACCTACAACGGGAATTGCACTTGCTAATGATGTAATAACAGTAGCTCCCCAGAAACTCATTTGTCCCCAAGGTAGAACATAACCAATAAAGGCTGTTAGGATCATTAGAAGAAGAATAACAACTCCTAAGCACCAAACTGCCTCTCTTGGACTTACATAACTAGCGTAGTATAGTCCACGGAACATGTGAATATACACCATGATAAAGAACATACTTGCTCCATTCGCGTGAAGATATCGAAGAAGCCAACCTCCTTCAACATCACGCATAATGTGCTCCACACTTAAGAAAGCAAGATCCACGTGAGGTGTATAGTGCATTGCTAGGAAGATCCCTGTTGCGATCTGAACTCCTAAGCAAATTCCTGCTAATGAACCAAAACTCCAGAAATAGTTAATATTAATAGGAGCTGGGTAATCGATTAAGTGGTCTGTCACTAGAGATAGACCTGGTTGGTTAAGCACCGAAAGTCTCTTAGATCCTGTCTTTTCACGATCTTGAAGAAGTTTCGGATCATATAGGTTATCAGCCTTTACAAATCTTTTTGCCAATTCTTTTCTTTCCATTTGAATACGATCTTCATTAGACATAAGATCATACGCAGGACCTTTTTGAGATAAAAGCATCTCCATAGGTTTTGGAAGTGTATTTGATCCCGAAGAAACTTTCGAGATTAAATCATTTAGAAAAGGTAGGCGAGGTAAAATACCGCTAACAAAAGCTTTATTCTTTGCCTTCATTTTGTGTTTTTATCTTTTTTAAATTTTCTGCTTGATGAGCTTACGCTCTTTTCATGCAAAAGGATAAGAGTATGGGAGTAGCGAATACGCCACTAAATACTCCATTGTTTTTTGGTTATTCTCAACGACTCACGCGGAATAGACCGATCTTTATCTTGATGAATTTGGATCACTATAAGAAAAAACTTATAAAGAGTATGAGAGGGGCGAATACCCCATTATCGAATACCCAACAAGATAAGCCTACATCCAGAATACCGAAATTGGAGTAAAAAGAATGTATTTTTGTTTTTTTAATTAGTACAAGAAAAAGTCTTTATTACTAAAGAATAGGTTCTTGCCTATCAACGTAGTAGTCTTCTACGGTAGTAAAAATAAGTTTAAAGGATGACTTCCCGCTTAGATGCTTTCAGCAGTTATTCATACAGACGTAGCGAGCCGGCGATGCATTAGGCAATACAACCGGTAAACCAGAGGTCAGCTTAATCTCGATCCTCTCGTACTAGAGAGAAAACCTTTTAATTTTTCACTATAAATGCTAGATAGGAACCGAACTGTCTCACGACGTTCTGAACTCAACTCACGTACTGCTTTAATCGGCGAACAGCCGAACCCTTGGAAGCTTCTTCACCTCCAGGACGCAATGAATCAACATCGAGGTGCCAAACAACTCCGTCGATATGAACTCTTGGGAGGTATTAGCCTGTTATCCCTGGCGTTTCTTTGATTCGTTGAGCGAGAGCCTTTCCACGAAGGACTCCCGGATCACTACGGCCGACTTTCGTCCCTGCTCGATATGTCTATCTCGCAGTCAAGCAAGTTTTTGTCGTTACACTTTAGAAAGGGTTTCCAATCCAATCAAACCTACCTTCGCACACCTCCGTTACACTTTGGGAGGCGACCACCCCAGTCAAACTACCCACCATTCAATGTCCCTTTTTCTTAAAAAGGTAAGATTCCCAGTAAATCCAGAGTGGTATTTCACTGATGTCCCTTAAAAACCGAAGTTTTTAAGAAACTCCCACTTATGCTACACAAGAGAGACCAGGTTTCAATGAAAGGTTATAGTAAAGAAGCACAGGGTCTTCCCGTCTAGGCACTTATACTCCGCATCTTCACGGAGAATTCAATTTCACCGAATCCATTTTTGAGACAGCGGGGCAGTCATTACACCATTCATGCAGGTCCATAATTAGTGGACAAGGAATTTCGCTCGTTTAAATATCCAAAATATGGATACAAGCCCCACTTAAGTTTCCTTAGTGGACGGACTTTCTCTTAAGATTCGAATTTCGTTTATACCCTCTGTGCTTAAATGCAAGCCTTCTGACATCATCTTTAAAACACGACGAAACTTCAGGAAATCCTGGCGTTTTCTCGTTTTCAATTTATGTTTCTCGAAAAAAGGTATAATAATTGTCTCGAGTGCTTTTCGTTCTCGCACCCGGAAACAAAGAATATCTGGTTTTTCGTGACGTACAATGCCACATTTAAAGAAGGCTTTTAAACCATAAAGCACTTGCACATCTCTTTTATGCTGAGTAACTACGAATTCAGGCAAAACCTGAATACCGTTTTTCATTGTAGGATTCTTTGAGATACCGATATGGAAACATCCTTCGCCATCTACAAAACCTACTACCCATCTAGGATGTAAATTCATTTTCGTATCTTCCGGACATAAAGTCTCTGAGGATTCTTTTAAAATATTAAAAGTCTTTCCTGCTGATTGTCCCCCTGTCTTGATCATTTTTACTGCTTAATATAAAGATTAAACGAGTAGATCGAAGTTTTTGAGGATGTTCCAGCATATGGTCCGGTTTTACTAAGGCAACGTAATTCACCTTAGGATCGTTAGAGTTACGACCGCCGTTTACTGAACAATAAGTTCCAAGCTCCATCCATAAAGGATTTCACCTTTCCCCTTAAGTTTGCAGCACCGGGCAGGTGTCAGACCTTATACAGCGTTTTACAACTTAGCAAAGTCTTGTGTTTTTGGTAAACAGTTGCTACCCCCGATTTCGTGCCACCTTAATAATCTAAAATTAGTTAAGGTCCCCCTTCTTCCTAAGTTACGGGGTCATTTTGCCGAGTTCCTTAAAAATGGTTCTTTCGATCACCTTTGTAGATTTCTACTCCTTCACCAGTGGCGGTTTCCAGTACGGTTTTATTATCTTGATTTTTCCAGTTCACTTAATTTCTTCCAACTTTTCTCCAACGAAAGAAGAAAGAATCTCTCGTGAATCTTTCAAGATACATTCCCATCGACATACCCTTTCGGGTCCTTTTTCATCTTAGGGGCCGTTTTACTCTACGCTGATTCACAATGCGTAGAAAACCTTGAAGTTTCGGTGATCATGTATTTCACATGATTTTACGTTACTCATATCAGCATAGTCACTTGTGAGATCTTCCTTGTATTCTTGAGAATAAAGGTCTACGATACACACAACGCTCCCCTACCACATAGGATTCTTGATCCTATATCTATAGCTTCGG
>MDSY01064893.1_pt1 | contig 39154 bp, 36 predicted proteins | sample 811131 | NCBI WGS metagenome assembly MDSY01 (sample SAMN05326643, study PRJNA326480) | marine metagenome | isolation source: seawater | place: Atlantic Ocean: South West | collected 2010
AAGTCTGATAGCTCGGTAACAGTTTGCTGCAGCGATTGTCCAGTTTTATCAATAGTGGGTTTTTGGAGGTGTTTCTGTAAGTTATGCTCAAACTTTAGGAGACTGATTGCAGCACGGGCTATATCCCTTGGCCGCACAGAGTTATTTTGATCGAGCAATGACCCAATTAGTTTTTGTAGCCCTGGGTTCGGCCTTTGAAACTCTATCCCTTTGAGAGCAATGCCAATGTTGTAGTAGGCTTCAGCGTGATCAGGCTTGATGGCGAGGGCCTTGTTGTAAGCTTCTATTGCCTCTTCCAGCTTACCTTGGTCTTTTAGAGTAACGCCCATGTTGCTATAGGCCTCAACATAATCAGGCTTGATAGCTAGAGCCTTGTTATAAGACTCGATTGCTTCTTCCAGCTTACCTTGCGCTTTGAGAGCATTGCCCATGTTGTAGTAGGCTTCAGCGTGATCAGGCCTGATGGCAAGGGCTTTTTTAAAGTGGCCTATGGCCGTGTTGGCCTCACCTTGCTTGTTGAGTGCTATGCCTAGGTTTAAATGCATTGACGCCATGCCAGGTCTTACTTCCAGAACCTTCTCAAAGCTCTTTACTGCTAATGCACTATCATCTGCTTTTTGGTTGAAGGCTGCCAACAATGAGAAGCTTTTCTCATAATTTGGATCAATTTCAATCATTTTGATCAAAAGTAAAATAGCTTCAGAATACTGTTTGGCTTCGGCATGTAATCTAAGAACTAAATCCCAGATTTGTTTGATATGAGGTTTTAACCTGTGTGCTTGCTCAAGGTCAGTTAACGCCTCAGGCTTATTTTCTTGGCTCAACCTTATTAAACCTCTGTTGATGAATGCCTCAGCGTAATTAGGATTAAGCTCGATTGCCCTATTCAAAACTTCAAGGCTGTCAGTAATTTCCTCGTTTGCCCTGAAGCAAGCTCCAAGCACCCCCATTCCCTCAACATCATCTGGAAATCTTTGACTGGTGTCTCTCGCAACATTTAAAGCTTCTAGGATTTTTTGCTCCTTCAGCATTAGTCGGACCGTGTTCCATCTTACTGAGGCATTGCCAGGAGCGATCTCCTTGGCTTTATCGAGATAAAATTTAGCTGCCTCTACCTGATCTTCTAAGAGTAAGCAGTGCGATAGTAAGGCAAGTAAATCAACGTCTTGGGGAAAACGGTTTATTTCATTCTTTAGCAGGTCAATTGCTTGGTTAAATTCTCCATTTTCTCTAAGCTGAATAGCGGTAGTCAGAATGCTAATTTGGCTTTTTTCTAATATTTTGGTATTAGAATTATCTTGGGTGGTTATATTTTGGGGTATATTCAGCCTGTGCTCCAACTTATCAATGCAATCACCCTTAGCACCTTTGCTCTTAGCTTGATCCAGCACTGCCCGGGCATCAGTAAACTTATCTAGTTTAATCAAAGTATCGATATAGCTATTCCAGAACTGCACCATAGCTGAGTTTGCCTCTAATGCTGTCTTAAAGAACGGAAGTGCTTCTTGAACCTTTCCAACGCCTACAGCCAATACGCCCATGTTGTGGTTAGCATCAGGATGCTTTGGCTGAGCTTTGAGGATAGCTGTGTATAGGCGATCTGCCTCTTGAACCTGACCAGCTTTGTGGGCCTCAACGCCCTGCTGTAATGCTTGATCAATTGTGAGCTCAGCCATTGGTTAACCTATTTCTCCCAAATTCTTATTAGTTTCATTCTTATTTGTTTTTATTATACTTGGAAAGTATAGGTCTGCTGTGCCCTTTTCAAACTTGTTAGGGATATATTTAGCAAGAATGATCAATACATTTTCAAGACCCTATTTTGCCTGTTCAGTGTGCGCTTTGGTTACGTTGAAGCGAACGTAGAGCAGTTCGCAATTGATTTTCAAGTAATAAGGCCAATGTTAAATAAGATGTTTGACTTTGAGAAAGTCATTGCAAAAAGAACTCACGTTTGTCCAGAGCAATTTGTACAGTCAGGCTCATATTTATTTCTTAGATCAGTACTTATTGAGCGCTGGGAAACGCTTGAAAAATTTGGGACTTATCCGAATATGATCAGCCCCCTAATTATATAATATGAAATTAGATAAGGCGTCAAAATCTTCTTAATTTACACAGCTAGAGGTTATATATTAGAAATGAATGTGGAATATTCTGGGTGCAATGGTGCGCAACTAACAAGTATTTGCAGAATAAAAATATGCTTTTCAACCATTACATTGGGTAAAAATGCGCGGTGAGCAGATTAGAATTTATAGTCCAATCAAAAAAACTCCATACCCGATAGGTTCAGGTTTAGTTACAAATATTCAAGATAAATAATATAATCGAAATATTTTGTTGAATTTAAATCACCCCAACCATGTCGAGACATCCATATTTCCATTTGCGGTGTTGTTGATTTTTAGATAAATGATCTGTGGGAAGTTTTAATTTGAGATTTGTATGTAGTTGCGTGCAATAGACAAAATCTTGGCTACATTATGAATAGGTTCAAAACTATACAAGTGCGGAGCCAAAATGAGCGTAAATGCGTTAGACAAAGATGTACAACATGGCATCAAAGCCCATAAAGCTGGTCGGATTCAAGAAGCTGAATCCAGCTATAAAGCTATTTTAAAAATCCAACCTAAACATCCTGACGTTAATCATAATATGGGAGTGCTACTTGTAGGCTTGAAAAAAGCAGAAAAAGCGCTGACGTTTTTCGAAATCGCAGTTAAAGCAACCCCTAATAAGGTACAATTTTGGTTGAGCTATATTGAGGCACTAATTAGTCTTGAACAAAATATGAAAGCTCACGCTGTAATGAAACAAGCCAAAAATTTTGGCGCTAGAGGTCCGAATTTTGATAAACTAGAACAACAACTTCTTACGTTACAAAAAGTATCAGCAAAAAATAAACTACCCCCCAAAAAAGGAGTGTTTGAGTTGAAAACACTAAAACTTGATCAAGCCCATAAACTAGCAAAAAGAAAAGTTAAAGACGGTTTAGATCTAGAAGCCAAATTAATTTACCAAACTATTTTAGAAAAGTTTCCAAGTAATAAAATAGCTAAAGACCGGCTAAAATTTCTCAACTCGAAAATAAGTTCGGTAAACACAAAAGCCCACCAAGAGCCTTCAAAAAATCAACAGCAATCATTAGTCCAGTTGTTTCAGGAGAAAAAGTTCAAACCAGCACTAGACCAATGCAGCCAGTTACTTAAATTTTTTCCAAACTCAATTTTTTTAGGAAATATCCAGGGAGCAATTTTTAAAGCGCTTGGCCGTTTTGAAGACGCAATTAAAGTTTATGAAAAGGTGTTAACAATAGCACCAAATAGCCCAACTATCATTTTCAATATGGGCGTCACATTCTTAGCACAAGGAGATTTGGAAGCTGCCATAGAGGCGCAGACAAAAGTGCTGGAAATCAATCCTAACTATGCTGAAGCACAATTCAACATTGGAGAGATATTTAAACGGCGAGGAAGACTAGAACAAGCGGTAGACGCTTTCAAGAAAGCAACTATTATTAAGCCGAATTATGTTGATGCTTTTTTTAATATGGCTAATACGCTTTCAAACCAAGGTCGGCGGATTGAAGCGATAGAAGCTTACGAAAAAGTATTAAAGCTTAAACCGGATCATGCTGGGGCTAAGCTCAATATTGGAGTTGCGTTTAAAGAGCAGGGAAATACAGAAAAAGCTATCAAATGTTTTGAACATCTCCTGATCGATAGGCCTAACTATACTGACGCGCATTTTAATTTAGGTGATACGTATGCCAAACAAGGCGCACCGCGAATGGCAATTAACGCCCTAAAGAAAGTCTTATTTATAGATCCAAACCATGCCCAAGCTCACAACAGTATGGGCAACGCTTTATTAGAGATAGGCGAAACAGAAAATGCTGTTGATGCGTACAAAAAAGCAATAGCAATACGGCCCGATTTCAAACCCGCTTGGGAAAACATCGTATTTCCATTACAAATTTTGAAACTCAATATTTCGTCTGATAAGGAATTGTGTTGTTATTTTCCAGGAGATGCCAAAACGAGCTCGAAACTAGAACGAGCAAGTTTAAATTACAAACTAAGCCGTGGCGGACCAAATTCAGCGGAGGCTTTAAGTAACGTCCTAGAACTATTATCCATCACAGATGGTACAACCATTCAAAAACCACAAAAAAAAGGTGAGGCCTCTATTTCTCCAGTACACGTGATAAATAAAGTGGTTGCCCTTAAGCATTTTGGAAGAAGTGGCACTGGCTTATTACATAGTCTTATTGATGGACACTCAGCCATATCAACTCTACCGAGCATATACTTAAGCCAATATTTTGATCAGGCAACATGGGATAAAATCATTTCTGACGGCTGGGACAACATGGTTGACAGGTTCATTGAGCTTTATGATGTACTCTTTGACGCGAGATCTAGTGTTCCTTTTCCAGCTTTGGGCGATATAGGTTTACAAAACTTCGGCGTTTTAGAGGGAATGACGAAACTGGGTGGCAATAAAGATGAATTTTTAAGCGTAGATAAGTCAAGTTTCCGCAAAGAATTTAATTTAAGCTTGAATTCATTTAATGAAATTGACCAAGCCACTTTCTTTAAACTGGTTCATGTTACTTACGAGAAAGTATTGAATAAGACCTCTAATCACGGCCTAATTTTTTACCACATTCACAACCCAAGTCCAGATGCAGAACTTAAATTTATTCAATCAGTTGCTGATATGAGTTGGATGGTAATGGTACGAGAACCCGTACAATCTTATGAGTCTTGGATAAGAAAATCATTTGCAAAGGGTCGATATGAAGAGTTGGCGCAGAAATTGAGGGCAATGTTGTTTGAAATTGATAATATTTCATACTCGAATAACGTCTCTATTGGTGTCAAATTAGAGGACTTGAAAAGATGGCCGCATAAGACAATAAATGCAATATGCGATTGGCTCAAAATTTCTGAAGAAAATTCTCTTTACGAAATGACAGCACAAAAGAAAAAGTGGTGGGGCGATCCAACTAGTCCAGATTTTTCCGAAGACGGTATGAACCCTTTTGGGATCACTGCTATTAACCGTAAAGTTGGAACCATACTAAGTAAAAAAGATCAGTTTATATTAAGGACCCTATTTTATCCTTTCTCAGTTCGTTTTGGATACAATGAAACGGACCAAGATCAATTTGAAAACGATTTACAATGTATTCGGCCCTACTTAGAAAAAATGTTCGACTTTGAAAAAGTTATGCTAAAAAATTTAGGCTCCGACCCGGAAGAGTTTTTATCTTCTGGCCCATGTATAAGTATTAGATCAACTTTAATTGAACGGTGGAACACCCTTCATGAATTTGGAACCTATCGTAATTTACTCACACCATTAAAAATTTAAAGGTCTCAAATATAAGAGCCCTAATATTTTTGCTAATATGTAAAACTACAGAAGACGTCTGAGAAACATATCAAGACAGGTTCTATGAATGAAAAACGGGGCAAGCAAATGGAGAGCCCTTATTGAAATCTTGTTTCAGTCATGCTGAATAATTGCAATCGCGGCATTTATAGTTCCTTCATTTTTGAAAAATAATTTTGTTAACTACTGAACAGCATTTCTACAAAGAGATATTTAACTTCTCCCGTTATACCGGCCAAGGTACAGCAGAAAACGGGTGCCGTAGAACCTAATGGAGATCTTAAGCTAGACTGATTCCAAGTCAGATCTTAATGAATTCGACATTTTTGAATATATAAATTTAAAAATTAGATTCATTATAGGTTTAGAATAAAAATAAGCCCCACTTATCGTGGGGCTTATTTATTTTAAAACACCAAAATCTGTAAAGATTTACAGTTTTAGTTAGGCAAATAGAACATCACCAGCAAGGATTGTTGTCGCATCAGCTACGCCCTGCAGTATGCCCATGATCTCAATCTCACCAGCGGCGACGGCGTTATCTGTAGTATCAGCACTATTTAAAAAGAATATACCTGTGTCCTCTCCGTCATCAACGAACACAAGTAAGTTCGCGGCTGCGTCTACGGCCCCAGTCAACCCAAGCGCAGTAATCACAGCCGCTTCCATGGCAGCTTCAGTAATAGTTCCCGCTACAAAGTTATCAAAAGTGTTAGCTCCAACATTTGTGCTTATTGTCAAAATGCAGGAGTCTGCTGCAGCATCCGCAGCTGACACTGTTGCTCCGGTTGAAAGAGCAACAGTTGATGTGCCATCGGTGGATTGCCACGCATAGGTAGCGTCAAGAGCAGAAATATTATCTGCGCTCGCAGTTGCGCCAGCTGTAAAGCCTGTAATATTGTCATAGTTAGCTGCGCTTGTGGCAAGCTCAACTTCATCTATAGCTGCCGTTGTTTCTGTAAGATCGATGGTATCAACACCGGCGCCACCAGTAATTTGGTCAGCACCATTACCACCAACAATTGTATCGTTACCACCACCACCATCAAGATCGTCGGCACCAATACCACCAGTAATATTGTCGTCACCCAAGAGCGCGTCAATAAACATTCGACCGCCAGCAGCGTTTATTGTATCCGCACCACCACCACCATCAAACGTAAATATGCCCGTGGTTGCAGGTCCAGTTACGGTCATAGCAACAGTGTTATTGATCGCGAAAACAGTCACTGCCTCGGTTCCAGTAACTGCGGACGCATCAATACTTGTAATCGCAGTTGAACTGAACTCTGCGGCACCATTAGCACCCAAAGTGATTAGGTTGTCACCTGTAAGTATTACCGAAGTCAGATCTGTGGTAGTCAGATCGCCAGCAATTACCAAATTGAAAGCACTAGAGTCAAAGGTGATTGTCTCTTCATCCACCGCGCTCAAGTTACCTGTATATGCCATGTCAGCTGTAATCGCTTTTACGGTCATGCTGTTAGCTGCACCGTCGATCAAACGTGAATACGTACCTGCAGCCGTTGCAACTCCGCCCACTAACTCGATGGTATTTGTAGCTGTCGCCATGTTCGTTATTGTTACTGTTGCAGCATTTTGTTGCACTTTAGTGAAAGTAGTGTTTCCTCCGATATCAGACATTACCTGAGTACCGGTATTTACGCCGTAATTAAAGGTTTCAAAGCCGCTAATTGTGGTACCATTCGCTGCAACAATTGTCGCAGCTGTTGTCAGCGTGTCAGTACCCTCGCCGCCCCCGACTACCATCGTAGCATCAGCGAAGTCATCTAGGTCAACGGCGTCATTACCTGCACCCATGGCTATTGTTAAAACGCCAATTTCTGCAGGATCCAAAGCACCAAGATCTAGCTCGTCAGCACCAATACCAAAAGTTAATGATTTTGCGTCAGCGGTTCCAGTCACGGTGTCAGCACCAAGAAGAATATCAACATTGCCTGTAGATGCCGATGAAACAAACGTGGTCATGTTAGGAAACGCTGCCGCCCCATTAATGTCCAAATTAGCGCTGCCAGTAACTGTCACTGTAACTGCTGTTGCATCAAGGTTTACTGCGCTGAACGTCGATTGTACGCCCGTTGCGTTTATAATCAGATTTTCAATACCTGTTCCTGCGCCCGTAGTAGTGTTACCGACATTCAGCGCGCCAGTATTACCGTTTAAGTTGAGAGTTACTGTGTCGTCAGTACCAGTCAGCAATGCATCATTATATGTAACTGTTGTGGCACCGGCAGTGTTATTAATAGTTATTTCTGCTAGATCAAGCACACGAGTGAAAGTCAAGGCTCCGGTTGATGCCAAGTTTGTAATGTTAGTCACACCAGAAATACCGCTAACAGTTGCTGTGGAGAAAGTAATAGTGACGGCACCGGCGGCTACGTTTGTGACTGTAATATTTTCGACGCCGGTAATTGCTCCGTCAATAGGGGCAACGTTTGCACCGATAGTGGCTGTGAGAGTATCATCACCTGTGCTACCAGTAATTGTGTCTCCGCCCGACCATGTTTGAACGGTGTCAATGCGCGCACCGCTGATTGTGTCTGCTGCGGTGGTACCAACTATCGTATCGTTCCCGATTCCCAGAACCGCCGCGACGGCCGTAACTGTCGCTACAACTGGTGTTGTTGTTGCTGTTGTAGTAGTTGTTGAACTACCACCACAAGCCGTGAGGGACATCGCCATCAGCGCAAGGCCTGAGCCTTGCATGGCACGCTTTGCATTCTGGTTTTCCCAAGCTGCGACCATTTTGGCCAGTGCTGGGTTTGTTTTGCTGGTAGCGTTAAGCCCTTCAGCCTCTACGTCAAAGGACGCACGTTGGTGGATTGTCATTATCTTTTTCTCCAGACATTAATGTTCACTGAGTGATTTAAACATGCCAAAACCCCCAATTCAATAGTTAAAATATTATATAAAAAATCTAAACTTTTGATAAAATTTAAGAAGTTTACTATATAATAATTATATAATATATTTATAACTAATAATTGAATATGGCTTATTTTAAGGCTTTCAATGGATTTTGACATGATATAGAAAAAAACTGTAGGTAAACTAAAACGCCCGGGAGAAATGCTAGTTATGAAGTTAGATGTAACAAAACTAATCGCTGCACTTTTTGCGCTATCTGCTTGCGGTGCACCTCAATATTCAGGCCATGCGCTCAATTCTGAAGCCGCTGCACTCTCTAAAGTTGCACCCAATGCCGCCCAAAAGCGCAGTGCTGCCAGGAGGCTGTCAGGTAACTTCAAGGGTGATCTGTCGCAGGCAGTATTAATGGCCCCAGAATATTTGGCTGCCCAAAGCGCTGCAACCGAAGCGCGCTATCTAGTAACTGTCTCAGGTGCTGACCGCGAGGTTCAAGTTGTAACAAGTGCCAACGCAGGCAGTATGGTTAAAAGTGTCGCAGGTTTATCTTCGACTACAACAAATGGAGCGAGTGCTAACCTTTCTGTAAGGCAACTGATTTATGATGGTGGGGCGAGTGTCGCCAGGATCGACAGTGCACAAGCGAATTTGTTTGTCGCCGAGACAGAGATTGAGGTCGTCGCAAATAAAATTGCGCAAACCGCCGGTGAGGCATGGATTCACCTTCACAATCTGAAAGCCAGGGAGCAAGCGCTTAAGGTGCTTATTGCTAAAGCTGAAGAAATGCTTGGCCAGATGCAAACTCTTGTTTCAAGTGGCATGATCGACAAAAGCGCAAGCACCTCAGCAGAAATAGCGGTACGCAGTCTTTTGTTGGAAAAATCCAACTTCGAGGCACAGATATCTGCCGACACCGCGTCTTACGTGAAAAGTTTCGGCGGTGTGCCAAAAGACTTAACAGCTGCTCCGTCACTTCTCACAGCTTCCGACCTGACAAGAATGGAGCGGGAATGGAGCAATTCACCACTTATGCTTCAATCTGCTGCAAAGGTTATTGCCGCAAAGCAAAATCTTCTCGCCGCGCGCGGCAATGAAGAGCCAACAGTCGGCTTGAAAGCCGGTGTGGTTTCTCCCATGGATCGGGGTGAGCGCACAAATTTCGCAATTGGCCTTGAGTTAGAGTGGGTATTAGGAGATGGCGGGCGACGAGAAGCCAATACCGCCGCCCAAGCCGCGCGCTTAGCAGCTGCGGAGCAAACCCTCGAGGGCTTCAAGCTGGTCAGTAAGGGAGTATTGGATACCGCCGTGAGCCGACGTGCGGCTCTGGTAAAAAGCATAGCAACACTCAGCGTGCAAGCAGACTCGTCTAAAACTGAAGTTAAAATCCTTTGGTCACAACTTTCAACGGGTCAAACATCAGTCCGTCAACTTATTGAAGCCGAAGTGAATGCTTATCGCAGTACAGATCGTAAGATAATCGCGGAGGCAGAGCTTTCAAAGCTAGAACTTATGATGCTCTCGAATTCAGGCCTTTTGGCAAAAAAACTAGAGCTAGATAATAAAATAACAAAAGTTAAGGCAATAAAATGATTGATAAGTCCGACATCGAAGCATCCGGACCAGCAAGTGATACTACAAACAATGACGCAATAATTTTAGAAGCCAGTCTCGAAGACTCGATACTTGAGCAGGGATCGAAGTCAGTCGAAACAGCTTTGGTTCAGACGCTTCAGCGGTTTCTTCGGGACCAGGGCGAAACTTACAGCGAGGCGGCCATACGGGACTTACCAGCGAACCCGAGCGTGGCCTTTTCACCTGCAGAAATAGTTAGCGTCCTTCGTGAGATAGGACATATTGCCAGTTTTGGAGATATCCAAGCGAAAAATCTATCGCAAAATCATTGCCCTATGATTGCATTTTGGAAAGATGAAAGCGCATTTATTTTAACAGATATCAAGCCTGATGGAAGCATTCGATACGCAAGTATTGAAAACAAATTTAAAATCAAAAAAATGGCAGCTGCTCAATTTTCTGCCAAATTCTCTGGCCACCTTATACTAACCCAGCGGGATAAAAACGCTGTGTCTAAATCAAGTAAGCGTTGGTTTTACTCGGCCTTTGCGCAAGGAAAATGGCTTTATGCGCAGGTTATTCTGGCTGCAACTATGTCCAATTTTCTAGGTGTTTCAACCTCTCTATTTGTGATGGTAGTTTATGATCGAGTAGTCCCCAACGAAGCAATTGAATCCCTGATTGCGCTATCAATTGGCGTTATGATCGCGCTTGGCTTTGACTTTTTAACCAAGTCATTACGCGCCAATTTTATTGACCGCGCCAGCAAGCGAGCGGACGCCCGCATGTCGCGCATGGTTTTTGACAAAATTCTGACGCTTCGTCTAGATGCGGGGAATCAAAACTCTGGCGCCGTGGCAAGTGTCGTGAGAGAGTTTGACTCACTTCGTGAGTTTTTCACCTCAGCAACCCTGGTGGCAATTGTCGATTTACCTTTTATCTTCTTTTTCATCTATGTTGTGTACTTAATAGGCGGGAATATCGCCATTGTACCGTTATTAGCTGTTCCCTGCGTACTCATCATTGGGTTGGCAATCCAACCCATTTTGGCTCGCCTCGCCTCAGGCGCAATGGAAACCGGAATGTCGAAGCAAGCCGTCCTTGTTGAAACATTGAACGGCTTGGAAACAATTCAAGCGACCGGGGCTGGACGTTTAATGAAAAACCGCTTTGAAGTTGCCACAGGAGATCAATCCGAACTAGGTCTCAAAAGCCGGATTTTTTCGCAGTTTGCTATCAACTCCGCAGCCTCTATTCAACAAATCTCTCAGGTAGCCACAATCTTTTACGGGGTCTTCCTGATCCAGGCGCAACAGCTGTCCATGGGTGCGTTAATCGCTGCAGTCATCTTGGGTGGACGCGCTTTGGGTCCGCTTGGACAAGTTGCGTCCGCAATGTCACGCGCCAATTCGGCACGCCAAGCGTTTCGCTCAATTAACAAGCTGATGAACCAAACTGACGGTGTCGACAAATCGGAGCAGCGTTTAAGTCGCCCTGTACTAAAAGGCGAAATTGAATTTAAAAACGTATCTTATACGTTTCCAGGAGCAAAAAATCCCCTCATAAAAGATTTGTCGATCAAAATTCCAGCTGGAGAAAAAGTGGCCGTTCTGGGGCGGATGGGTTCAGGAAAATCCACCTTCGCAAAACTTTGTGCTGGCCTAATTCAACCGACAACTGGCTCAATCTTGCTGGACGGCATCGATTTACGCCAAATAGACAAATCAGACCTGCAGCGAAATCTGGGAGTTATGCTTCAGGAGGCGTGGTTATTCTCCGGCACAGTCCGTGAGAACATACAGCTGGGTTACTATGAATACGATGATGCCCACCTGCTCAAAGTTTGCCAGCTCTCCGGTACCGATGACTTCATAAAGGGAAACCCTGCAGGCTATGATCTGAAAATAAAAGAGCGCGGTGTGGGTCTTTCTGGCGGCCAACGCCAGTCCATAAATCTTAGTCGTGCACTTCTTCATGATCCCAACATTTTGGTACTCGACGAGCCCACCAGCTCAATGGATTCTTCCACGGAAGCCGCTGTATTAACGCGCCTTGCAGATTATCTCCCTGACAGAACAATGATTGCCATTACACACCGAAACTCACTACTCAAACTAGTGACCCGCGTCTTAGTAATGGACCAGGGAAACATTATCTTAGATTCCCCTCCTGACCAGTTAAAATAATTATATTTAAGAGAGCGTTATGCCAATATCAAAATTCGAAAAATTATCCCGGGAAATGGAAGAGCGAGAGGGCTTTGGCAATTCACTGATCATTTTTGTCATTGTGGCTCTCATAGTTGCGGTCGTGGGGTGGGCCTCTGTAGCGGAGCTAGACAACGTCACGCGTGGGAGTGGAAAGGTAGTGTCCACCACTCAAAACCAACTGGTTCAATCCTCTGAATCCGGAGTTATCTTGTCTCGCTCAGTGAATGAGAACTCGCTGGTTAAAGCAGGCGACGTGCTCTACGAAATCAATCCAATAGAGCTACAGTCCGAGCTTGATAAACTACTGCAACGTGCTGCGACACTTTCTGTAAGGGAATTACGCTTGCAGGCTGAAAGCACGGCGTTAAATTTCGATCCTGACACGAGTATGATAGCTCAGTCTGAGGACACAGCTATGACTGAAAAGGCGCTTCATCTTGCTAAGCGCAAGGAGCTGTCAGGCACGCTTTCTATATTAAAACAGCAAAAGATACAGCGTCAGCAAGCCTTGATCGCCGCTCAACAAGCGCTAGACACTTCACGCAATATGCTTGATCTTATCAGCTCGGAGATCACAATTATAAACCCACTAGTGCGTCAAAATTTAATGCCAGAAACTCGACTACTTGAGTTGCGCCGTGAAGAACAGCGCATGTCCGGAGAAATACAAACTGCGATAACCCGTGTGGCGAGCACAGGATCTGCAATATTGGAGGTTGAGAACGAAATTTCGAACAGCCTTGACAGCTATAAGCGACGCGCGCTGGAAGAACTCAATTCAGTTGTAGCAGAACTGAGCGAGGTGAACACACTCGTTCCAGCTCTTAAAGAAAGGGTCAAGCGCACTGTGATACGAGCTCCTGTTGACGGTATCGTAAATAGAATTAATTTTCAAACAGTAGGTGCTTACGTGCGAGCCGGTGATGTTATTCTGGAAATTGTACCGACAGGCGAAGCTTTAAAACTTGAGGCAAAAATTGATCCAAAAGACATTTCAAGCATTAGGATGAATGACTTTGTACGTATACGACTAAGCGCTTACGATTCCTCACGGTACGGAGCCATAGACGGGTACGTTCGCAGCATTAGCCCTGACGCGATAACCGATAAATCAGATGGTTCCAGTGGAGCATTTTACCTTATCGACGTGTCACTCGACAGCACAATCACTCTTGCAACGGGTGAGGAAGTTACGCTACTTCCAGGCATGACAGCTTCTGTCGATGTTGTATCTGGCAAACGTACAGTGCTTAACTACGTATGGCAGCCAGTTTCGAAAGTAAAGGAACTTGCACTCCGCGACTAATATTAATGCTTGAATCACAACCAATGAAATGAGAGGCAATTCTAAATGAAAATTAAAGATGAATTGCATATTTTACAGGGTATTAAATGTAAATCAATACTATTTCCATTTATGAAGAGTATCAGCAAATGGGAATTACTACTTACAATAGCAGACCTAGAGGGTAACCCAGATTTTGGCATCTGGAACTATATTGATATGCTCCATACCAGGACAGAAAACCCAATGACCATGTACGCATTTCTTAAGTTGAAAATTGAAGAGGGTAGCCTCATCAAAACCAAAAGTGTAAAAAAGAGCCGCAAATCACTAGTGCTAAGTTCTGAACTGGATTTGGAGCTAAAGAAATTTCTCAATACCCGTAAAAACACTCTACTGCCAGAGGTCACAAATATATCAAGCTAACAATAAAAAATTCAACTTCCCTTTGCAAATTTGTCCACAATTTTGAAAGGCCACTAAAACTAAAAATAGACGTTATCCTATTATTAATAATATTTTTCTATTGCTGCTAACCTCAGATTTTAATATAAAAATGATGTCATTATAGTTGTTCTTTGATTTAGAACTTTTATTAACTTAAACACAGGTGGAGACAAGCCCTTGAGTAAAGCCAAAAGCCAAAAAGACGGTGGACAAATGCCCAGTGCAGAAACTGATGGGGCGTCTATCGCCGTGGATGATAAAGAATATAAAGTTGAAGATATGACCGATGATGCAAAAGCTCAGCTTTTGAATATTCAATTTGTTGATGGGCAAATTCAACAGCTCAAAAATGAATGGGCCATTTCGGATACAGCACGGCTTGGCTACACGGCCGCCCTCAAGGGGGAGCTCGTGAAAATTGATAACAACTAAGTTTCTGTAGATGACACAGAAAATCAATATCGACGGTATCGAACACGGATTAGATACGCTTAGTGATGATGCAAAAAAATTAGTAGCAAGGCTTCAAGATACTAATGCATCCATGCATGAAATGAAAAACTTACTTGCCATTTTCACCCGGGCCAAACAAAGTTACATTGCTGAATTAAAACGAGAAATAATCAAAGGCAAATCGGGTGTGGATATTGCTTCACTCTTTGACTAAAATATCTGGAAGGATTTAGAATGCCCAAAATCAAAGTTGACGACATAGAATACAATACAGAAGAGCTTACAGACAATGGCAAAGCCCAACTGGCAAGCCTTCAGTTTTTGCAAGTGCAGATGAGTAAGCTTCAAAATGAAATTTCGGTTTATCAAACGGCACGGAATGCATATGTAGCTGCACTCAAGGCAGAGCTGGAAAAGACGGCCTAAGAGAAATTTTATTGCTATATAATCTAGAAGATGCATAATTTTTAACGATTATCTGTAATAATAGATTAACAAGGCTAAAAAAATGTAGTTTTATTAGCCAATGACGTTTTAATATAATTTAGTCGAAGAGTTACATATGACAATCTTGACCAAGGCTATCAGACGGACAGCCTTTTTATTCGCATTGCCATTTTTAATTTGGTCAGGCTACTGGGTCGCGTCTGCTCAGGCCATCACAAAGGGTGTGTCATTAGCTAGTGAAAATAGACAGTTTCCTGGCCTTAGTGCTCAGTTTGAAGTGGCGTCAGTAACAGGCTATCCACAGCGCTTTACAGTGGGCTTGTCAGACATTGAGATCGAAACCGAAAATAGTTTAATATGGAAGACACAGGGTGTAAGTCTAGAGGCGAAAAGCTATCTGCCAAATGAAATATCCCTTGAGCTGTCTGAACCGCACCGCATCTCAGGATCTCTTGGTGAGCTAGATATAGATGCCGCACACGCAGAGATAACGGCTCTCTTCCAACCTAACTGGCGCCTTGCTCTTGGAAAAATCAGCTTGAGTTTTAAAGATCTTAAAATTGCCTCTGCAAACCAGTGGGGTGCAAGTATTGGTACAGTTTTAGCAAGTGTTAAATCGTTCCCTGATAATTCAAACGCCTATCAACTAAGCGCAGAACTTAGAAATTTAAACTTATCTGATTTCATTGTCGGAGTTCCCACAAAATATCAAACCATTCAAAACCTTTCGCTACTGAGCGAAGTTCTTCTGACCAGCCCACTGGATCGCTTAATAATTGGAAATGGTGCGCCGACGTTGCAAAGGCTACTATTGCAGAAAGCTCAATTTGACTTCGGAACATCACTTATTTCGGTAGATGGGGTACTCGCCTATGACAAAAACAAAGCCTTAAATGGAATTGTGAACGTTACGGTGCAAGATTGGAAGAGCTTATTCAACCTCGCAAAAGATGTTGGGTATATAGAACCAAATCTTGAGAACTTTTTTGCCATGATCCTTGCCGATCTTGCGGCTCAAGACGGCTCTGACGACACATTAACGATCCCTCTGAATATTCAAAATAATAAGATTTCTTATGGTGCTCTTAACTTAGGCATATTACCATAAAACAATCAAAGAATTATTTCTATTTAAAAAAAGGTGAATTCAGTGAGATTTGAAAAACAAGCCTCTAATTCGCAATCGTGCCTAGGGACAAAAAATTTATGTGTAAATAGTGTCAAAACCCTAATAAATCAGTATAAACCTAGGATAAGGGGGGGTGAATTCATATCGCCTTATCTGCTGTTGGCGTCACCTCTTTTGTCTGCCTGTGGCGGCAAATCTTCAGGCATCGCTTTAGAAGAGGGTAACATCATTGTGGGATTACCAACTGGATATAGCCCTCCAACGTCTGTCTACACCCAGCCAACCTCTGCCGACCCCAATGAATTTAAACTTCTAGCGCCCTACGTCGAGCCTTATTGGGTAAACGCGTTGGGTAATGAAAATTACGATCAACTATACGACCGCCACCAATCCTTTGATAACATAGTTCAATACGCATTTCCTGCTGTAATTCCTGATTATTACACTGGAAACGATCGAACAGGCTGGGCGGCTGCGTCCCCTGCAATGCAAGGCACCTATCTTGATATTTTTCGAGATTTACAGAAAATGTTTGCAGTAACCTTTGTTGAAACGATGGAAATTACCGCATTTAACACCATAATCGTTTCGCAAAACCAACAATCTGCTGATAATGCCGGTTATGCATATTTCCCTAATGATGTGGATCCTATTGGATCAGATATTATCATCTCAAATAAATATGACGCTCCCGCCTTCACCGGCAATACTACTAACTTTGATTATGAACTTTTGCTCCACGAACTTACACATGCCTTAGGTCTCAAACACCCGTTTGAAATTGACGGGACAGCAACACAATTGCTTCCAACATCCGAGGATAACTCAGCTTGGACAGTTACGACATACACGCAGATTACATCAGAGTATGATGGGACTTATCGAGATTTGGATCTGATGGCTTTTGCGGGCCTTTTCGGGGTCAATCCGAACCATCAAGCTTCAGATAATAGTTATTTTTTCTCAAGTAGTTCAGGTGTGTTTATTTTAGACGGTGCAGGCAGTGATATAATAAGCGCAGAGGGCCAAAGTATCGCAGTACACATCGATTTGCGTGCCGAAATGCATAGTTATTTGGGTGTTAAGTCCGCCAATATAACATCAGCCTTTCAATTGACCATATCCTCAGGCTCTGAAATAGAGAAAGCGATTGGTGGTTCAGGTAATGATTACCTGATAGGTAATGCGCTAAATAACGTTTTGATCGGCGGCGCAGGTGATGACCTTATTTTTGGAGGCGAAGGTAGCGACGTGGTCCATAGCGGGCCAGGCCAGGACCAGATAGATCTGTCTGAATTAATTTCAAAACGTGATGTTCTAACATTTGAAACAATCCCCGCAGACAACGGAAAAGACACTGTATTTTCCTTTGAACAAGGCGCCGTCGGCGACGTTCTCAACTTATCTCTACTTATTGCATCACCTCTGCAATCCGTTGTTTACCCGACTTTTACAGAGATTGCCAATGTCAGCAATACTATACTAAGACTCGTCGATAACAGCCTTGATACAACCAGTGAGCTCCTCAGCGCTTTCTCCACAGGCGGCATTTTTTCTTCCTTGAAACTGTCCATTAATTCAGAGGCGTTCGCACTCTCGGCGAACTCGCAGGCCACCGGCGAAGACCAACATTTATTTCATGTTTCTAACGAAGATTCTGGGTTTGTTGTTAATCACTTGGCATCATTCATAGGAAATAACCTCGACATAGATTCATGGCATGACAATAATTTCATCTGACACCAGCTACTCAAGCTAAGGTTTTTTGAAATATAGTTGGGCATTCCACCATACAACTACTTCTTTGGTACTCGCGGCTGGCTTTGCCTCTGCAGACGCATCTTTCTCCGGCACTGCAGGTATTGCACTTATCGATGACAACGGCGCATCTGTAGCAACACATACAGCATTAACTGTAGCGACTGCGAATGCGACAAAAGCTGCAGCGGCATCTTCTGCTGTTGTCGATCATGACGCAGCAGTCTTGGCTGGTGGCGTTGCCGCAACAGCCGCGCAAACCGCTACAAGAGTAACTTTAGTGGCAGCCAGCGCCGCTGCTGCCACAGCTGCACTCCGAACCGCATCGTCCAAAACAAACAACTTAGCTACACGTGTACATGCTTGTATGTACGTCGTCAGGGTTTTGAAACCATTAGAAGCTTAAAGTAAGCGAGAGTTTGACTAACCTTTCGGTTACATCACGTGTTAACTAAGTGTCATTGAGGGCTTTATAAAGTAGATTATTGCTTTGCGCACCTCGTTTTCCCACGACACAAACTAGATGCAGTTATATGCACGCAACCCACTTGCGGCTTGCGTGACCGAGGTGAGGACGATACCGACAGCGTTGTTGTGCGCTGAACAGGTGGATTACTGATGATAAAACGAGATATATTTTTGAGTGGGGAAATGTAATTTGGACAATTACTCGTCGTCACCTCCCCAAACACTCACCATTGACGTCCTAATCGTCGGAGCTGGTCCAGCCGGAATGATGGCAGCCGAGCATACTGCCCTTGCGGGTTTGAAGGTCGCCGTCGCAGATGCGATGCCCTCCCCCGCCCGCAAATTCCTCATGGCTGGAAAATCAGGCCTAAACCTGACCAAGGACGAAGACACAGCCGCATTCATCAAAAATTATGACGCCATCGAACCCCTGCGCCCAATACTGGCGGAGTTTGGCCCCACAGAGGCAATCACCTTTGCGCAGGGCTTGGGCCAAGAGGTCTTCACAGGCAGTACTGGACGGGTATTTCCCAAAGCGATGAAAGCTTCCCCACTGCTGCGTGCATGGTTGGTGCGTTTGGAAAACTTGGGTGTCACGCTTTTGCGCCGGCATCGATGGGTGGGGCCACTCGTGACCGGTGAAACTCACAGCTTTGAAACCCCCTCTGGTGAAGTGCAAATTCAGGCCAAAGTTCTGATCCTTTCTATGGGTGGCGCCAGCTGGGCGCGATTGGGTTCTGACGGCGCGTGGTCAAAACATTTCACGCAGGCTGGCGTTGTACAGTCAGAGTTTGTGGCGGCCAATGTTGGCATGCAAGTAGCATGGTCCGAACATATGCACCCACACTTTGGCAAACCACTCAAAAACATCAGAATCTCGGTTGTAGGCGCACAAAGTCGTGGCGAATTTGTGATCAGTCAATTAGGCATAGAAGGCGGAGCAGTATATGCCCTCGGCCGCATGCTTCGTAGCTGCGCATTCGCAAAGCTAGATTTCGTCCCACAAATCAGCGCTTCCGATCTATATAAGATGATTTTAAGTCGTAAACCAAAAGACAGCCTCAGCAATTTCTTACGAAAATCTGTAAAACTAGATGCCACAAAACGCGCCTTGGTTTTTGAACTTACCCAGCCCATGCCACGCGACATCAATGGCCTAGTGGCTGCGATCAAAAATGCGCCCTTGCCTCTCACAGGACCCTACCCGATGGATCAAGCAATTTCCACCGCCGGAGGGGTCATGTGGGACGCGCTGACACCTGAGCTGATGCTTAAATCTCACCCGGGTATTTTCTGCGCCGGTGAGATGGTCGATTGGGAGGCGCCAACTGGGGGCTATCTGATTACAGCCTGCCTCGCGACAGGCCGTTGGGCAGGCCGTGCTGCGGCTAATTACCTGTCAGCAACAGCACGCTTATAAGCGTCACGACCGCGGCACCGCTTTGCATAGCCTTCCAAAGCTTCACTAGCATCTGGGAATTTGGCATTAAACGCCCAATTTAAACAGTGCACCGCCAGAATATCAGCGATTGTGAATGTGTCGGCCATCAAAAATTCACCCTGCAAACGTTCTTCAAGGCGCGTTAGGCTGCGTTCAAACTCCCACTTCAACACAGGTTTGACCTCTGGAGCGCGTCGATCAACTGGATTGATAAACGAGTTTTTCGCAGCAACCCAAAGCAGGCTGTCAAATTCTTCTAGCAAGAATTGGATATGTCCATCCATACGCAAGCGTTCCACTGAGCCTGCTGGAAATGTCAGGGCGTTGTAGCGGTCAGATAGGAATGTCATGATGGCGACACTGTCAGGCAGTATTTTACCCTCCACGATCAAAGCAGGAACTTTTCCAGTGGGGTTGAGCGCCTTCACTTCTGCTGAAGCGGGATCACCAACAACTTGGTCATAGCTCACGCCCAGCTCCTCAAGTGTCCAAATGACGCGTAAAGTGCGGTTTTTAGTGGATCCCAAAACTGTATACATTATCTTTTTCCCATCATCGTTATACGAATAAAACAGCGTTCAACCTGAGCCATTTGGGGCGCGGTTTGTCCCCCGGAGCGCAGCTTTAAATCTGTCTCCAACAATAGCGATATGACTTGTTCCAAGCGGTCACGGCTCCAAGAGGTCACTTGGCGTTGAATGCGATCACGACGCGGCCCGTAAACCGGGGGGCGCAATTTTCCAACACCTTGAGTAACCCCTCCAGGATCACAAGCCGCCGTGTGCAGCATGCGAAAATGACGCAAAGCCGCGATGCAAAGCCCGGTGGCGGTGCCGCCCTGGGCGATAACCCGATGCAGAACCGGTGCCAGCTCATTGGTTTTCAAATCAGCCACCAAGCCAATCACATCATCCAAAGCAGCTTCTGTCGATTGTGGCGCGCAGTCTTCCACGTTGCCAATAGTCACTGGTCCCGCCTGGGTCATACAGAAAAGAGATAATTTTTCCAAAAACTGATAAAAATCTCCTGGATCCAGTGCCTTTGATAGATCAAAAATTGTAAGGCTCGCCTCAGCGCTCACTTCGCCCATCCCCACTTTGGCAAGTCCAGCTTCAACTTCAGCCCGCGAGGGCGCTTCATCAAAAATTGCTATGGCCCAAGCATTCGGGTGAGCCTCAAAGGCCTTGCGGATCTTGGATGTAGGTTTCAAGGCCCCGCCAATTACGACCATCTGTGCGTCCCCTTTTTGCCAGTCTCTCAGGCCTGCCAAAACAGCATCAGCACAATTTTCAGTAGCATCTTCGACCAATACAACCCTTGGACCGGGGAAAAATCCAACTGCTTTGATAGCATCGTTCAAAGCCGCACTATCCCGGCGCAGCTCACCGCCTTGTAGCCGGGTTAGGCGCATCTCCTCTTCACCCAGCGGGCCAATCAAGCCCCTCACCAGTTGCTGACGTTTTAGCGCCACACGCATCGCGTTGGCCCCGTAGATCAACACCCCGGTCTTATTCGGGTCAGGTCGTGTGAAAACACCCAATGCATCACGCGCGGAGAGCTTCATGAGCGATCCAAAATCAAAAGAGAGTTGGACACTTGCTTGGCGAGGATCACCATCAGGCGGTCATAGGCGTCTCTTTTTGAGCGCTGGGTCGCAACCGTGGTACCGGTGGCTGAATAGCCGGTGAAAGATTTCGCAGTTTCAGTAAGTAAAACGATACCGCCGCTGTCGACTAAGGAGTATTCCAAAAGTCCCACAAGGCTATACCGGTTAATCTCTTGTGCGGCTGAGACAACGATAATCTCTTCGTCAACACTTAATTTATACTGCAGGTCATAAAGCTTGGACACAGCCTGACCGAGTTGCACTTCCAAATTACGCACAAGTTCAAACTCAACCCGGTTCGTTGGGGCTTGGACCAAAACAGTATTGCGCAGTAACTGAAACTTGGAGTTTACGCCATTCACAGGCTCAAAGCCGCATCCCGCGAGAGCGAGAGTGGCCAGAAAAAATCCACGTCGGCTAAATAACCACATTTACAATGCGCCCAGGTACAATGATCACTTTCTTAGGTGTAGCACCGTCGAGTGCTTTGACCACAGCATTATTAGTCAAGACCAAGACTTCCAGTTCTTCTTTGTTCATATCCTTTGGAACGGTGATCTCGTCTCGACGTTTGCCATTGATCTGAATCGGCAAAGTTACCTCATCCTCTACCAGCAAAGCCGGATCTGCAACGGGCCAAGCTGCATTGGCGATTAGCCCTTCACCACCTTGATGCGCCCAAATATCTTCGGCTAAATGCGGGGTCATAGGCGACATCAACTGCGCCAAGGTCACAATCGCCTTATGCTGGGCCGCATATCCTGCTTTGGTTTTGCCCAAGGCAGAAGTCAGGCCGTAAAGCTTTGCAATAGCGCCATTAAATCCAAAGCTTTCCACGCCTGCAGTTACTTCTTGAATGGTTTTATGCAGGGTGTGAAGCAGGTCTTTATCATCCTCTCCAACATGTTGTTTGTCCATGTTCGCGATCTTGTCGCTCAATTGCCAAACTCGGTTCAAATGTTTGTAAGCAGCCTCTGCGCCGGAGGCAGTCCACTCCACATCCCGCTCGGGTGGGCTATCAGACAGCACAAACCAACGGGCCGTATCAGCGCCGTAGCTGTTGATAATGCTGATTGGATCCACCACATTATTTTTCGATTTTGACATTTTGGCCGAAGGCACAACAGTTACCTCAGCGCCACCCTCTTTCAAAAAGGCCTTACCGTCCCGCAGCTCTACTGCCTCAGGGTAGTGGTAAACAGGACGGTTGTCAGGGCCATCAGATTTGTAAATCGCGTGGGTCACCATACCTTGCGTAAACAAGGCATCGAAGGGCTCAATCGCTGTTTTCGGCAAATGCCCGCAGATCTGCATCGCCCGCGCAAAGAAGCGAGAATACAGTAGATGCAGGATCGCATGCTCAACGCCACCAATATATTGGTCAACGTTCATCCAGTAGCTAGCCTCGTCCATGTCGGTTGGCGTCGTAGCATTGGGCGCGGTGAAACGTGCATAATACCAAGAGGAATCCACGAATGTGTCCATGGTATCCGTCTCACGTCGGGCATCCTTGCCACAGGCTGGACAGCTGCAATGACGCCAAGTCGGGTGGCGGTCCAGCGGATTACCCGGGATATCAAATGTCACATCATCCGGCAGGCGAATGGGAAGGTTCTCTTTCTTCTCAGGCACCACACCGCAGTCATCACAATGCACCACAGGTATCGGACAACCCCAATAACGCTGGCGGCTCAGGCCCCAGTCGCGTAGACGGTATTGGGTTTTACCATTGCCAAGACCCTGTGCTTCGGCCCAATCGACGGTCGCATCAATGGCCTCTTGGCCTGTGGCCTCGCTCAGGCCAGCAGGTTGATCAACCCAGCGAACCTTCTCAGATTTCATCGGCACAAAAGCGATTTTGTCGACCGGCGTATCATTGTCCAAGGCGAAGAAAGTATCAATAACTTGCAGATCATACTTTCGCGCGAAATCAAGGTCGCGTTGATCATGGGCCGGGCAAGCGAAGATAGCACCAGTACCGTAATCCATCATAACAAAATTCGCCACCCAAACCGGCAAAGGTGCGCCACCCAAAGGATTTTGCACGGTGATGCCTGTGGCAAAGCCTTTTTTCTCAGCCTTTTCCATGGCCGCTTCGGTTGTATCCATCTTTTTGCATTCAGCGCAGAAGTCTTCCAATGCGGGATTGTGCACAGCTAAGCTTTGGGTCAGTGGATGGTTGGCGGCCAATCCAATGAAGGAAGCCCCAACCAAAGTATCAGGTCGCGTGGTGTAAACTGTGATCCCATCATGGCCATCTTGCGGTATGGATAGAGGAAAAGTCATCTCAAGGCCGCGTGATTTTCCGATCCAGTTTTCCTGCATCAGGCGCACTTTTGCGGGCCAGTTTTCGAGATTGTCTAAGGCATCCAGCAACTCACCTGACATGGAGGAGATGTTAAAGAACCATTGCGTCAGTTCGCGGCGTTCCACTTCGGCATTTGAGCGCCAGCCCTTGCCATCAATGACTTGTTCATTGGCCAAAACAGTCATATCGACTGGATCCCAATTGACCATCGCATTTTTGCGGTACACCAGATCATTGGCCATCATGTCCAAGAATAATGCTTGCTGTTGGCCGTAATATTCTGGATCACAGGTGGCAAATTCGCGGGACCAATCAATTGAAAGACCTAACGGCTTCATCTGGTCGCGCATTGTGGTAATATTGGCATAGGTCCAATCTTTGGGGTGACCACCTATGGCCATAGCAGCATTCTCAGCCGGCATGCCAAACGCGTCCCAGCCCATAGGATGCAGAACATTGTGACCAGTTGACAACTTATAGCGTGCCACCACATCGCCCATCGTGTAATTACGTACATGCCCCATATGGATGCGGCCGGAGGGATAGGGGAACATTTCCAAAACGTAATACTTCGGACGATTTGTGCTGGCCACGGCCTTGAAGGTTTCGCTTTTAGCCCAAGCGGCTTGCCATTTGGCTTCAATCTCGGCGGGTGAATAGGTCGTCATAGGAGCCCCTCGTTTACGCAATCGCGGGCCAAACCCGAAGCTAGTGCCCGCTGTCAAGTCATAGGCTGCTTTGTGATGGGTTTCCAGAGCCTACGTGGGACTGACTATGGGTGATTATCAAATATCGAATACTTCAAAAAGGATAATCGCAAAGAGCCACTCCTCAGGTCAATTGACTATGGGCCAATTTGGAATGTGGATGATATGATCAATGAATATGTCTTCTGTTTAGTTTACACCACCCATAACGCTTGCGCGGTCAGCTAGATTGTATTCTGTTCTATCAGACTGTGCGAAATCCTCTTTTAAGCTTCCGTAGTGCGCTCCAAGTCAGACTTCTCACTTCGCAACGGAAATTCACATGTGGCGTAGTGGAGCGTTTAATCTTGAGATGTACATTAACTAAAGCCGTTGTCATAAAAAAAGAGCGACGCCGAAGCGCCGCTCTCTCTTTAGCTAAGTCAGTTTCGCTTAGAATGCGAAGTTCAAGCCGATTGCTGTCAAGTCAGAAGCAGTTCCAGCTTTATCATGCATTGCTGCAAATGCTGTGGCACCACCACCGAGTGTATACTCAGCGATAACAGTTGTAGCGTCTGCTTCGTCAGTTGCGAATGATGCAGTCACGCCGGCTGCTGAGTATGAAACTTTTGCATCCCACTCGTCGCCGAAGCTATCTTTACCAGCAACTGTGCCTGGCTTGATTGATGTATATGAAAAAGTTAAAGCGTCATTTATTGCGTATTTAATGCCAACTGTTGACTCGTCTTCGCCACCTGAAGCCAATGACTCGTCTTCAACAGAAGCACTCAAAGTCAAAGCACCCATTGGGTATGATACGGCAACCTTTGACGCATCGCCACCGTTGTCATCGTTGTCTGTGCCAGTCAACGTTACTGATACACCACCAACTGCGCCAGCTAATTTGTATGAGCTTGTGGAAGCACTTTCATCGGATGTCACTGCAACACTCCAACCGGCAATAGTACCAGAAAGCTTTACGTCTTGAGCACCATCGGTATCGTCAAACAGGTTGTCGAGGCCAGCGTTATCTACAGTCAATGTCCAGCCATTGTATGTTACTGCAACGTCTGCATCACCGATGCTATTGCCTTGTGCTTCGAGCTTGTCGTCGTCGTCATAGTCGATTTTGTTACCAGAGCCCATGTCAAAGCCAACTTTAACTGAGATGCCGTTGTCTGACTCGGCTGTAGCTGTGATGTCCAAGTCATAGTATGACTCGTAGAACATGCCGTCGCGTGTCGATGCTAAGACAGCGGCTTGTGGTGCTACGGCAGCTACAGTTGTTGTGCCAACGACACCTACGACTGCAGCTTTAGCAACTGATGCACCGTTATCATCGATAAGTGCAATACCAGCGGTGCCGGAGAAAGATACGTCTGCAGAGGCAAAGCCAGCTGCGAGTACCAGAGATGTAGAAGTAAGGAGGATGCGTTTCATGATTTTCCCTCGAGTTGCTATCCAAAAAAGAATACTAATCTAGGGCGAACCTCGATTAACATTGACCTTTACTGACTTGAGAGCACCCATTCGGTCAAGCACTCCAAACACCTAAAGGCATAGATCTGGAAATGTGGTGCAGAGATGCCACATAAATTATAACACATTCCGACAATGACAATATTTAAATTAAGGCTTAAACCAAAGTTTATCATGAAAGGGTTAACAAGATGTCACTTATTCAAGTATCAGCTGAAATTTCACTGGCAGAGCGGGCGTCTGACCGCGCTGAAGGCTCGGTTGATTTGATTGCAGTGTCAAAAGTTCAACCAAATGAACGGGTTTTAGCAGTGCTGAACCAGGGTCATCGTGTTTTTGGTGAGAACCGCGTGCAGGAGGCTGAGGGAAAATGGCCAGAGTTCAAATCTGACTTCCCTGACGCTAGGGTGCATCTGCTTGGCCCGCTGCAATCCAACAAGGCGCGCGCCGCGCTGCAGTTGTTCGATTGCATCCACACACTTGACCGCCCCAAACTCGCCACGGCCTTCTCACGGTTGGCGCAGGAGCTGGGTCACTGCCCACCAATGTTTGCTCAGGTGAATACCGGGTTAGAGGATCAAAAGGCTGGGATAGCGCCAGAGGCCGTAGACAGCTTTGTGGCCGATTGTCGGGCTTTGGACCTACCCGTGGTGGGGTTGATGTGCATTCCTCCAGTGGACGAAGAGGCCAGCATGCATTTCGCGCTTTTGGCAAAATTGGCCAAGCGCAATGACTTGGCGCAGCTGTCAATGGGCATGTCGGGGGATTTCACCAAAGCCATTACCTTCGGGGCGACCCACGTGCGGGTTGGTTCAGCTATCTTTGGTGCGCGGGTGCCCGCAACGCCTAACGAATGATTAATCGGGTTCCGGGTGCAGCCTTTGCCGCAAGCCAAAGCAGATCGCCACGGGCCATCGCAATACAGCCAGCAGTGGCAGCCCCAGGCCGGCGCCATTGATGCAAGAAGATCGCTGATCCACGCCATGGGCTTGCCTCAGGCCAGTTCCAATCAGTGATCAAGACCACGTCATATAGCGGATCTGCCCGCCGCATCTGTTCATGGCTTGCCTCTAGGGGTGCGCGGCACAGAAGATTATAAGCCGGATGTTGCGGATCATCACACCACAGATCGCCGGGATATATAGGCTGAGCCCAATCAGACGGCGCTGCAACCCGATCCAGGCGATAAAAAAGCCCCGCAATAGAGTGAGTGCCGCGCGGTGTGGCGCCATCGCCCTCACGCTTATCATCCGTGACACCGCCCCGGCCACATGTTGCGGCTATATACTGGCCACGATATCGGAGCCGTCCGGCGGAATAGACCATATCTAAAGCGCTCATAACAGATGCCCAGATTTGTCAGCCTTGGTTTGCAGATAGTCACGGTTCTGAGCCGTTCCGCCCACAATTAACGGGACCCGCTCGACCACTGTGAGCCCCTGATCCTCAAGGCGTGCGACCTTGTTGGGGTTATTGGTCATGAGGCGGATGGATGAGAAGCCCAGATTTTTGAGCAGCTCAGCCCCTATTTGGAAATCACGCTCATCATCTTCAAACCCCAGACGGTGATTAGCCTGCACAGTGTCGAAACCCTGGTCCTGCAAAGCATAGGCGCGCATTTTATTGGCCAAGCCAATGCCACGGCCCTCTTGATTAAGATAAAGCAGCACGCCCGCACCCTCCTGCCCCATCTGCGCCAAAGCGCCCTTGAGTTGAGGGCCGCAGTCACATCTCAACGATCCGAGTATATCGCCAGTGAAACAAGCCGAGTGCAGGCGGGTCAAGACAGGGGTCGCCCGGTCTGGCGTGCCGATCTCAACCGCGTAATGCTCGTCACCGCCACCACGCGGGCGATAAACATGTAACCGCCCAGCTTGCGAGACCTGCAATGGCAGGGGCGCGGATACCACATGACCAAAGCCCGGATCCAAAATGATCTCAGCGGGAAGATGCGTTAGGGAAGATAGCGCCTGATCAGTGTGTACGGTAATCGCCATAGGTAGCAAATGGGCAGCCTTCAACAATGCCACTGCGGCGCGTTGGCCCCTGGCATTCCCATCACGCACCGCCTGAAACGGGCCTTTCATCGGATGGCTCATATCCAAGATGGGATCGGCCACGGCGTGGCACCAGCGTGCATCTACAGCCATTGGCACCACAAAGCGGGCGACATCACCATCATAGGCACTAATTTTCAAAGTATCCGCGCGCCACTTGGACACAACAGCCTGCACCTCGCCCAAAGCCCGCAAAGAGTTCAACCGCCCCTGGGTCAATGTTTCAGCAGCACAGATCACCAGCGGCTCCAGTAGATCAATGACCACAGGCAAACCCATCCGAAGGTCGGTCAGAGCCCGGGCACGAAGCTCAATGGGAGATGGGGTTAAACTCATGAGACCTCCGATACCTTCTTTTGTCAGGGAATTGAAACAATTCCTGCGTCTATGACAAGAAGATGTGAGGCAAGTGTTGCAAATCTTGCAATGTAGCGCGCAAGAGCGCAGATATAAATCACCAAAAGAAACGGAGAGCCACAATGGCCCAAGCTAAAAAAATTCTTCTGATCGACGATGATGTAGATTTGCGCGAAGCGCTGAGCGAACTGTTGATCATGACGGAAGATTTCGACGTTTTCGAAGGTGGGGACGGGGCGGAAGCTTTGGAGAAGATAAAACAACTGGCCTACGATATGGTCATTTTGGACGTAGGTCTGCCTGATATTGATGGCCGCGAGCTGTGCCGTTTGATCCGCAAGCAAGGCGTGAAATGCCCAATCTTGATGCTTACCGGTCACGACACCGATTCTGATACGATTTTGGGACTGAATGCCGGGGCCAATGACTACATCACCAAGCCGTTCAAATTTCCTGTCCTGCTGGCCCGCCTCCGCGCCCAATTACGCCAACATGAACAGTCCGAAGATGCTATCTTCACACTTGGGCCTTATACGTTCAAACCGGCGGTAAAAATGTTGCTGACAGAGGACGATAAGAAAATTCGCCTGACGGAAAAAGAAACCAATATTCTTAAATTTCTTTATCGCGCCACCGAGAGCGTCGTGCCACGTGACACGCTTTTGCATGAGGTTTGGGGATATAATGCCGGTGTTACTACGCATACCTTGGAGACCCATATCTACCGTCTTCGGCAAAAAATAGAGCCTGATCCCAGCCACGCGAGTTTGCTAGTGACCGAAAGTGGCGGATATCGTTTGGCCTTGTGATCCAAGTTTAACCAGCTGCCTATAACATTGGGGGACGCCTGCGTTTGGGCGTTATCGCAAGACGTAATTCCCTTCCAGCTGACCTTGCACAAGCCTTGGTGCCCGGGTTTTTTTTGGTAATCGAGCCTATAACGTTCTTAGGCAAAATCTATCGAGACATTGCCGAATGGTCCAAAGTCCGCATGAAAGCTATCGCTGGGCCGGGCTTCTACGGGACGAATAAACGAGCCCGACAAAACCACGTCTCCCGCCCGGATTGATTGGCCGTAGGACTCTAAGCGCTCAGACAGCCACACAATCCCCATAACTGGATCATTCAACACACCCGCACCAAGACCTGTTTCCTCGACCTCACCATTGCGGGCACAAATGGCGCCGGTCCAGCGCAGGTCAATTGCATTTGGATCATGGTGCTGGGTACCGAGCACAATACCAGCATTGGCGGCATTGTCTGAGATGGTATCAAAGATTTTGCGAGTCTGGCCAGTTTTGGGGTCCGCGCGCAAAATGCGGGTGTCTAAGATCTCTAATGAGGGGCAGACATAATCTGTTGCCGCCAGAACCTGTGCGCGGGTTACGGCGCCATCAAGGCCCGCCTTCATCACAAAAGCAATTTCCGCTTCAATACGTGGCTGAATAAACCGGCCATTTGGGACGGTGCTGCCATCGGCGAAATGCATATCGTCAAACAGGATGCCACTGTCCGGAATGTCGATGTTCAGCGCATATTGCATGGCCTTAGATGTGAGTCCAATTTTCCAGCCTACCACGCGCCGCCCATCGGCGATTTTTAGCGCCACCAATGCCTTTTGCACCGCATAGGCTTCATCCATACCCATTTCTGGATTGGCGATGGTCAGCAGACCAATTTGCTCTTGGGTTTTCTCTGCGTGAAATAGATCCTGCGCAGCATGCGCGATGGCTGCAGGCGTCATGCCTCATCCTCAATCGTGTTGCGCAATGTGCCAATACCTTCGGCAGCCACTTCCACCACATCTCCAGGTTTGAGGTAGATTGGCGGATCAAACCGCGCTCCAGCGCCTGTGGGCGTGCCTGTTACGATAATGTCTCCTGGCAAAAGAGTCGTGAAGGTCGAGATGTATTCAATCTGACGGCGGATTGGAAACATCATTCGACTGGTGCGGTCTTCTTGACGCAACTCACCGTTCACATGGGTCGTCAGTTGAACATCATCCAGCTGAGCCGCATCAGTGAACGGAACCAACCATGGCCCCATAGCGCCAGTATTGTCCCAATTCTTGCCCTGTGTGACATTAAATTTGGCATGACGTACCCAATCGCGAATTGTCCCTTCGTTGCAGAGCGTAATGGCCGCGATATGATCATATGCATTGGCCTGCGAAATGCGTCGCCCTTGTTTGCCAATCACAACCGCGATCTCACCCTCATAATCCAACTGATGCGATTCAGGTGGTCGAACCAAAGCCTCTCCATGGCCTACAAACCCCCGCGCAAAGCGTGGAAACAGCGACATATTGGCCGGCGCTTGGCTGCCGTCTTTATATTCTGCATTGCGATCTGGAAAATTCACTCCCACGCAGATAATCTTCTCACCATTGGCCACAGGCATCTCATAGGAAAAGCTCCCGTTCGGATGGCTGATAGCCGCCCCAACAATTGCTTCCGATAAAGCGGGCAGACCTTGAGCAGCAATCACATCTTTTAATGTAGCCCATTGTGGAAAGTATTGCGACAGAGCGGTGACGCCAGCATCAGTCACCGCCCCATAACTCACGGCGCCTTGACTACGGATTGTTACAAATTTCATTAGGTCTCTCCTTGGGTCGCGCCCATTAATTCTTGAGCCGAGGATGAATGCTGTTGGCTTTCCAACTGAACCGCTTAATTATTTCGACAATCTCAAACGAAAGGGCAAAATACGGCTGCGCAAGTTGGGCTGCAAAGGCAGATTTTGCGACCTCCATCAAAGCAGCCCCCGCCGCCGCCTTTTGCTCGTCACTACGGCCCTCACCAATCCGCAAAATCATATCTGCAAAGGCATTGTTCGGATGTTCATCCGCTGTAGAGCTGTGCGGCATAGAATGCGCGCGCACTCGAATGCCAGCGAGAGGAAATAAGCCGGTCTGTTGCATTGCCTTGCTCATCACAGCGCAGAGCTCTGTCATATTCACCTGATCACCGAGGTTTTCCGAATATTGAATGATAAAATGCGGCATGTGGTTTCCTTCCAATCTCCGCTTGAATAATCGCAGCGCCAGCAGAAATGGCAAGCAATGATCTTGTTTTTGTTGACAGATGCTGGCTGCTTAAAGTAATTAATAGATTAATCATTCATATACAAGGTAATCGATGCCCAAATTTCTTAACAGCCTTCCCATGCTCCTCAGCCGCACTCTGAATGGCATAATGCCCAGATACCGCAGCCTATTTCAGGCCCATGGCCTAACGGATCAACAATGGCGGGTGCTGCGCGCGCTTTGGGAGCAAAAGCATCTGACCTCAGCAGAGATCTCGCAAATGACCCTGCTGCCCGCGCCTTCCTTGGTCGGCATTTTGGACCGGCTTGAGAAAAGAGGACTGATCGGCCGCCTGCGCTCAGTTAAGGATCGCAGGCGTGTGCATATCATCCCAACACAGGTGGGCCGCGACCTGCAGGCCCACATGTTGCCAAAGGTCGAGCAGATCCATGACAGCTACATGCAAAGGATCACCCCTGAAGAGTGGGATGAATTAAATCATATTTTAAACAAAATGGCAGAACCGGCTGAACAAAGGAGCTCCGCATGAACAACGCAAGAATTCGAACTTGCGCGGAGTATCTTGAAGGTTTGCGCGATGATCAGGAAATTTGGACTCGTGGCGCAAGGGTAAAAGACGTCACCGCCGAGGCCGGCATCCGAGGCGGGACGGCATCCCTTGCTGGATTTTTGGATCGCCAGCATGAGGAGGCCTACCGTGACAAGGTAACCTTTCTCGACAAAAACGGCGTCCACTGCGCCACATCGCACATGGTGCCAAAGTTCAAGGAAGACATCTTGCAACGTGGCCACACATTTTATGAATGGGCCACATGGTCCAATGGGATATTTGGCCGGACTCCAGGTTATAAAACGCCTCAGTTATGGCCTGCACCCATGTGCCCGGATTTTTAGTACAGGGCACTGTAGGGCAAGCGGATTTTGTCCAGAATATGACAAATTTCTATGATGAGGTGCGGCTCAACGACAAAGTCCTGACCCATACATTGGTGAACCCTTCCGTTTCACACGGGCAATTCGCCAGCGGCAAGTTTGATCGAGAGGTTGCTCTACATGTGATCAAAGAAACCGATGTAGGTATCATCGTTAAGGGTGCCCGCCTCTTGGCCACCTTGGGGCCCTTGGCCGGTGAAATTGAAGTCTTCCCTTCTACGGTGCTGAAAGCGGATCCCAGCAATATACCTTTCGCCTTCGCTTTCGCCATTCCCATCGCAACCCCAGGGCTTAAAATGCTGTGCCGCGACACCTACGATCACGGAAAATCGCATTTCGACGCACCTCTATCGTCACGCTATGTGAAAATGAATGCGGTGGTAATCTTCGATAATGTGTTGGTGCCGTGGGAACACATTTTCATGTATGGTGAGCCAAACCTATGCAATCAAGCATTTGGCGCCACAAACACTGTGGTCCACATGGCCCATCAAGTCGCTTGTGGCAAACTGGCAAAGGCGGATTTCATGGTGGACATCATGTGCGCCATTGCCAACGCCATGGGCCGTAACAAGGATCTCGCCACGAAGAGCATGATTGCCGAAGTGATGATGATGGCCGAAACTGTGCGGGCCTTGCTTTTCTCTGCCGAGCAGCAGACGCATGAAGATCAATGGGGCAACTTTACCCCCTACGCGGCCCGCTTGATACCTCGCGCAACCTCTTTCTAAAGATGTACCCACGTATGGTTGAGATCATGCAAATTTGGGATCGTAATTCTTAATGGCCACCCCCACCGAAGTAGATTTTAGCAATGATATGTCCGCCAATGTGGAAAAATATTTTCAGCTCACCCATATGGACAGCCGCGACCGCGTGGCCCCGTATCGGCTTGCACATGACATAGCAGTTTCAGGCTTTGGTAACCGCCAAGCGCTTTATGAGCAGTTCTTCTTCGGTCCGCCGCATATTATGAATTCTGTGTATTTTTACAGCTATGACAAAGACAGTAAAATCACCCGTGTAGACGCCCTACTGGCGCAGGCTTGAACAAAGCTACCGCCACACCTGATCGGGGTATGGCAGTCTTTAAATCTACAATAGCTGACATTCAAACTGCATGTCAAAACTCTCTGCCGCAAACTACAGGCTAAAATCGAACCCGGACTGCGATGATGGCCAAAGAGGCCTGGCTTATTTTAGATAGGAGCCGGGCCACGACCAACGCGACCCGAGAAAAGTTTATTGATTTGGGAAATAATCTTCACAGGTACCTTCCCGGTAGACGTCAGCGGTGCAACAATGCAGCCCGCCACCAAAGGCATAGGCATCGCGAAGGTCGACTTCGATAACTTCCATGCCCAATTTATCCATTTGCTCGGCCTGATAGACCTCCGATTTTTCCACACAAACAGTTTTTGGATCAAGCACCAATACATTCATGCTCAGCCATGTAGATGAATAGCACAAGGGTGGAGGGGCGTTGTGAGCAGGTTGCGCAGAGTCCACAATCTCCCAGTCATTTTTATTAAACATCTCGCACTGCTCTTCCGGCAGGCGACGTTGCGGATTATTTAAGATCAATCCCGGACGTAGAGGGGTAAAGGTAGCGTCAATATGGATCGGATAGGGGTCGCCCGGGAAATTTACAGCGTGCACACGGTGATCGGGGAAGTGCCGGCGCAGCCATTCAATTCCCTTCATATTCGTAGTGAATCCGTGCTGAACCACCAAATCACGCCCAAAACGCAGCACATCCGCCGCATCAAACAAAGGCTCTTCCTCGGTAGTCACAAAGAATTTCTCTGCGGCCCATTTCAAGCGTTTTTCAACACCGATTTTATCCGACAAATAATCAGGATGATAATCAGCATCGGTCAAACGCGGCTTAGGTGCAGCTTCATGGCGAAATTTTGGATCTTCGTTGAAATACTGCTGCATCAAGGGGCGATAGTTCAAATATTCGAACCAGCGGCAACGGTAAGACATGGTAGCTTCTAAAATCTCAGACCCAACAGTCAGCAAAACATCCCGTGGTGGCATGCAGCCGAATTGGCTTTTCGTTTGAAAGTCTGGCGTAATGGCCGGTTGCGCGTGATCAATGGAGGTAGGCCGATCCACCCGCACACCGCGTTTTTGCAACATCGCAGAAAAATTATCTAAAAGCTCATTGGCCCGATCAATAGTGTCTTGTGGCCGGCGGCCCCATTGGCCCCGCATGTCACTGTCTTCTGGAACCTTAGCATCCAATGCAGGTTCTGTGGCTGGGATATGACTATCATCTGCCCGCCCGACGATCACATGCCGCAATGGATCCCATTCATTCCAACTGTTCACGACTGTTTTTTGAGTATCACTCATCTCGAGGCTCCCGTTTGGATGACAAATTTTGAACTGTTGCCTCGCAGATAGATAGTTTTTAGGAAGCTGGCCAGATCAAAGCGACGCATCGCTCAAAGGGCGTGGCTTTTGGATCCTTATATTGACACCGCGGCCGGGGAGAGGCAGGCATTAGGTGAGCGCAAAGAGGATCAAAAATGACAAACCACGTTTACAAGGGCGATTTGCCAGATGATTTGGACCTCGGCCAAATCGTTGCCATTGATTGCGAGACCATGGGCTTGAACCCAAAGCGCGATCGATTGTGTGTTGTGCAGCTATCCAGCGGTGACGGTAATGCGCATCTGGTACAGCTGGTCAAGGGTCAAACATCGGGCCCAAATCTGTGCAGGATATTGGAAGATCCAAATGTATTAAAACTGTTTCACTTTGGAAGGTTCGACATCGCCGCAATGTTTGAGGCTTTCGGAGCACTCACCGCGCCTGTCTATTGCACCAAAATCGCTAGCCGATTGATCCGCACCTATACGGACCGCCATGGTTTGAAAAACTTGCTGCAAGAATTACTCTTGGTAGATATTTCCAAACAGCAACAATCCTCAGATTGGGGTGCAAAAAACTTGTCTAAGGCTCAAGTTGAATATGCCGCCTCCGATGTTTTGTATCTGCATCAATTGCGCAATGCTTTAAATAAAATGTTGATCCGCGAAGACCGAATGGAAATCGCGCAATCGTGCTTCGACTTCCTGCCCACCCGTGCGCAACTTGATTTGGCCGGTTGGCCTGATACCGATATCTTTGCGCATTCTTAATCCAGCCCCATACGATTAGGAGCAGTATGAATTTTTCGTTTGATGACAGCTATTCAGCTTTTGTGACATGGGTGAAAACCCTGCTGCCAATTACTGCCCTCGGGCTGTTGTCAACGATTTTCCTCTTCTCAGGCAAAGTCGATGTCACCCAATCCCTGCCCTATGCAGAACATAATGTTGCCAACATTATTCGCGAGCAACGGATCACAAGGCCTTATTTCGCCGGCGTTTCCAACAATGGAACTGAGATCAGCCTTTCGGCTGCCTATGCCTCTCCAGACCCTGAAAATAACGATAAGTTGAACATCACTGAGCTGTCCATTGTGTTGCAATCTGCAGTGATGCGCACAACTCGGATTACTGCAGGCCTTGGAACACTCGATTCCGCCACCCAAATCGCTTTGGTCTCCCGAGAGGTTCATATTTTATCCATGCCCGATTTCTGGATCACAACCGATGCTTTAAAAGTGGATCTAAAACAGGGTATAGCCGTCGCAGAAGGTGGGTTTCAGGGCGTCACGGCCTTGGGAACCATAAATGCGGAGAAAATGATCGTGCAAATGACCGCCGATGATCAGCAAATCGTTTTCACAAATGACGTACGCCTGATATACAACCCAAAACCAAACTGATCGAGGTAGGCTGTGCGACACATTTTATTTACCCTTACGGTGCTGCTGTCGACTTGCCTTTTAGCCTTCACCGCAAGCGCTCAAACCAGCCTCTCCTTAGGCGGCTTCACCACAGATCCCGATGCCCCAGTTGAAATGACTGCAGACAAGCTTACGGTCAGTCAGTCTGACGGCTCGGCCCAATTCGAAGGTAATGTTATCATTGCGCAGGGTGTCATACGTCTAGCCGCCAGCCTTGTGACCGTGACATATCTGGAAGCGGGTGGCATCGATCGGCTGAACGCCAGCGGTGGCGTGACTTTGGTCACCCAAACAGAATCAGCCAAAGCTGAAACCGCAGAATATGATCTGACGAACCGCCAATTGATGATGCGTGGCGAAGTTGTGCTGATCCAAGGTCAGAATGCAATTTCGGCCGACAGCATGAATATTGATTTGGCATCAGGGGCTGCCGTGATGGAAGGCAGGGTACGCACCGTCCTGTCGAGTGAATCAAAGTAATGACAGATCTCCCCTTCGAAGTGGCTGAGGGTCAAGGCGGCCTAAAAGTAGAATCACTGCGGAAAAGCTATCATAAACGCTTGGTGATCCGTGATGTTAGCATGCAGCTGCATCGTGGTGAGGTTGTAGCGCTTTTGGGGCCTAATGGCTCCGGTAAAACCACCTGCTTTTATTCCATCGCAGGCCTAGTAACTCCGGAAGGAGGCAAGGTCAGCATCGATGGCCGTGACGTGACACGTATGCCGATGTATCGGCGTGCCCGGCTCGGTATTGGCTATTTGCCGCAAGAAATGTCCATTTTTCGTGGGATGACTGTCGAAAATAATATTCTCGCCGTGCTTGAGCTGAGTGAAGATGGCCGCAAGCGCCAATATGAGCGCTTAGAAGAATTGCTCAATGAGTTCTCAATTGACCACCTCCGCCGCGCGCCCGCTCTAGCGCTGTCTGGTGGCGAACGGCGCCGGGTTGAGATCGCCCGCTGCCTAGCGACGAATCCGAAATACTTGCTACTCGACGAGCCTTTTGCAGGTGTGGACCCAATTGCTATTAGTGAGATCCGAACGTTGGTATCAGCCCTAAAAAAACGTGGGCTGGGCGTGTTGATTACAGATCATAACGTCAGGGAAACCCTGGAAATTGTCGACCGCGCCTATATTTTGCACGATGGCAAAGTCCTGATGAGCGGCACCACACAAGAAATCGTAAAAGATGAAAATGTAAAACGGGTCTATCTCGGCGAAAATTTTCGTTTGGGCTAAAGTTCAGTTTTAAGTTGACAATAGGCTTCTATATTTGGCCAAATGGCGTTGTGATGTGTTGTCACTTTATTCATTTAAATCAAACAAACTGCGTTAGGCAGCTTGCGATCCAATATGGGCTTGTAAGGATTGATTGATATCGCCTATCGCACTCAAAGCTTGCATTGCAGGCTGCTTTTTTAAGGAGACGAAATGCTTTATCAAATTACCGGAAAACAAATCGACATTGGCGAGGCTTTGCAATCCTATGCAAAATCTGGTATAAATATAATCATTGCGAAATATGCAGAACGCCCAACTGACGCTACCATCATTTTCTCTCGAAGTGCGAACGAATTTGTATGTGAAGTGAGCGTCCATCTCTCGACCGGCATTACGGCGCATGCCAATGCGCATGAGCATGAAATATATGCCTCTTTTGACGCTGCGTCAGAAAAAGTAGAGAAGCAATTGCGCAGATATAAGCGCAGATTGAAAGAACATCATCGTGATCGCGCTCACCCCGTTGAACTTTCCGGCGCATCCTCGTATGTCCTCTCCAATAAAGGTGAGTCAAACGACTCAAAACCAGAGACACTGAAGCCCTTGATTGTAGCCGAGATGGAACAAAAAACAATTTCTGTCTTTTGGTGAGGCAGTAATGCAAATGGAACTAGCCGGCGCGCCGGTCCTTGCCTTCAGGAACGAAGGCCACAATGGAGTGAACGTTGTATACCGCCGTGATAATGGCAACATTGAGTGGGTCGATCCGGCTTAACCTCAAATACAACTAAGGAGCTATGGATCTAATTGAAATATTGCATCCCGACGCCGTCCGTAACACGCAATCCGTCGGCAGTAAGAAACGTCTTTTTCAAGATTTGGCCGCCATGTCAGCACAAAACTATGGTATTGACCCTGAGGCAGCTGTTGAGGCGCTTTTGGAGCGGGAAAACCTAGGCCCAACCGGCGTAGGGCGCGGTGTCGCCCTGCCTCACGCACGACTTGAGAACCTTGACCGCATTGTTGGATGCTTTATCAAGTTGGATCGCCCGATTGATTTTGATGCGGTTGACCGCCAGCCTGTAGATCTGGTTTTTGCCTTATTTGCGCCCCTATCTAGTGGCATGGAACACCTCAAAGCCTTGGCTTTGGTTTCACGTACACTGCGTGACCCCGGTGTGTGCTTGAAGTTGCGCAACAATGAAGATCCAAGCACATTGCTGGCAGTTTTACTGGAAGGTCCAGCGTCTGTCGCCGCTTAAGGCTGCAATGGCTGAAATCCAAAATTGATATAGGCTGTAACATAGACCTCTAGGGCAATTGCTTTTATCTCATCATTAAAAACCTTGGACAATGGGCCATTGGCAGTGTCCTGCTTAGCATACTACACGTCAATTTGCGAAGTGAGCGCTCCAAATCAGCCGCCAGCCGATCCTCACGCACAATCAAGTCGGGCGCTGCGCGCATCAAGCCGCATACTCATGGCCTAAGGCTTAGTGTTGCCGGATGTAAGCAGTCGTACCGCTTTCCATATTAGTTAACTTAAGCACCTTGAAAAGCTTCACCTTCCCCTTTTTTTCGCAATGTGCATTCTCAAGCTCAGGGGCCTAATCGAGTTAATCTTCCACCGCGCTTTTACAGAGAGATGTCACGAAAATAAATTATTTGGTCCCAGCCGCGCGCGCTTCATCGATGGCATATTAAATAAGTGGTCGATCTACTAAGGTCATGATTTCTTGGGGCACAGACTTCGTCGCCGGTAGAAATAGGGTGCCCTGACCAGCAACTGGAAATATTATTTTTATCTTCCACTTCATCGCCAAAAATCCTGACTAAACAACTACCGACTGGCGTCGGTAGGATTTTGGATGTGCATTTGCAAGTACTGAAGTACGACGTCCTCAGTGATGGCACCGTTTGTAGTTAAAAAGTACCCACGGTCCCAAAACCGTTGTCCCCAATTGCGCTTTTTTAGATGTAGGAATTCGCGTTGCACTTTGTGTGATAAACGCTCCATCATCAGCCGCATCAAATCGCTGATCGCCAGTTTTGGCGGAACCAGTACAAACATGTGGACGTGATCGTTCGACAATACGCCACGGATAATATCAACGCCAAGTCACACATCAAATAGATTTACGGTATCAAACCTGTC
>MDSY01095905.1_pt1 | contig 39049 bp, 40 predicted proteins | sample 811131 | NCBI WGS metagenome assembly MDSY01 (sample SAMN05326643, study PRJNA326480) | marine metagenome | isolation source: seawater | place: Atlantic Ocean: South West | collected 2010
TTCTGTCAAAGAGCTCTGTTAAAAGACTTTCTGAATCAAATGTAAAATCAGATATAGATAATATGCTTCTTTTTCCTACAAATTTTTCAGAGGGATTTATGTTACATATGGACAATCGAGGTAAGTTTGAAGGCGAAGGGGGTTCTTTTATGATTGGTCCGAATGCCTTTGGACATATTGGGTTCGGGGGAAGCAGTATTACATTTGCTGATCCAGACTGTAAAATGTCTTTTGGTTATTTAGTAAATAAATTAGGTGGAGAATATTTAATTAATGAAAGGGGGCAAAGCCTTATAAATGCTTCCTACAACTCAATTAATTAATATAATAAAATAATGACTTCTCACACACCCTTAGCAAAATTTATTCATTGGACATTTACTTTGTTATATGCATATGGAATATTTAAACAAGTAGATAATTTAACTGAGCTAGAAGATTCCTCCTTATTATATTTTGAAATATTATTTGCAATAATATTTTTAATTATTGTTTTGATTAGGTATTTTTACATGAAAGATACTCCTGCTTTGCTTGGTGCTCATGATGACGTAGCTAAAGGACACCTTTTTATAGCAAAAGCTATACATAGACTGGTATATTTTAGCTTGATTATGCTACCAACTACAGGACTTCTTATTGCTGCTCTTTTCAATTTAGGAATAGGTGGAATTGAGTTAGCCATTGCAATTCATGAATTCTCAGCATTTATTAGTTATGTGGTCATTGGTCTTCATGTAGTTGCTTCAATTTATTCAAGATTTAAGGGCGAAGGTTTGTGGAATGCAATGGTGCCAATTTGGAAAGAAACAGAAAAAAATAATTCAAACCTTGTATCAAAACTTGAAAATTTTGAGCATAAAATATATAAAAAAATTGAAAAAGCTATTCATTAGGATTTATAGTAAATTTTTTGAATTGTTAAAAAGTTTTTACTTCTAAGTTATTAAATAAATGCATCATAACTATTTTGTAATACAATGAATATACTGCTTTTTATGATATACATTTTATTTAAAAATAAGAAATTTCAAATTCTATCTTTATTGATTTTTTTACTTATTGACTTTTATTTAGATGTTGAAAGAAAAGCAACAATACTTACTTTTATATTTTTTCTTGTTGTATTAATAAACTCTAATATGTTTCAAAAACATATTGATCTTATATACAAAGAACGCTCTGTAGGAAATGTATATGTTTTTATTTATTTGATGTTAATAACATTTTTAACGCAAAATTATTTACTTATTTATGAAATTATTGATTGGGATATTTCCTCTTATATGATTGCATCAAATTCAGTTATGAATGGCTCCCTACCGTATGAAGTACAGTGGGAGTCAAAAGGTCCATTACTTTATTACTTATATGGGCTTGTTATGAAGATTGTAGGTGGGAATTATATATATTTTAAATTAGCTAATGACTTCATTTTATGTGTCATCGGTTTTATCTTGTTTTTATCAATTAACTCGAATAAAAATACAATTTTATCAATAATTGGAAGTACTTTATTTATATTGCTTTTTTCGCAGCCTTGGGCTGTTAGTGGCTATTCAGAACTTTATTGCTTATTATTTATTGCACTTTCCTACTACTCAAATATTTACAATAGATCTAAAAAATATTTACTGATAGGTTTGCTAATGGCAGGTTCTACTTTAATTAATCAGGGAACGATACTATTTGCAATACCATTTCTAATAGTTTTTTTAAGTGAAAAAAATATAAATAATATCTTAAAATTTTCTTTCGGTTTTATATTTCCTTATATTATTTTTATTTTATTATTTTTAATTAATGGCTTAATAGATATTTTCATTGCTACATATATAACTATTCCCCTTGAATATACTTCTGAAAATTTTGCAAATTTATATGAATTGAAGGTATTCTTTAGAAAATTTTTTGAATATAATAGTTACCTTTATTATGCCTTGATTGCAGTATTCTTATCTCTAGTCACAACAACTTTTCAAAAAATTAAAGTAACCCCACAGCATTTATATCTAGACATGATGTTTATTTTTGCTTCTTTACTTTTTTACTTTATTGGTTCTCACAATTATTATCACCATTTGTTATTCTTGCTTTTTTTCATAAGTTTATTTATAAAAAATATCAAAACTGGTCAAAACATTTATTTAATATTGATTTTTGTCTCAATATCTTTAATAAGCTTAGTTAGTGTTAACGGGAAAAATTCTTTTGAAGCATTAAGTAACCTTGAAGAAACTTATACAAACTATCCACTAAAAAAGCTGTCAGCAGAAATTGACGGTTACTTTAATAAAGATTACGAAGTATTGGCTCTTGAGTATAACTTAATTTTGCACTATCTTGAGAAAAACAACTACTCTTATATAGTTCATCACACAAATTTTCTTGAACCATACATAATTTCTACACTAGAAGATATTAATTATATAAAAAAAGATTATATTAACTATTTAATTGCCAATAAGCCGGATGTAGTGATATGTACCGAGTGGATGATTGTTAGAGGTGACCCTATAAAAAATCCAATAGTGAACTGTAGTAAAGATATATTTGACAACTCATATATACAGTTAAATACTGATAAGTACTTCAATAAAAATTTAAACTACTACAACGATCCATACAAAGAAATCAAAGTATTTATAAAAACAGAGAGCTAATAAATATAGTTTCCTTTTAAATTATATTTTGTCTTAACTGTAATCTTCGTACTGCTTTTCCTCTACTATTTCAGATTCATAAAAATTGTTAATTTTTGATTTAATTTCAAACCTTTTATCGTTAGTGAAATATACACTCCTCGCAAGCTGAATAAAGTCCTCGTTAAAATTTTTTGTTTTTTCCATTACTCTTATCTTATCCTCGGTTTCCCAAAGATTTGAATTAACCTCTACTAACTCTTTCATAAAGTTTTCAAAAGCAGGTGGGTCCACTTCCATAAATTTATTTGCTATTTCTGATAACGAATCAAGTTCATTTTCTATGTTGATTAATTTTGATTCACTACTAATTTTTTTCTTTTTTATTTTTAGAATTGATATTTTATCAAGAAGCTCACCTATAGACGATTCAATTTTTACCATATTGTTAATATAGTTATCTTAATTTTTTTATTACTAATTAATTTCAAAATAAACTCTTGCAAAAACAACATTGATTTAAAATTATTAAATGGAAAGATCCTCAATTCATTCAATTACCTTCACCAATAAAGGTTATATTGACTATACCCATAACTTGCTCGAATCTATTAAAAAGAACGGCACTGATACCCAGCTTGAAGTTGTAGCTATTGATAATGAATCTTTTGAGTATTTTAAATCAATTTATGATGATGTCTCTTTTTTTGGCTCTGATTTTGCAAAAGAACAAAACAAGTTATTAAAACAGATTGAAGATGGATTTGGTAACTTGATGATGACTAAATTCGAGGTAATCTACAGTTCTCTTTTAAAGCACGAAAGTGTTCTTTACATTGATGGAGATATCGTAATTAAAAAAAATTTTAATCATTATTTAGAAAAATTTATCCATAATAAGGATATTGTTTTTCAAAATGATAAAAGACCATCAAAACCAAACGAGACTAAAGTTTGTGCCGGGTTTATGCTAATTAATTCTAATAAAAAAACATTAAAATTTTTTAATCCAAAAAATGTACCATTTGAGAAAGTAATTAACTATGTTGCACACGATCAGACACATATCAATAAAAGTAGAAGTAAATTTGAGCACTCGATTTTACCATTAGATTTATTTCCAAATGGTCCACATTATTATGCAAATACTACAGATTTGGATCCATTTATAATTCATTTTAATTTTCTTATTGGAGATGTTAAAAAAGAAAAAATGAAAGAGTATGGGGAATGGTATATCAACTAATTTCTGTAAATATTAGAAAATGTTAAAAAATACATTGAATATTATTATCTTGAGTTTTTTCAATTTTGTTGTTTTAAGCTTAAGCAACTCTATTGATGTCGAGCAACTTTATTTTGATTTTGAAGCTATTGGAATCTCCTCCTCTATTGAATTAGAAACTGTCTATATATTTATAGGAATTTGTATTTCATTAATGACGCTTTTTTTAATTTTCTTTTTTAAACCATTTATAGAAATCTATTTACTCCACTATTTAAGATATAGTTTTTACTTACTAATAAATCTTTTATCCCTATCAACAATCTATCTTACTTTTAGGATTTACGGGTATTCAAGATTTTTGATTTTAATTTATTTATTTTTAAGTACTTTTGTTTTTATATTGTCTGACAAAAATTATTTTATAAAAAAGAAATGACTAACTGTCTTTAAAAGCAACTTTAAAATAACCTTGTTGCACAATAGTAATATTTTTATTTTCCATTGTACATTTTAAATTTATCCAACACCTATCTCCAGAGTCTGGTTGAACCCAATTTTTATTAACCTCTACTTCGCTGTATTGCAATTCTGTTCTGGGATCAAATAAAGAAACCTGTTTACTGCTTAAAAATTCTTGATAAGAATTAACTCTTGGAAATAACCCTATTCCAATAATGAACAGGAATGAAACAATATATTTAGAAATAGGAAATTTTTCTGAGTCAATAAAAAACCCAATAAGACATATGGTCGTACATAATATTCCCATAGAGTATCTAGGAATTGGACCATAAAAAATTAAATATAAAATGCTTAATAATACATATATTGAAACAGTTAGCTTAAATTGGTAATCAAGGATTTTTCTATTAAATAACATTTGTTTAACAAGTAAAAGAACGGCAAACGAGATTAAGAAATTACTATATACAGAAAGGTAATAATCTGAAAAAGTACTAATTTCATCAGAAAAAAGAAAATAATTTATCCAATCTATAAAATTTAAATCTCCTGAAAGAAAATATTCCATATAAGAGAAACTTGTAGCAGTTGTATATGCCTCTACTCTTTCAGTAGAACCTATTTCATACCACCAAAAAGATTCGTAACATGTAAATGAAAGTGGAAAAATTAAACAACCAGTTGTCAAAATACTTTTTATAGACCATAAGAGGCCAAAAAATATTGTTGGAGTTTGTAAATAAATTATATTTTTTACTTTATATTTGTTCTCTTTCATCAATATAAACAAAAGAATAAAATACAATAGAAAGATTATTACACCACTCACCTTGATTTCAAAAATGAAAAAAACAAACAATGATATGTAAACTATGTCAACTTTTGAAGCCTGTCTTTTTTGAATTTTATCAAGCAGTAAAATACTTGTAATACAATACAATATAGCTACTGTTGTATCTTGTTTTCCAATTTCCTGAATGTAAATAAAACCATTCCTTCCCCCTGAAATTCCAAAATTATCAAGTATTGAAAACATTAATAAAAATAAAGATGCAAACTTTAGATTTTTATTTTTTGAATTAGATATATGAAAAAATATAAAAGAAAAGAAGAAATGCAAAAATATTAGATTCAAAAAATGAAGATAAATCAAAGAATCATTGAACCAAAGCATTGATGAAATATATTCATATATTGAAGACATCCCAAAAGGCCAGAATATATTTACGGTACCTATGATTAAATTAGAACTCCTTAGCCAGTTTTGATGATTTAAATGATAATAGGCAGCATCATAATGAAAGTTAATGTCTGCTGAACTAATTAATAAGATTCCAGGAATAATTATGTATAAAAATATATTTTCATAAGTAAAAACTTTAGAAAAATTAAAGCTAGGTTTTTTTTGCCAAAGTAAGTTAAGAAATAATAAAAGTAAGAAAAATATATTCAATAAAACGCTACTAAGCTCTATGAAATAATTAAACAGAATTAATAAATTACCAAAAATTATTAAGCCTACAATCGGATATACAATTGTGACCTTTGTATCAAATATTAAATTATCTGTATCTTTTTCTTTCAACATAAACTTATTAACTAAAATAAAAAAAGATCTTCCAAGCAATAAAAAATAGGTGAATAACAAAATATATTTAATATATAAAGTTAGCGAGAAGGTTATAAGCTCAATCATTATTAAAGCTTATCAAAATTTTTCCATAAAAATATCTTCTATAGCCATTTGAAAATTTGTCTTTATAAATTCTTTTTCTTCAATAAAATTTTTATTTGAGTTATCAACTAAATAAGCTTTTGCATCATAATTTTTAATCCAAAATTTTATATCATTTTCATAATCATCTCCAACTGCAAAAAAATTGAAATCGCTGATTTCCAGTTTTTTTATTATTTTTGTAACATACTTATAAAATTCAATATTAGGTTTTTCATACCCTACTTCTTCAGAAGTTATAACAAAATCGAACATATCTAAATTCCAAAAGTTAATTTTTTTAAGTTGGATATTTGTATTTTGGTTTGTGCATAAAATAAAAATATCATTTTTATCTTTTTTATTATTTAATATATTCCTGTCATTTTCACTAATATCTGCAAAACTAATGAAGTTCTCCCAATATAGTTTTTCATAATTTAATATTGCTTCAAAAGTTAAAAATTCTTCAAACATTTCTTTAAAGTAAAGCAACTTTGAATGTTTTGATGGATTATTTCCAATTCTGTTATGTATTGTATTTTTAGCTAAATTGTAATTTTCTGAAAATAGACTCCACTCGTCATATTGGTTTTGTTCTTCAAACACAACATTTAATGCACGCTCATGAGTTGGCTGATAATTATAAAAAGTGTTATCTAAATCAAAAATTACTAACTTATTCAAATTTTTTCACTGATTCTTTTTTCAAGCATATACAAGATAATTCCTAATTTAGATATTAATTCACCATTATCATCTATGTCAGAATCTATAAAGATAAAGTTTTTGCTTCTTAAATTTTCTATATTGGCTGAAAGTATACTAAATAAGTCCTTTGCACTGTTATTGTTTAATTTAATATCAAATCTGACACTCCCATTTTCATGCCTCTCATTATTTATTTTGATTTCATCTATTTTTTTAATTAATGAAACAAATTCATTAAAATAATCATTCTTGAAACAAACTTCAAACAATACTTCTTCGTTTTCTCTTTTAAGTGTTTTAATATAAAGGTCTGCATATTTTGATTGAGGTTCAATATATTCTAAATAGTCTCCTTTTCTTTTTTTAATTTCTTTTATAATATCCTCTTTTAATTTTCCTCGTTCTAAGTCTCTTGATAGTTTTGTATCTGTTTTTATTGATTCTTCTAAATCTAGATAAATATTTAAATCGTATCTCTTGCTTAAGTCTCTGAAGTGCATTGAATGAAGTCCTTCTATCACTAAAAAATTTTTTATTTGCTTCATTGATTCTGTGTCAAATTTTCCAGTAAGATGATTGTAATTTTTCACCATTAAGTTTTCGCCTCTAAGCAAACTCAGTATTGTATTTTTATAAGCATTCAAATCATTCATTTCAGGATTTAGATGAGTATTGTATTCCCACTCACTACTTGATCTCTCATGTAAGTGAAAACTATCGAGTTCAACATTGTCAACAAACTTCTCTCCAAAAAAACTATTCAATAACCCGGTCATTGTAGTTTTTCCAACAGCTGAGTCTCCAGAAAGTGATAAAATTATTGGAGATGATTTAATTTTAAAATATCTATTGTTTATTAATACATGATATGCATAATAAATAAGAAATACGCACCCGAGAAGTATTAGAAAAGTCGAAATATCTTCAAATTGATTATTAAAAATAAAATTATCTGAGTCAATTAATACCAGTAATGTTAAAAATAGATAAATTATCAATTTAATGCTTTCATGATAAGAAAGGTAAACCACTACTACTAATAGGAAGGACCATAGAAACCATCCAATGTTATCTATATTTGTCATGAAAAGGGGTATTGTCATAAAACCAGTAAAAATTGATACTGAAATAAAATCTAGCCGGTGTACATTTTTCCAGAAGATAAAAGTTATAAAGGTCAGGAAAATAGCAATAAATAAAAAGTTGTTGCTTAATAAGTTTGAAGATTCATTTAATGCTGAATAGCCTTTACTAACCCCGTAAAAAACAGTTTCTAAATACTGCTTATCAAAAAATAATTGTAAATTTAATAAAACAGCTAAACCTAAAGTAAAAATTGATGTTCTAAACATTTGCAAATTATTTTCATCTATCTTTAAAAAGTAAACATAAATGGCAGGAAGTAAAATAACAAAAATTATCTTTGAACTTATTGCAAGAAGAATAAATAAAATTGATAGACGCTTATTTTTATTCTTTAAATAATATAAAGAGAATGCAAAATATGTTAGTGGAATAAAATCTAGTTGTCCTAAAACTGCTACAGAATAAATTATTAGCGGATTAAAGATAACTATAAACATAAACTTATTTTTGTCTATTTGAAAGATTTTCTGCAAAACAGAAAGTAACGATACCTCAAAAAACAAATACGCCAAAATTACAAATGAAATATCTACTATTTTACTTGCAAAGAAAAAAGGTAGTAAAACAAAATACATCAGACTACTGTAGGGAAATGTTAAAAGTTGATTGTCTAAATTTATTATTTCTGAATATGGATTTAAACAAGTACTAAATGATCTGCACTGATCAAAAAATTGAGTATATCTTTCTATTTCTAAATTTGGTATAAAACTAAATAGGACTAAATATTTTATAAAAAGACTGACTAGAAATAAATTTTTTTTACTTATCACTTATGTGTCCATTATAAATTAGCATTGTTACAAATGAAAAAGTTTATAGATTATTCAAAAAAAATTGGTTCAGATTTTATGCTATGCCAAGGCCCTGGTGGTAACACTAGCTATAAAAGTGGAGAAGAAATCTATATAAAAAAATCTGGATTACATCTCTCAAATACTAGTGAAGAAACCTTCCAAAGGATTAATTATTCTGAAATTCTAGATTTTTACCAAAATACAAAAAATGATCAAGAAAAATTTAATGAACAGTTATCAATTGAGACACCTTTGCATGTTTTATCAAGTGCTCGTTATGTTTTTCATTACCACAGCATTGCATCAATTATTTGTTCTGCAATTTTAGAAAGAAATTCACTTAATAAATTGCTTGAAAAAAAAGAGGTTCTTCCTATTAGTTACATTAGACCTGGATTAAATCTTGCATTAGAAATCCAAAAAAGAAACCAAAGTAAAAAACTCTCATCTTTTTTTCTATACAACCATGGAATGGTTGTTGAAGGAGAAAGCCTAGAAGAAATAAATGAAAAAATTTATAAAATTGAAGATTTCTTTAGTGAACTAATTGATTATGAACGCTTAAAAAAATTAAAAAATAATATTTCTATATTAAAACAAAATAATTTTAAAATTAAAAATCCAAACTCTGAAATTATATATGAGAAATTCAATAACAAATTTTTATTTCCAGATCATGGTGTTTTTTTTCCATATCCAATTGATAGAAATACACATTCGCCAATAAATTATGATGAGCATTATTTAAATTTCAATAAACAACTTACTGAAACAGAATTGCTTTATTTTAAAACCTTGTTAATTATTTTTACATACATAAACAATGGAAAATTGTTAAATTATATAGACGAAGACACAAGTGCTGAGTTGAGAAATTCTGAAGATGAAATACTTAGACGGAAATTAAATAAATGAAAATAATTATCCCGATGACTGGTAAAAGCAGTCGATTCAAAAAAGCTGGAATAAAAACTCCAAAACAATTTTTAAAAATAGAAAATAATTACATTTTAAAACATATTATTGATATGTTTCCTGGAGAAAAAGACATAAACCTTATTGTTAATAGTTTAGATTTACAAAATAACGATTTTAAAAAGTATATGATGGACTTTACTAAATATAATATTCATGAAATAGACTTTCAAGAATCAGGCCCGGGTGGAGCTTTATTAGAATCTGAAATATTAAACACCAAAAGTGAAGTGTTGATTAATTACTGTGATTTTGCAAATATATGGGATTGGAATAAATTTAAAGAATTTATAAACAAAAATCAGCCAGATGGTGTAGTTCCTGCCTATTTTGGAATACACCCACACAATATTTATGATAACGATTACGCTTTTATAAAAAATGATGATGACAAAATTTTAAATATTAGAGAAAAAGAATCCTTTACCAATAAAAAAATTAACGAGTATGCATCTACAGGTTCTTATTATTTTAAGAGCGGCCTACTTGCTGATAAATATATTAAACGTACTTTTGAAAAAGAAAAGTTCGTTAATGATGAAGTTTATATAAGTACACCTTATGAAGAAATGTTAAATGATTCTCTTGATGTAAGAGTTTTTCATATTGATTACTTCTTTCAATGGGGAACACCCGAAGACTATTTAGAGTTTGAATATAATTTGAACGAAGTAAAAAATATCACTGATGAAAAAAAAATTGATCTTAGCAATATAAATCTCTTAATTCCTGCCGCTGGGAAAGGTGAGAGATTTAAGAAAGAAGGTTATAAAGATTCAAAAATAAACCTTAAAATTAATGATAAAAAAATTATTGAACAGATTTTGAGTAGTTGTGAAAATCAAACTGAAACAAAAATACTATACCATGAAAATGACGTGGTTATAGGCAGTGAATTTATTAACAAAAAAAATATAATTACAATCTCTGAAAGAACCGGTGGACAAGCTGAAAGCAGTTTAAAACTATTAGATCATGTTGAAAATGACAACCCAATCCTCTTTCATTCTGCAGATTGTATTCTTGACAAAAATTTAATAATTGATATTGGTGAATTTGATGTCGTAGTATATACGAAATCAAATTACAGAAGGGCTTTCTCTCAGGATTTAAATTATGGATGGGTTAATACTGAAAAAGGTTTTCTTGATAGTTTCTCAATAAAAAAACCCCCAAAAGGAAAGACCTCATCAGTAATTCTTGGAGTTTTTCTTTTTAAAAATAAAGCTACTTATATAGACTTATATAATGAAACCGTCGAAAATTCTAAAACTAATAAAGAAATTCATATAGACCATCTTATTGAAACTGCTAAAAGTAAAAATATGAAAATAAAAATTGAATCGACAGATATCTCATCCATGCTTGGAACGCCGCTTGAATATGAGCTAGTAAAATATATGAATAAAGCTTTATCATATCTTATAGATCAATGAATATTTTAACTATTGTAATTCCTTGCTTTAATGAAGAAGAGTCATTGCCAGAATTGATAAAAAATATAAAAAAATTAAGCGAGAAAATTAATTTCTTAATTGTAGAAAACGGTTCAACTGATAATTCATATGCTTATCTTAAAAAAATAAATGATGAATTACCTGAAAATATTCAGATACATTTTAAAAAAGAAAATACTGGATATGGAGCTGGTGTTCTAGAAGGATTAAATAACACTGGAAATTCTAAATATATTGGATGGATTCATGGTGACTTGCAGTTTGAGTTTACAAAACTGAACAATACTTTTAATGAGCTTAACAATTTATATGACTCACCAGAGAAGATTTTTTACAAAGGGATTAGGACTGGAAGAAGTAAAATAGAAATCTTTATTTCTTATTCAATGGGTTTGATCGCATCATTAGTACTTAAACACAGATTTAATGAAATAAATGCTCAACCTACAATTTTTTCTTACGATCTTTTAAGAAAAATTAAAAAACCTCCTCATGATTTTTCATTTGATACTTATATCTACTGGATAGCTTTAAAGAATGGTTATAAATTTATAAGAAAAAAATTTGATTTTCCTCCAAGAGTATATGGAAAATCAAAATGGAACTTCGGTGTAATATCAAGATTAAGGTTTTCAAAGAATCTAATATTATATTTTTTTAAATTACGTAAACAAAATTTATAACTATTTTTCTAAAGTCACAATTTTAAAATAGCCTGATGTGTTTATTTTATAATTTTCCAGATTTGAAGAGCAATTAATATTTACCCAGCATTGATCACCTGATTCTGGTGCAAGTCTCCCATGTAATTTTTTCATTGATTCTTCAGGCATCAAAACGGATGGGTTTCTTGTTAAATCTATAGATTTATATGATTGTAATTTTGGCACCATCAATAAACTAAACAGTAAAAGAGCAGAAAATATCATGTTGGGTATTTTTATTTTAATATCGTAATCAAGCCCTAAACAAAATACAATTAACATCATTAATCCAGATAGGTACCTTACATCTGGACCGAATCTTAAATAAAATAAAATACTTATAATTACTAGAGGAATAATGACTTTATTTTTTTCAAATTCGTTTGTTTTTTTAAAAAAAGCTTTTGAAAATAAAAACAACCCCAAAAGAGAAATTAAGTAATTCATAAAAACCGTAGCGTTAATAGGTATCGAAAAATAATTTTTTCCCCAAATCAATAACGAGTCTCCAAAAAAGTATGAACTACTATAGTTGACCGTCACATTTTCAATATTTCTTAAATACTCTCTATTAACCCATTCAAGACTTGAAAAACAAGATGGTTCATATGGGAAAATTAAACAACCAGTGTGAACTATAGATTTAGCTATCCATGCCAATAAAAGAAGTATATAAAATCTTATTTTATTTATTGCTGAAAAAAAAGACAGCTTATTAGCTTTAATGAAACAATAAAGGTAGAAAAAATAGATAAAAGCAATTGCAAAGCCGCTAATTTTGAGCTGAAAAATAAAGAGAGATAAAATAGAATACACCACTAACTCTTCCTCTTTAAATGATTTTTTTAGAATACTTACTAAAAGTAATGAACCTGTTACTAGAAATAAAACAGCTATCGCAAGGTCTTGTTTTCCAATACTTTGAATATTAATAAAACCATTTCTGCCTCCTGAAAATCCAAAATTATCAAAAATTGAATAGAAAATTAATAGAACTGAACCAGTAAATAAACTTTTGTTTTTATTGTAAATCAAATTATAAAAAAGAAATGTATAGAAAAAACCAATGAATATTAAGTTTAAGAAATGTAATAACATAAATGATTGATCTATCCATAGAAATGCAGATACATATTCATATATTGAGCTAACGCCGAATGGACCATAAATATTAGAGAAACCTGCAATTATATTACTCTCAAGAATCCACAATTGATTATTTAAATGATACAAGCCAGCATCATAATGAAAATTTATATCATAACTTGAAACCAAAAGAACTATATAAAAAGGAAGGGTCAAGAACAGCCCTTTTAATCTCTTTATGTCAAACGGTTCAATAAAATTAAAAAGTATAAAAACAACTATGAAATAAGAAAAATTACTTTTTAAAGGAAAGAAATAATTAAAAATATATAGAAAATTTCCTAGAAAAAATATACCAAAAACTGGATAAAATATATCAATATCTATCCCTTGTACCTTTGATTCTTTTTTTATATTTAAACCAAATATTTTTGTATTAATTAATAAAAAAGTTCTTCCGAGTAAAAATAGAAATATAAAAAATATGTAGAATTTTATAATTAAGAAAAGTACATTGTCCATGAAAATATAATTATAATCTTAAATAGCTTTGGTTTGATAATTAAATTTTTTAATATTTTTTCCAATGATTTAATGGTTTTTACTTATTAAAGATTTTGTTTGATAGAATTAATCAACTCTTTAGTGATTTTTCTTTGTATCTTTTCATTTATGTGAGCACCTATTGGAATATACAAACCATTACTGCCTAATCTCTCTGATATATTTAAATTGTCTCTTACATTTTTAAAATCTTCTGGAAGTACCGGTTGTAGATGAAGAGGCCAAAAGAAAGGTCTAGTTTCTATGCCTTTTTCTCTCAAGCTATTAATAACTTGATCTCTTATATTGTTTTCTTTAAGCAACACACCAAAAACCCAGTAATGATTTTCAACACCATTCCAACTACTTAGCTGTGTTTCTAAATATTGGCTTTCAGGCTTTAATAAGTCCTGATAAATTTTGCCTTGTTTTATTTTTAACTTAATTGTGTCATTTAAACTTTTAATTTGTGAGATCCCAAGGGCTGCTTGTAGACCCCCTAGTCGATAGTTCCAATATAAATTTTCATGAACAAATCTCTTTGAATTATTAAATCCTAAATTTCTCATTGACTTAATATTGTTTGCAAAATCTAGATTATTAGTTAATACTGCTCCTCCTTCTCCTGTAGTAACGTGTTTATTTGCGTAAAAACTCATGGTAGATATATCCCCAAACGAACCACAAAGCCTTCCATCAACTACTTGTCCGTGAGCTTCTGCAGAATCTTCAATTAAAAATAAGTTTTTCTCTTTACAGTAGTCTTCTATCTTAGAAGCTTCTCCAGCAAGGCCGTATAAATGAACTAATAGTACAGCCTTTGTGTTTTTAGAAAACTTACTTTCAACATCCTCTAATGTCATATTCCACGATTTTTCATGAACATCACAGAAAATAGGAGTTGCACCAGTTCTAAGTATTGCTGACAAACAAGAAATGATAGTAAAGGAAGGCACAATCACTTCGTCTCCCTTGTTTAAATCGAGACTTTCAAAGGCAAGGTCAAGGGCAGTACTGCCATTTGAAACAGCAACTGCATGCTTTCTTCCAAAATTATTAGCAAGATCTCTTTCAAAAGTTTCGACAACAGGACTTGTACCAGATATATTATTACTAAATAGTGACCTTAGTACTGAAAACTTATCTGACAGTGTTAATCTTGGCTCAAAAACTCGAATCAATTAAAACCTAACTTTATCAATACTCTCATCATAAGGACCCTGCTTGACCTCAATAAATTTTGCATCATCAAGTATTTTCAAACCATGACCACCTCTGATTAAAATAAGCATATTCCCTGCTTTAGCTATGCCTGATTTACAAAAATTCAATTCTTCATCATAGATTTCAAATTCAATTTCACCTTCTAGTACAACTAGTACTTCTCCTGTTGTCTCTATATTTCTATTCTGTGGAGGGTGGATATGTTTTAAAATTTCTTCATTTTTTTCTAAATTAAATGTTGCTATCTGAAGTTCAGCATCATTATCAGTAACAAAATATTTGCTTTCGCTAATTGATCCATAATCAATAAGCATGGCTAATAAGCTTCCATTTTTATCTTTAATTTCCATTTTGTCTCACTTTAATTGCTGTAACTATATAAGGATATCCTCTTTTTAAAAGTTGGATGAAAGATGTTGCAGTTTTTGAATTTCCATGCTTTCTAGTCTCACAAATATAGCCTTTTTCTATTATTTCAATATTTGAAGACAAAAGTTTAGCAACAACATAAATAAAATACTCCCCGTAAGAAGATTTATTAAATAAATCAATCGTAAAGTAGCTTTTTTTACCAATTATAAATCCACTTGTTATGTCAGAAACTTTTGAGCTAAATATAGACCTTAAAAGTTTATTAAACAAATTTGATAAAATCATCCCTAGAACAGTGTCATTTGACTTATATACATTAAGAATTGCTTTTATAACAGACTTTTCTTCTAATTCTATAATTCCCTTGTATGCCCCACCATCAACAAATCTCGAACCTACAACTACACTCTCTTTATTCTCAATTATTAAACTTACTAATTCATTTACGCTTTTTGCTGGCATAGATCCATCAGCATCCATCCATAATACATACTCACTTCTTGATTGCTTAATGCCATCCCATATTGACATTGGCAATGAAGGTTCTGATGTTCTTTCATAAAGATGCACATTTTTATATTTTGAATTAAATGAACTCATTAATTCTTTTGTACCGTCTGTAGATTTATCATCAGAGACAATAATTTCAAATTCTAAATTATCAATTATTTCAAGATTCTTAATTAAATCTGGTATAAGAATATTTAGATTTTCTTCCTCATTTAATGTTGGGAGAATAATTGATAAAGTTATCATAATTAAATATGATACCCTTTAAAAGAACTAAATTTCTTTATTTAGTTCAATCAATAAAAGATATCCGAACTTATTATTAGTAAGGCTTTCAATAAAATTATTAATTTTTATACCAAGGTCAAAACTAAATAAAGAAAAAAACCATCCAATGGTTATGATTTTCTTGATGCTTACACGTTCAAAATGATTTTCAAGATTTAGGGACTGTATCAACTCTAAATTATATTTTGTTTTTAGCTCATTGTCATAATTAACATCTGAAAATAAATAAACAATTTTTTGTAAAAAACCAAATGCTCCACCATAGTTAGGTGTAGTTAAAATTATTTTTCCATTTCTGTTAAGGGTTTTTTTTAAATCCACAATTAAGTTTTCTGCTTCTTTTATATCTATGAATTCAAGCAATCCCGCAACAGTTATCAAATCAAAATAATCTTCGTAATCAGCAAAATTAAACTCATCAATTGTTTTAAATTCTCCATTTTGTCCATATTTCTCTTTAGCATAATTTATTTGGATTTCAGATAAATCAATCCCTAGTGACTGACCTTCCGAATATTTACCAATAAAGGACCCCGACCCGCAGGCATAATCAAGGTGGGCAGTATTCTTTTCTACAAATTTTTTTAATTTTAAAAATGTAATATTGTGCCATCCAGCTTGTAGTCCTCTACTATGTTTTAATCCTTTATCTAAAATTTTGTCATAATAACCAACTTCCAAATCAGATTTCCAAAAATTACTCATCTATTTCTCCAATACTCAATTCATACATATTTTCATATTCTTTATAAAGATTTTTAATAAATTCTACACTCTTTTTGTCGTCTAAAGTTAGTAAGACTTCTACATCTTTGTTATATTTAAATAGATCTTTTCTATTTTCTACGTCTCTGTATCCAGTATTATATGCTGTCAAAGTATCGAGATTTTTTGTTTGAGGAAATTTTACAGAGTTAACAAAGATAGCATTATTTAATTTAAAATCTGCCAAAGTATAATTAAACTTTGAAAATTCTTTTTTTGCAGCAGTTAAAGAGCAGCCATAAAAATGATCTCCCTTCCAGTAATGATCTTTGTTGAATAAAACTTTGAAATAAATTGGTGGAGGTATTTTTTCATTTATCTCAATAGAAACTATGTCCGGTCGATAATCAAAATCAAATATACTTCGGATTACGTCAAGATCATACGAATCTATGTCAATATTTATGAATGTTAAATCTTTTGGTACTTTATATTGTTTAAATAGTTTAACTACATTTCCAGGGGTAACTTTCTCATTTGCTAAATTAACATTTTTATAATTTCTATAAACATAATTCATTTTTGAAAATTTTATTTTATCAAACTCAATTGATAATCCCGACCAATCAGGATTTTTAGCAAACTCTAATGTAGATGATGAGCTTACCCCATCACTCGCACCTATATCAACAAAATAATTAATTTGGTTTTGGTTAATATCCAAATATTTTTTTACAGCTTCAGTTTCACCATGTCCAGAAAAATCTATATTTTTTTTAGAAATACGTGAAAGCCTATAATATTCAAACCATACTGGCTTTAACTTTTTAACAATATTCTGTAAAAAGAATGGAGTATATTTTTTATACCAGTAAATTATTTGTTTCATCATACCTAAATAGTCTCTAAATAAACAATACATATATTTAGATATTTAATTTTTAAAATATAAAAGTTTTTAATATATAATAATTTTATTAGTTATCAAAAAAAACAATGTCTGGTTGAAGTATACGGTGGGTTTGGTAATCAATTATTCCAGTTATCTTTTTCCGAGTATTTAAAAAGTAAAGGTTTAGAAGTTCTTGTAAATACTAGAGACTTTGAAAGAGTTGCTAAAGAAAATGCTGATCATTTAACTCCAAGAAAGCTGGTTTTACCAGTTAGCTACTTTAATCTTGAAGAGATTAAAAATCTAAATTATTTTAACTATAGATTGAGAAAAACTCTTAGAAAATCTAAATTTATTAACAAATTATCATTTAACAACCAAAGATTTTCTTTAATGAATGATAAAAATTTTAATTTACAATCTCTTAAACAAAAGAATTATTTAATTGGGCATTGGCAAGATTTAAACATTCTTGAATCTAATCGTAAGTTTTTAATCAAGGCCTTGAGTAAAAATCCAATATTGAAAAATTCTTTAAAACATGAAACAAGTGATGAAAAAACCTTAATACATGTTAGAAGGGGTGATTATTTAAAATTTAAAGAGGAGCTACCTATTTCATATTATGAAAAATCAATTCAATTAATAAAGGATAAATCAAAAAAAATTAAATTCAAAGTCTATACAGATGACATTAATTGGTGTAAACAACAGTATATTTTTAAGGGTGCTGAAGACATTTTAACTTCATCAGATAGCCCTGAAGACACAATCAATACTTTTGGTTCAATGCTGAAAAATAGTAATTTCATAATTGCTAACAGTACGTTCTCTCTATTAGCTGCTCATTTGGGGAAGAAAAGAAACTCAATTATTACCTACCCTGAACCATGGTTCAAATTTAGAAACTATAATAAAAATATTACTGACAGCACTTGGGAAAGAATAGGTTATTAGCTTATGGAAGAAGTAAGAACCCCATTAGTAAGTGTTGTCATTCACTCTTTTGATAGGTTTAACTACCTTATGAATGCTATAGATAGTGTTAAAAATCAAACTTATAAAAATTTTGAACTTATTTTAATTAACGACGATTCAAATGAGAAAGAATACTATGAATACAAATTTCCTGATTTTATAAAAAAAATAGATGTAAAAAGAGATAAATTACCAAAATGGAGTGGCTCTAGACAAGCGTTAATTAATTTGGGCGCCTCACACTCCAAAGGTGAATATATTGCCTTATTAGACGACGATGACTTTTGGCTTCCTAATAAATTAGAATTTCAAATACAAAAAATGTTAGAAAATAATTCAAAATTTTCATCAACAGAAGGTTATTTTGGTGAAGGACCTTACGATAAAGAATCAAAATATAAACTTTATAATCGTGAACATTTTTTTAAAATTCTTAAAAAAAAGTATAGAAAGACAAACTATATTAAATCTGGGTTATTCCCTACTTACTGGGATTATGATTTTTTAAAAATTCATAATTGTGTAATTAAATCTAGTGTGATAATTGAGAAAAATTTATTTAATACTTTGGGTGGTTTTAGAGGGCTTCCAAAAAATGCTGATTATGATTGTTGGCTCGGCTTACTTCAACTTACTGATTTATTATATGTAGATGAGCCCCTCTTTTATTATGATGGATCACACGGAGATGGAAAAAAATATCTTTAAAAAAATTTAAAAATTAAGCTCTTAAGAACTATTAACTTTAATTATTTTAAGATTTTTCTTATTTTTTTTATTTTTCTTAAATAATACTTAATTTTCTTTAATCTACTTAAAGCTTTTGATTTAGTTTTATGTTTAAAAATAGAAATTTTAGAAATTATCTTTTTTTCTTTTAGAGCTATTGCTTCCTCAGACGTCAATTCTATTTTTTTTATCTCTGCTATCCAGTATTTAATATCAAGTTTTGAATACATATTTTTATCATCTTTTTTAGTATCAAAAAACTCTTCAAGAATATTTATGTCAATATCGTCGTATTCGTCTATAAATAAGATTGGCAATTCAGTTGATGTAGAAAAAGTATGATGCTTTTTAGTAATTGGTATATTCCCACTATAAAGAGTCTCCCAAATTCGGTGTGTATCAATCCCATTTCCCCAAGGACACATTATAAATCTATATTTTTCTAAAGAATTTTGATAATCGCTTATTGACAAAAGAGGGCTATCAATCATTGACCAACTCTTTTCTTTATATTTCTTATAAATTCCATTTCTTTCTTTAAAATTAGTGTTCTCAGAAAAATTTAAATACATCATACTTTTAGAATCCTTATTAATACCTGAAAATTTAATATCATTAATGAGTATATTTTTTGGTGAATAATCGTTAGATAGACCCAGAGGTATTGGAATCAGATCTTCTTTTTCAATACCAACATTTATTGAATACCAAAATCCAATACATTTTGGTTTAAGATTATAAAGTTTTTTATCAATTAGAGTGTCTGTTTGATTGGTTATTAGTTTAATATTTTTAAGATTATCAACTCTCTTCAATATGTTAAATAAATTTTTTAACATATCAGTATTACAAAAAATTATGTCGTTTTCTTTTAATGCAAATTTAGTTAGTTTATAAAAAATTAAAGTTTCGGTTTCGTTTACTATTTCATAATTTTGAATATTTAAGTTTTTAAATTGATTCTTTGTAAGAATTTCACTAAAGACAACGTTAGATTGTCTGGCAAAATTATAACTGTTGAGGATATTTTCTGGTTTAAGCATACATAATTACTACATTAATTGATTGGATGTTTTTGTTTATGGCTTAATTACATTAAATTGATCAATTCCTTGAAAATCATAAATCATAGTCATTGCCCAAAGAAGCAAAGTGGTACCGTGAATATCTGGAGTATTTAAACCTTTAGATATTTTTAATCCATAATATTCAAGTTGACTTTTGCCTTGAAAATATGAAAAGGCACCAATATTAGAATGATAATTTTTCTTTATGATTGATTTTATTTTAGTAAAAAACTCAACAACGTCTTTTTCTCTATAGCTTGATTGAATACTTGATTTATACATAACATAGACTAAATCTACAATATCGCAACCATCAGCTTCAGGCTCAATAGATAGACAATAATCAATAATTTTTTCAGGGTTGTGTATAGGTTTGTTAATCCAATCTAAACCTGTGATCACCTTCATAGCTCCATTAATTTTTTCTTTTTGATTAATTTTATTACTAATGTGATAAAAGCCACTTTTGTTATTTAAGACTCTATCTAAATATGTGTATAAAATTAACTCATTTCGTTCTTTTAATTCATCTTCAAGTTGTGTCGCTGTAAAAACACATAAAGCTGAAAATTGAGCTCCTGCATTCCAAGGTTTCTCCCAATTAAGAGAGTTAAGATAATCATTTATGGACTCTTTAGTCTGGGGAAAATCATTATATTTTTTATTATTTACAAAACCAACTTGATATAGTGTTGAAATTGCTTGCTTAGTTTCTGCCTTAATAGTGTCAACAAACTGCTCTTCTGTTGTTCTTTTAGAAGATATTTCTAAATTATTAAGGATTTTTTTAACAAAGTTTTTTAATGAAAATTTATTCAAAGAAGAATTGTAAAAATTAACAATAGGTAAATCTATATATGAATTAGAAGGTAGCCCTTTAATACTTTTCTGATAAGAATTTATATAATTAGACCATTCATTTTGAATATTTTTATCAATCTTCTCCCATAAGCCAAGCATATAAAAACATTTCAAAGCATAACAACTAAACCCTAAACTTAGATTTTCTCCGCTATTTGTTACTCCATCTAATGCTGGAGAAAATTTAAAAAAGTTTGACTTACTTTGAAGAGAATTTAAAAATTGTTCAATATTTTGTTTTAAATCTAATTCCCATGCTTCTTCCATATTTAAGAGTATATTTAGAAATAGTAATTTAGATTAACATTAAGTTATTATTTTTTTAGAATAGAATTTAATGAGGTGAAATATTAAAGCTTTAATTTTTGGAAGTAAGGGACTAGTTGGTTCATCTGTTGCAAGAAAGTTTAAAAATTCGGAAATTATAACTGAAGTAATTGAATCAAGTAGAGAAGATACTAACTTATTTTCATTTGAAGAAACAAAAAAAACAATAGATGAAGTCAATCCAGATATTTTAATAAATGCTGCTGCAAAAGTAGGGGGGATATTAGCAAACAATACATATCGAACAGAATTTATTGTTGAAAATCTAAAAATAAATTTAAATATTTTAGAATCATGTATCGACAATAGTGAAATTAAGATTATTAATCTTGGAAGTAGTTGTATATATCCTTTACATGCAGAAAATCCAATTAGTGAAGATAGTTTTATGAAGGGTGAGCTTGAACCAACCAATTCTCCATATGCTATGGCAAAAATTACTGCAATTGAAATGGGTAAATCTATGAACAAGCAATATAATCATCAAATCTTAAATCTCATGCCTACAAACCTTTATGGACCAAATGATAATTTCTCTGAAAATGAAAGCCATGTTATTCCTGGTCTAATGCATAAAATGCATATTGCTAAATCTAAAAATGATTCAATTTTTAAAATATGGGGTTCTGGGACGCCATTGAGAGAATTTTTATACGTTGATGATCTTTCATCAGCAATAGAGTTCCTAGTAATTAAAAACATTAAAGCTGATTTACTAAATGTTGGCAGCGGAGAGGAAGTTTCAATCTTAGAACTTGCAAATCATATTAAAGAAGTAGTTGGTTACGAAGGTTCTATTGAGCTTGATTCTGAAAAACCAGATGGCAACCCCAGAAAACTATTAGACTCATCAAAAATTAATAACCTAGGGTGGAAGTCAGAAACAAAATTGATAGATGGGTTGAAACATACTTACAAATGGTATCTAGATAATTTAAACTAATTTACTTTGAATTATTCCAAGTAGGTTTTAATAGTCCTTCCTTAATAAGAACTCCTTCTCTCTCAGCAAGAACTATGTCACTTTCAACCATCATTTTTACTAAATTCTTAAACGATGTTTCTGGTTTCCAACCAAGTTCTTTCTGAGCTTTTGAAGAATCTCCTAACAAATAATTAACCTCATTAGGCCTATAATATTTTTCAGAAGATTCAACATATTCATTAAAATCTAAATTAACTACTTTAAATGCTTCTTCTAAGAACTGTTTTACTGTATATGTTTCTCCTGTGGCTAAAACCCAATCGTCTGGTTTCTCGTGTTGAAGCATCATCCACATACCTTTAACATAATCACCAGCAAAACCCCAGTCTCTGGAAGCATCTAAGTTTCCTAATATAAGCTTATTTTGAATTCCTACACTTATTCTTCCTACAGCTCTTGAAATTTTTCTCGTAACAAAAGTCTCTCCTCTGTGAGGAGATTCATGATTAAATAAAATTCCATTTACACAAAATAAATCGTATGAGTCCCTGTAAATTTTAGTAATATTGTGAGCAAACACTTTAGATGCTGCATATGGAGATTTTGGATCAAAAAGTGAATCTTCATTGAGAGAAGTTTCGGTTCCCCCTCCATACATCTCAGATGAAGAAGCTTGATAAAATTTTATTTTCTTATCTGACGTTCTTATTGATTCAAGTAGTGCTATTGAACCTAGTGTGCCAGTTTGGGTTGTAAATACAGGATTCTCAAATGAAACAGCAACATGCGATTGTGCAGCAAGATTGTAAATTTCGTCTGGTTTAATAGTTGAGACAATTGTATTCAAAGATGTTGAATCAAGTAAGTCCGAGTAATGTAATCTAAGCTGACCTTTTTCTGCATATTCTGAGATTAAATCCTCTATTCTTGCAGTATTGAAAGTAGAAGACCTTCTAATTGTCCCATGTACTTCATACCCTTTTTCTAATAATAATTTAGAAAGGTAATAGCCATCTTGACCAGTAATTCCTGTAATTAGTGCTGAGGGCATAATAAGTTATTATATTAGAAAAAATATCAAATAGATGAATTATTTAAATCATTTTTATATAGTTTAAAATAAATTCCCAAGAAAAAGTAATACATAAAAGGAAACTGCACACCTTCCATATTCATGTCAGTAGCAGAGTTTATGAAAACTGGAACCATTAATAATAAAATGTCAAAATTTTTATATTTTTTATACCATATTAAAACAAAGCTTAAATGGAAGATGATAAATAAAAACAGTTGCACAATTCCACCTCTTGCAAGAATGTTAAAAATATAACTATGAACATTTTCATTTAAACCATCTCGTCCAAGTCTCCCTGGCGCTGTTGGATCTGTCATTACAGGTATTATTTCGTTGTATCCGTAGCCAGAAATAACTGAGTCTTTGTTGTTTAAGTCTTCAATAACATCTTGCCAGATGTCTAATCTCCAATCTGTTGTATTGTCATCAGAAACCAATCTCCCATCCTCTATATAAAAAGAGAAGAAAGCTTTTCTTGTGTCATTTTTTTTTGCTATTTTCTTTATACCTCCAGCTAAAGAAGTATCCATTACGACTACCTCTTGCTTTTGCGAAGCATTAAATTCAATTCCACTAATTCGATATGTAGAAAATATAAAAGTAGAAGCAGAAATCAAAATAAGTATGATAGTAAATCTAGGAATGCTAAATAAATATCTCCAATTTACACCAATTACCAATATATAAAAAATAGTTGCTCCCACAAAAGAACCTCTGCTCATTTCAAGTAACAAAGGAAGAAGTAAAGGAATAACTGCTGCAAAATAAATAAAGGGGACTTGTTTGTTTTTTTCAGTATTAAACAACACCAAGCTTGCTATTACAGAAACAATCATAATATCTGATGCTTTTGTGAAATTAAACTTATCTGAATGATCCATAAAGAAGCTCATTATAAAGTCTGGATAATATCCTGATGAAAACAAATAATGAATAATTGGTAAAAGCGCATAAATATAAATGACTATAGATGAGTATTTATTTGATGAATATGTTTTTGTAAATAGATAGTAAGAAAGAAATACCAATGAAGACATCCATATATATGAGCTTGTTTTGTATGTGTAGGTTGAAGTCAAACTAGTTTGAAAATAAATTAGGCTAATGGCAAAAGTTATTATTATTATTTTATAAGTTCTTAATGTGTAAGTAAAACTTTCAAGATTAAGTTTTCTAATTAAATTTTTATTTAATAAAGCAAATAAAATTGTAATCAAAAACAGAAACCCTACTATGAGCTCTCCCAACCTAAAGCCGATGATATAGAGCCCTATAAAGCTTCTATCAAATAAAGAACATAGAAAAAAAACAACAAAAAAGGAGGCTAGTAATGGTTTTTCAATTTTTTTTAAAATATTCATAGATACTAAAAATAATATATCATATATCCTATTAGGTAATGAGGATACATGAATAAAAAAAATATATTATATGTTTTTATTTCTGGAAGAAAAGAAAAACTTAGTTTAAGTGATAAAGATTATGCTAAAGAGTTTTTTTATGGTTACCAATATTTTAAAAATACTGAACATAACGTAGATATTGTTGAATTTAAAGAAAAAGACTCGATTTTTAATTTTATTTATTACTTAATGAACAAAATATCAGATCTTCCACTATATGGACAATATCTAATTAATAAGAAAAATTATAAAAAATTAAAAGATACAGATGAAATAATATTTACTAATCAAAAGACCGCTTTCTCAATGCTGCCAATGTTAATTTTAATTAAGCTAAGAAAAAAAATAAATTCTCATGTATTTGTTATGGGTTTATTTGGAAAAACTATGAAATACAAAATTAAGCACTTGTTTAGAGAAATGTTTATAAAATTATTGTTACTTTCTAGCAAAAATTTAATTTTTTTAGGCCTTGGCGAATATGAGCTTGCTATAGAGAAATATAGTAAGTATAAAAATAAATTTGTTTTCCTTCCCTTTGGTATTGATACCAACTTTTGGAGATACAGTGAAGAGAAAGCAGAAAATAATAATGTTTTATTTATTGGAAATGATGGAATGCGTGATTATGAATTTTTAGAAGAATTGATATTAAAAATGCCTAACTACACATTTAATGTAGTTTCGAATCAATTTAATATTTCACAATCAGTTAAAAATTTAAACCTATATAAGGGGGATTGGGCTAAAAATACCTATGATGATGAGTTTATTTATAATCTTTATAAAAAATGTAATTTAACAATAATCCCAATTAAAAAAACTTATCAACCCTCTGGTCAGAGTGTAACTCTCCAGTCAATGTCAGTGGGCACTCCTGTTCTAATAACAAAAACCAAAGGATTCTGGGATGAAAATAATTTTATTGACAGTGAAAATATATATTTTATAAAGGAAAATAATATTGATGAATGGAAGAAAAATATAGAAAACTATATAGGAAACAAAAGTAGTAATAACCAAATTGGGCTTAACGCGAGTAAATTAATTAATAACAAATATAACCTAGATATATTTAACAAAAAATTAGATCAAATTATATTCAATAATTAGATTTTCCTCTTTTAAAATTAAATATTTTACTTCCGAAATATGACTTGGTTAAAGTTATTTTTCTTTCACTCAAGTATTTTTCTTTGTTTTTAATCATCTTCTCAAAGAGGTCTGAGTAATCTTTTGACATTATTTCAGCACTATTTGGGTAGTTCTCAACTTTTTTTGATATCAATTCGTAATTGTTTATAGATTTTATTAATTTTTCTTCGAAATCATTTTTGTTATTAAACATAACACCAAACCCATCACAATATTCTGGAATCCCTCCACTATTTATATATAGTAAAGGAAGTCCACACTGGGATCCTTCAATATGATGATTACCAGAAGGTTCGTTAACTGAGCCTGTTATATATAAGTCATTTTTTTTGATTTCGTTTGCAAGGCTCAAACCTGAGAGTGGTTCTACTACTTTAGTGTTTTCAAATTTTATACTCTTTGGAAGATTGCCGATATATGTAAATTCAATCTTATTTTTCCATTTTTTATGATTGACATAACTATCAATTAATAAGTAATACTCGAATCCTTTATTCCAATTTGCCCCCCAGTGATGGGTAACTATCTTTAAAGGATTCTTGCCATCCCATTTTTTAAAATTCATCCTATTAAAAATTTCTTTATCTGCCCCTGCATAAATAACTTCTAAATTATTTCTCTTAAGTCCCTGCTCGAAATATAAATCTTTTAACCACTTACTTACAAAAACTGTGTGATCTGCTACTTTATTTGCGTTAATTAGATACTTGTTAACATAGTTTGTATTTTTTCTTTCATCACATTCATTAATCCGATGAACTACTAAGGTATCAGGTTTTACATATGAAAGATAATTCAACACTTCAACATGCGTAAAAGCTGAAGACTCTGAGGTTTTTCTTGGTTCAGTAATTAAAATAAGATCAATATCATTATCTTTTAAATTGTTTACTACAGCATGCCCCTTTTGTTCTAAATATTTCTTTAAATTAATTGCAAATAGATTACCCCCACCCCAAGGTCCTTCTTTGATTTTTGTTCCAATACTAATTTTCATAAACTTGATTTATAATCTTCCTAAAATTTTCAAAACCATTTGGGATTAAATATTTTTGAACTTTTTCATATGCATAATCAATATTTGGCTTAGCATTCATAAAAGAATTCATACTAAAAATAGAATTAGGATGTAATATTTCAGATGCAACACCAACATCAGTAGAAATTATTGGTGTTCTGGTAATTGCACATTCCATAACTGCCTGTGGCCCCCCTTCATATCTTGATGAAACGATGTAAAGATCTAGACAATTATAAAGTTCGTTAAGCTCCTTGAAGTCAACCATTTCAAAATAATTAAATGGAATATCTAATTTTTCTAAATTTTCAATTATGAAATTCCTTCTTTTTCCAGCAAGAATAACTCCAATTTTTTTATTCTTTTCTTTATATTCTTTAATTATTTTTATAAATTGATCAGGACCTTTCGACAATTTAGGAGAAATTAAATCTTTACCTTCTGTATCTCTTTGAAAAGAACCGATTAGATAAGAATCTAAATCCAATTTATATTTTTCTCTCAAAATATCTTTTTCATAAATATCTTTCCAAATTTCTTGGTTTACCCAAAACGGTATAGAGACAATTGGTTTATTTGTTAACTTTTTAATCTGTTTTTTAGTATTTTCTGAAATTACATGATACAAATCAACATATTCGTCTCTAAGGTTAAATTCATCTAATTGCTTCTGGTCAAACTTGTCTTCATCTAAGTGATAGATCGAGCAAATTACTTTTTTCTTAGATAATATTTTTTTATTAATCTTTTGCCAAGTCCATGGAGAAATTATCCATACAATATCTGAATTTCTTATGATCTTTGTGCTGATTGAGGAGTTATATTTATACCACTCTTCTCGAAATCTATCTACAACCCAGTTTTCTTTTGCGGAATTTAAATATATTTTCATTAACCAAAGTTTAAGTATATTAGTAATCAAGTTTAAATTAATAGATAATATTACACTTTAAAAAGTAAAAACAATCTGATAGTAACTTATAATCAATGGTGTTTAATTTATGTATTTAATAACTGGAATAACAGGTCAAGATGGGGTGTTTCTTACTAGAAACATTCTAAGTAAAGATTCAAATGCAAAAATAGTAGGAACATCTAGGAGTTCAAAAACAAAACAATTCTATAAAAATCTTCAATACTTAGATAAAAATATAAATGTTGAAAATATAGATTTAGTAAAAGACGATTTATTAGACAGTAATAAAATCTTGGAATTATTAAGAAGATATAATCCTGAAAAAATAATTAATTTATCTGGACCTAGCTCTGTATATGAATCATTAGATAGCGAAAGTAAATCATATGAAACAATTAAAATAATTTTTAAAAACTTATCAAATGCTTGTATTGAATCAAATAATCTTCCAGTTTTTTTTCAAGCCTCGAGCTCAGAAATGTTTAATCAAAATACAAATATACCCCTTGATGAAAATACTCAATTTAGTCCCTCTTCTCCTTATGCAAAAGCAAAACATGAAATACATATGGAGTTAGATAATTTAAGAAAACAGTACGACTGGAATATAAATTCTGGAATAATGTTCAATCACGAATCTGAATTTAGAAATGATGAGTACTTATTTATGAAGATAATAAATAGTGCTATAAAAATAAAAAATGGTGATAAACATACAGTAAAACTAGGAAGCTTAGATGTTATAAGAGACTGGAGTTATGCAAGTGATTTTTCAGAAGCAATATTTAGAATTGTTGCAGACGATATCGGTGATGATTATATTATTGGATCAGGCGAAGGAAACTCAATAAAAAGTCTTGTTGAAAATGTTTTTAATTATTTTGATTTAAATTGGGAATTATATATAACTGTTGATGAAAATTTATTAAGGCCTGGGGATCCAGAAAAAATTATTTCGAATCCAAAAAAAATACTTGATAAGCTTGGCTGGAAAACGGAAACAAGTTTTGAAAAACTAATCGAAAAATGTATTAAATATCAAATACAGTATTAGGGATTAATAGCCTTCCTTACATAATCAGCATATCGATTCTGTTCTTTCTTATGTTTGGTTGATATATTATTTTCCATATTTAATTCATATAGTGGTTTTTTTATAGTCCTGTATTTAAAACCTTTTGACAAAAGATCTTTTATGAGCTTATAGTCCTGCGCATAATAAAAACTTTCATTATATAAACCGACCTCTTCTATTGCAGATTTTTTAATTACCATAGTGCCATGAATAAATGGATTTTTGTATTTCATTAGAAATGAATTAGGAAAGTAAAATGAAATGCCAGGAATCTTTCTTTTAGATCCCATTATATGTGCTCTAGATGTAGAAAAATCTAAATTATATTTTTGAATATTTTCAATTTGTTCTTTAATTCTATACGGATAACTTAAATCATCTGAATCTTGTCGTGCAATATACTTACCAGAAGCATTATTAATTAATATATTTAATGATTTTGTTAATCCAATATTTTCTTTATTGTTAAATATTTTAATATTATCTTGATTCTCATATTCTTTAATTATTTTTAAGCTTTCATCATTAGAACCATCATTCATTATTAAAATTTCTATATTTTGATAGGTCTGGTCTTTAATGCTGTCAATAGACCGGGCAACAGTATTTTCTGAGTTGTAAACACTCATAATAATTGACACTAAATCTTTATTAGATTCCATTAAGTACTTCTCTGAACTTTTTCAATAGTTTTTCTTTATCTAAATAATTTTTTATGTACTCTTTGCTTTTTTTTCCTTCTACTTCTAATATTTTAGGATTTTCTATCATTTTTATTTTAGTTTTTAAGTCTTCATAGTTAAATTGTTCAAACGAAAGCTCGTAATCCTTTGGAAAAAACTCAGCTATCCCACCCGAACGAGGAAAGATTGAAGGAACTCCTAGGGAAGATGCCTCACATAAAAGCATAGGCTGCCCTTCAAGTAATTTAGTTGCAGTTACAACTGCTTTTGATTTTTTTATAATTTTCAATACCTCTTGATTAGATCTTGAACCAAGAAAATTTATATTTTGATTTGAATATTTTTCTTTTAATTTATTAAATGATGGACCTTCCCCAATTATTTTAAGATTTAAATCAGAAGAATTAGATTTTTTAAAAGCAATAACAAGCTCTTCCACTCCTTTCTCTTCTGAAAGTCTTCCAGCATAAAGAATATATTTTTCCTCAATATTATCTTTTTCGACATTTTGTAATTCAAGATAGTTTGGATAAACCTCTATCTTTCCTTGATTAATCCCTAAATTAATTAAAAATTCTTTATGGAATTCTGTTAGAACAAAAATTTTTAAGTTATTATTTTTAATAATATCGAAGTACTTTCTTCCATATTTTGTTACCAATAAAGACTTGAATAATGAGCTTTGAAAGTATTTATTAAATTTCCCAATTGAATTTCTATCTAATCCGCATGCGTTGCATATTTCATGATTATTAAAATGTTCTGATGAAAAAAATGATTTAGTACAGTTGTATCTAAAGTTGTGAAGTTTTAGGATTGTTTTTACTCCCAGGCTATCTAGTACTTTAAATATTCCTGGTGAAGCATTAAACCAAGTGTTGTGTACATATGCAAGATCAGGATTAAAATCATCAATTGTCTTTTTTAATTTATTTTCACTACTTAAATTTGTGTTTAATAAAAATGAGATGCCTTGAGTAAAATAATTTTGTATCTCATTAGAAAAATAGAGTGTTTCAACATCATAGTAGTTTCTTAACAGCTCTACTTCTTTTTGTACAGCAATATCCTCTCCACCAATTTGTCGATATTTATTGTGAATTACTAATATTTTTTTCATAAATTTATAAATTTAAATAGTTCTTATCTAGTTAATATTAACCCAATGAATGTAATTGTTATTTTTACTTATGGTATTTCTCTCAAAGACTGGCATGAAGCAGGAATTTTGGATAGAGAAATTAAGTTTTATAAAAAAATGTCTAATAAATATAACATTAATTATTCATTTATAACTTTTGGAACAAAAGATGATGAAATGTATGTTCAAGATTTAGAAGAAATAAATGTTTATCCTGTTTACGAATTCATTAAATTTAGTAATAACAAATTTCTTAACCTATTTAAATCTTTTTTAATCCCTTTTAAGCTAAAAAATTTACTTTCAGGAAATCAAATAATTAAGACAAATCAACTTAATGGTGCTTGGATTGGAATAATTTTAAAAAAATTATTAAAAATTCCTCTATTTACAAGAACTGGTTATAACTTATATGAGTTTTCAATAAATAATAAGAAGCCTTTTTTGGTTAAATTATTTCATTATCTACTTACTCAAATAGCATTATTTTCATCTGACTTATATACAGTAACTTCAATTGCTGATAAAAGCTTTATTCAAGGAAAGTTTAATAAGACTAAAGGTATAAAAATTATCCCAAATTGGGTTGAAAAATTATCATATAATAATTTCAGCAATAGGTATGAAAATAAAATTCTTACAGTTGGGAGATTGGAAAAACAAAAAAATATACATGGTCTTATCGAACAACTGGAAGGTTCCAAAATTGAAATTGATATTGTTGGAGAAGGGTCTGAAAAGAATTCATTAATTAAATTATCAGAAAAACTAAATTTAAATATTAATTTAATTGGAAAACTTAATTTTGATGATCTAAATAATATTTATAAAGATTATAGAATATTCATTCTTTCGTCTTTGTTCGAAGGAAATCCAAAGGCTTTGCTGGAAGCAATGGGAAATGGGTGTCTTGTTATTGCAGCTAATAATAAGAATATTCAAGAAATAATTACAAATAATGAAAATGGGATTCTTTACAACCAGGAAGATGACTTAAAGCAAATTATCGAATATTACTTAAATAACAAGGAAGAATCAGAAAAAATAATCCAAAGATCATACAAATCAATAGAGGATAATAATTTGATTGAAAATATTATGGAATCAGAAATTTACTATTACAAAAACTTAATTAAATAAAAACTTTCTTTTTTCGCCTTCATAAATAATTCTTAAATGATTGTCATAATCAAAGTCTTCCTTATTGTGTGTGGAATTAATTATTGTTATATTTTTTTTCTTCAATATTTTAAATATGAGTTCTTTTGTTTCAATATCAAGATTTGATGTTGATTCATCTAAAAGTAATAGATTTGCCTCTGATAATAGTGATCTTATAAACGATATTTTCTGCATTTGACCTGAGGATAACGACTTACTATCCACTACTGTGTTTAAATCTTTTTCATTATTAATAAATAACTCAAACTCGTCCATTAATGCTTGAATTTCTGTGTCTTCTTTTTTTTCTTTATTCCCATATAATAAATTCTCTCTTAAAGTGCCATTAATAATGAGGGGTGTTACCCCAACATAACCTATATCTTTTGAATTAATTTTTATAAATCCTTTTTCAGGATAAAAAACTTTGGATATCAAGCCTAAAACAGTACTCTTGCCTGATCCATTTGGTCCTGTAATAATAGTGTGTTGATTTTTGGGAATTTTAAGATTTAAATTTTCAAATATATACTCATTTGAGCCATAATACTTAAAACTTAAATCACTAAGAACAACACTGTGTTCATTATCTGTATCTAATGTATAATATCCTTCTCTTTCAATTAATTTATTATTTTCTAATTCGGTAAATTTTGATAAATGTACCTGTGAATTAATCATCATATTTAATGATGTGTTCAGTGCTCCAAGTGTTTGTACGAGTCTTAAAGTTACACCTAGAAATTCTAAAGTTATAGTTTTTGTTAAATTAGTAAAGATAAATAGAATTGAAATTGTAAATACCGTAATAAAGTTTGGCATAAGTGAATTGATTGTTCCATACATTTGGTTTTTCAATTGAGACTTTTGGAGCTTCTCTGTAGTTAAATCGTATCTATTAATCTCTTCTTCACTCGTTCCTAGAATCTTAATCAAAAATATGTTTTCAACTACTCTCTGTACATCTCTTCCTGTTTGTTGGGCATTTAACCACGATTCATGCATATATTTCCTACCAAGTTTTAGCAATTGTCTTGTAGGAAAAAATAAGATTAATCCTCCTAATACAAATATTGCAATAGTCTGCACGTTTGTAAAAAATAGGAATGAAGAATAAATAATAATTTGTACTATAGAATTTAAAAATTGTGTAAGCGCTCCATAAAAATAACCAACATGGCCACTTAAAGTATTAATATAGAATGTTGCATCAGCTATGGAATAGTTTCCTTTCTTGTAAACTTCTTTAATTAAATACACTCTTAAATTTTTTTCTACTTGAACTTGAAGCGACAATATATTGATTCTTTCAACAAAGTTTGATGTAAATCTTAAAACTACAATTATTGGAAGAAAATAGATCCTTTCAACAAAAAAGTTAATAATCCTATTATCGGTAACTTCACCTGTGAGAATGTACGAGAAGAAAATAATAATAGATATATCAAGCAAAACAGTTGAATTTGAAAGCAACACTGATAGAAAAATTCTTAATCTTTTTTTTGTTACTTTTGTTATGCGGGAAATATAAACAATCTCATTAATTGTTTTTTTCATTTCTTTCATTTTTTTCATTTTGTAATTTCAACCTAATACTAATAATCAATAATTTGTAACTTTTTTAATAAAATAATTTAGTATTTAATTAATTATCTTTAGAAATACTAGTATTTATAAGAATGAAGAAATTTCTAAAGCTATTTAAAAAATATATTATTGGAGATTTAAGGGAAAAAAATTTATCAGAATACATAACAGATCTTATTACTCAAAATATTGAAACAAAAAAAATATCAATTCTTGATTTTGGTTCAGGTTTTAATCCAGATGTAATAATAAATATAGAACAAAAACTTTCAAATAAAAAAATCGCTGTAAATATTGACTGTTGTGATTTTTATGATGAAAAAAAATTAAAGTTTTTAAATAAAAAATATCCCAAATTAAATTTTTATAATTTAGATAAATTAGATATTGAGCAAAAGAAATACGATATTGTAATTATTTGTGATGTACTTCATCATATCGGAATAGAAAACAAGAGGCTAATAATAGAAACTTTAAAAAATTTAGGAAATATTTCAAAATTTATAATCATAAAAGATCATTTTGAATTTTCGATATTTTCAAGAAGTTTATTAAGATTCATGGATTTTGTAGGAAATTATAAAGATGACGTAACTATACCAAAGCAATATTTTACAAAAAGCCTATTAGCTGAATACTTGAATGAATGTGGGTTAAAAGAGGTCAGCGATGTTAATTTAATTAAATTATATGGATTTATATTTTTTCCTTTTAATAAAAATAAGTATCAGTTTATAAAAATGTTTAAATCAAGATAAGTGCATATAATATCAATATGAAAAAAATAAAGATTTTTTATGATGGAGTAGATCTAGACTTTATCAAAAAAAATAAAGATAACCTCGATGGAGTAACTACTAATCCAACATTAATGAACTCATATGGTATAAAAAGTTATATTGATTTCTCGAGAGAATTAATTGATATTGTACCTGAAAAACCAGTTTCATTAGAAATTTTTGCTGACGAACATGAAGAAATGAAAACTCAAGCATTAAAAATTTCTTCTTGGGGAGAAAATATATATGTAAAGATTCCTATTACAAATAGTTTAGGTGAATCAACAAAATACTTGATTCACGATTTGATTGAACAAAATGTAAAGTTGAACATTACTGCAATTTTTACACTTAATCAAGTTGAAGAAATATCAGATGTTTTCAAAAATTCAGAAAATAACATTCTTTCTATTTTTTGTGGAAGAATTGCTGATGCTGGAGAAAGTCCTATAAAAATTATTAATGACACTAAAAAATATATAGATTCTAGTGGGTTAAAAATCGACTTGCTTTGGGCTTCGGCTAGAGAAGCCTATAATATTATTGAAGCAACTGAAAGTGGCTGTGACATAATTACTTTAAATGAAAACCTAATCAATAAAATGCAGCTATTCGGTAAAGATCTTACTGAATTTTCCCTTGAGACTGTGAAAATGTTTAAATCTGATGCGGAGTCTGCGGGATATGAAATATGATTGATTTTAATAAACTTTTTTTTAACCAAGCAATTGATGTTATTGAAAAGTTAAATTTGGATGAAGTTAATAATTTAATTGAAAAATTAATTTTATTTAAATCAACAAACAAAGGGAGGATATTCTTTTGTGGTAGTGGTGGTGGTGCAGGCCATTCATCACATGCAGCAGCAGATTTCAGAAAATTATTAAACTTAGAAAGTTATTCTATAACAGACAATGTTTCTGAATTAACTGCACGCATTAATGATGAAGGTTGGGATACAGCTTATTCAAATTATTTAGAATCCTCGAATTTTAATTCAGATGATGCAATATTTGTGTTTTCAGTTGGTGGAGGTTCTATTAAACCAAAAATAAGTACACAATTAGTGAACGCAGCAAAATTTGCAAAAAATAAAAATGGTATGGTACTTGGAATACTGGGCAGGGATGGAGGAGAAGTTAAAAAAATTTCTGATGCATCAATAATTGTTCCTGTTGTTGATGATAATTTTATAACTCCTCATACTGAAGGAATGCAAGCCTACTTATGGCATTTTTTAGTTAGCCATCCTGATTTAAATCCCAATACACCAAAATGGGAAGGAATTTAATTTCATTTGATAGTCACAAGAAGTCCATTGAGAATTACATTGGGTGGTGGTGGAACAGATATACCTTTTTTTTATAAAAAATATGGAGCTGCTTTTGTAAGTGCAAGTATTAACAAACATGTATATGTGGCAATAAACAAAATAAGAGATAGAAAATATACTTTAAGATACTCAAATTTTGAAGATATTTCAGATGTAAATTCTATAAAACATCCAATTATAAGGGAAGCTATAAAATTACTTGATATTAAACCAGGAATTGAAATAACTTCCTTCGCAGACATTCCTTCGGGTACTGGGCTTGGATCCTCTGGGGCTTTTTCAGTTGCCTTGATTAAAGCATTAAGTATTTACAAAAAAGAAAATATAAGCCAAAGGGATTTAGCAAAAATAGCATCAAAAATAGAAATAGAAATTTTAAAAGAAAACGTAGGGCTTCAAGACACATATTGTTCTGCTTTAGGTTCATTAAGATTTTTTAAAATCAACAAGGCAGGGGTTGTTTCAAGTACTGACTTACTAAAAGCTAATCCGGATTTAAAAAAACATTTTAAAAATTTCTACCTTATAAATACTAATGTCTCAAGAAATGCAAACGATGAGCTAAAAAATACAATATTCTTAAAGGATAAAAATTTTATAGAAAATAACTTACTTGAGTCAAAAAAAATAGGTATAGAAAGTAGAAATCTTTTAGAAAATTATTCAAACTTAGCTAGCTTTTCCTCAACCTTAACTAACCAATGGAAAGTAAAATTAAAAAGGTCACCTTCAAAGTTTCATAAAAATGTAAATAAAACAATAGTAAATTTAATTGAACTTGGCGCAGCCGGTGGAAAGTTAATTGGTGCAGGGGGGGGTGGATTTATACTTATTTATTCAAAACCTTCAAATTTTTCAAATATTAGAGACTATTTAAAATCAGAGAATTTAAGTTATTTTAATTTAGAGTTAGATACTAAAGGCACAACACATTTTGAGTTATAAGAATATGCTACCAATTGTTGTACTAGCTGGAGGTGAAGGTACAAGGTTAAAAAATATACAAAAAAATTCACCTAAAGTTCTAAAAAAGATCAATAAAACTCCTTTTATTGATCTTCTGATTGAAAATTTAATTAGGCTTGGATTTAGAGATCTTATTTTTATTCTCCATAAAGACCAGAGGAAAATTAAATTACATTTAAATAATCAGAAATATTTAAACGGCGTAAAGTTAAATTTTTTTTATGATGGAGAAGAAAATTTAGGAACAGCTGGCTCAATAGTAAAAAATATAAATAATTTACCAGATATTTTTTGGACTACCTATGGGGACACTTTACTTAATTGGGATGTTGAAGCATCTGAGTCAAAATTTATTTCAAGTAACTATGATTCACTAATGACAGTGATAAATAAAAAATTTGTAAATGAATCACCCAATTTATTAATTCAAAATGAGAAAATATATAGATATTCAAAGAATGATACTAAAAAAAATAATTATGTTGATTATGGTGCTATCTTATTTAACAAATCTGTATTTCTTAAATATCAGGTTATTAAATTTGGGTTAGAAATAGTATTTAAAGATCTAATAAAAACTAATAAAATAGACTATTTTGAAACATTTAATAAATTTTATGAAATTGGAAATCCTGCTTCATTTAATGAAGTTGAAAAAGCACTGAAATACAAGAATATCTACAATCTCTGGTCAGAAATTGAATAAAGGCTTTTTTTTTGACAGAGATGGAGTTTTAAATAAACTAATATCTGAAAAAAATTCTTATAGGCCGCCCTTAGAAGTTGATGAGCTGAAAATAAATAATAAAATTATAAATTCTGTAAATTTATTAAAGAAAAATTACAAAATTTTTGTTGTTTCAAATCAACCAGATGTAAGTAGAGGAAACCTAAAAAAGGAAACTCTTAATTTAATCAATAAAGAGATAGATCGACACGTTAACTTTGATGAAATCTTGTGTGAAATAAGAGATGATGAAAAATATAAAAAACCTAGTCCTTATATGATTAATTTATTAATTAAGAAATACAGCCTATTAAAAAAAGATTCCTGGATTGTTGGTGATAGATGGGTAGATATTGAAGCTGGGAAACAAGCTGGAATAAAGAGTATTTTATTTGAGTTTGATTATAGCTATAGCCCAACTTCCAAGGGTTTAAAGTATACAGGCGTAAAACCTAATGTAACTATAAAAAATGTTAATGAATTTAATGATTTAGTTAATTCGTCTTTTCTTTAACGATTTCTTTAACGGCAGCTTTAACTGCTTGTTCAGATGTAAGTTTTGCTTTCCACCCAAGTGCTTCAAGTTTAGAAGTATCAAATTGAATTAAAGGCACATCTCCACTAAAACCTCTTTTTTCTTTTCCAAATACTAACTCTGGTTTAAGTAACATTTCTTCACTTACTTCCAAGGCTATATTTTTTACTGTAAAGCCAGAATCATTAGGACCAATATTAAAAACTTGGAAATCTTTTTTTATATTTTCATCAACAAAATTCATTCCATCTATGAGCTCAGAGACATGCAAATAAGGCTTCTGTTGAGTCCCATTGCCTAAAATATTTAGTATTTTGTTATTTGAAATTAACTTATCAACAAAATCATAAATAACTCCATGGGTGGCATTACTCCCAACAATATTCGCAAATCTTAAAATAATCACTTTGCTAAATTTTCTATCAAAATTAACTTTTAAGAAATTTTCAGAAGCTAGTTTATAAAGCCCGTAGTAGGATATCGGTTCACAAAAATCTGTTTCTCTTACAGGAGAGGTTTTTTCACCATACACTGACCCAGAAGACGAAAATATAATCTCTTTTATCTTTTTCTCTTCTGCAAGTTGAGATATTTTTACAGTTGTTAAAAAGGTTGCTTCGTGATCGAGAATATAATTGTTCGAACCACTGATAATATCAGAAGATGCAGCAAGATGCCAAATTTTATCTATATCGATATTTAAATTATCTATAGCTGATATAAATTGATCTGAAAGAATGTCTTCATTTAGAAAATAAAAGTTTTCATGGTCTTTTACATCATTTAAATTTTCTTCCTTTCCAAGCATAAGGTTGTCTACTCCAATAACAAATTCTCCTTTTTTGATTAGGTCTTTTGTTAAATGGCTCCCAATAAAGCCTGCTGCTCCAGTTATTAAATGATTCATACTTAATTTGTAATATATATATTAATATAGGAGATTGAAAGTATGCTTTTTTATAAAATATTATGAATAATGAAAAATTAATTTCAATTGTTACACCTGTTTACAATGAATCAGAATCAATTCAAGATTTTGTCGATGAAATTGAAAATAGTGAAATTAATTGTGAAGTAATATTTGTTTGTGATCCATCAACTGATGAAACCGAACAAATAATATCAAATATTGTTAACGAAAAGCCTGAAAAA
>MDSY01139933.1_pt1 | contig 39044 bp, 44 predicted proteins | sample 811131 | NCBI WGS metagenome assembly MDSY01 (sample SAMN05326643, study PRJNA326480) | marine metagenome | isolation source: seawater | place: Atlantic Ocean: South West | collected 2010
GTTCGATCACTGTACCTAATTCATCAAATGGTATAGATACTTTAGGAGTCATAGGTATCACACCAGAATTTGTTTATTCAAAAATTTCAATTTTAGATGCAATTAATTCTGGAATATCAGCTACTCTGAATAGCTTAGGTATGATTACGATGAGTCTTCAAATGTTATTTAGTGGAATAGCATCCGTTTCAGATTTAGGAGGCCCTATTATGATTGCTCAAATTGCTGGTGAGACAGCAAACCAAGGATGGATTCCACTACTTTCTTTCATGGCTTTAATTAGTGTAAATCTAGCATTCTTAAATATTTTACCTATCCCTGGTTTAGATGGTGGTCATATATTCATAATTCTCGTTGAAGCAATAATCAGAAAACCTCTTACATTAAAATCTAGGATGGTCATTCAACAAGTTGGCATGACATTTTTGTTAGTTCTTATGTTTACCGTTATTTTCAATGATATATCTAGATTGATCAATTAGTATAATCTTTTAATCTGAGTTCTAGAGATCCATATTTTAATTTTAATAAAATTTTTATGGGTATTTGCACTGAGTTGTCTGAGAACCAGATTGACATCTCCCCTTTGTTTTTAAACTTTTTCCCTTGGGTATGTGAGGGTTCCAATTTATTCGATATGAATGAACCGAATGGCACATTAGTCCTTTTTTTTGGAACAAGATTGAAAGTTAGATTTGCTATTTTTTTCTCATCAATTGTAGTGAAAATATTTTTTTCAAGTCTTAAAAAATTTTTACTTCTAAATAAATAAAATAGTGCGTAAGGAGATTGAGTTCCGGTGGGTATTGGTATAGAATCGCCATCAACTACAGCCCATCCCTCTGAGTGATTTAAATGAGAAATAGAATTTTTTTCATAGCTACCCTGTTTAATTTTCTTTACCACTTTAATTGTGTTCAATGATTCCTTATCTAACCAAATATTTATCTTATCATCTAAAGGATATAATGTTTTCGTAAAACCAGTTGTCCAGGCTCTAAACTGTACATGATATACTGGTAAGTTAGATATTGTATCTAAACCACATACTTTCAATTCACCTCTACCTGCGGGAATACCTGAAATAAATGCATCATATGTGAGGGTTTCGCCAACATCAAATGGAATGTTTTGGCTAAATACAAAGCATGAATATATAAGGAGAACCAGATTCCTCATTAACGTATTTTCCTAAATTTACCTTTTTCATAAATGTAAACTTCCGATCCATATCCGTTAATGATTTTTTCATCAATAAGTAAGCCTATTTTACTTTTAAAGTATTCATAAATTTGATCAGGGTTCATCATTGGAGGGTCACCAGAGATATTCACGCTCGTGGTTGTAATGGGTTTTCCAAATTGTTTTGAAAGTTTATTGCAAAGTATGTGATCAGGAATGCGTATACCTATTGTATCCTTCGGTCCTAATACTGAAGGGTGAAACTTTGACCTAATTGCTGGTGCAATAATTGTGACCCTACCACCAAGTTTTTTGGTTATTATGTTTCTTTCTTTTAAATCAAGGTCAATCCACTTCTTTGCTACGCCTTTATCTGGCGCCAATACACTCAATGGCGAAACACGAGCTTTTATGTTATTTATTTTTTTAATAGCAGATTCATTGGTGGCATCACACCCAAAACCATATATGGTATCTGTAGGATATACAATTACATTGCCACTAGACAATTCCTTACATGCTATATCAATAACCTTTGGATGATTTGAATTAATTCTTTTTGTCATTTTTTAACTTAGTTTTCCATCGTCGATGGAACCAGAAATACTGCTCAGGGTGTTTTCTTATGTAAGCAGAAAAAATATTTGTATATGTTTGAGTAATTTCGCGTTCATCAATTTTATTTGGTTTAACAGATACAAATTCTATCTGATATTTATTCAAATCAGTCTGGATACATGTCCCAACTATTAATGGAGCACCAGTTCTTTTGTAAAAGATAGCAGCCCCTCTAGGGGTGGATGCTTGGTGTCCTAGAAAATCTACAAAAACACCTCTACTCTTAGCATCTTGATCACTAATAAGAACAAGTATTTCTTTTTTATTTAGGATATTGTACATCTTATCAAACGATTCCTTCTTAAAGATATGTTTTGCCCCACTGAGTTCTCTCTGCTGTTGAAAAAAATCATTAGCACCGCGATTTTTTTGTCTTTGCGCAATACCAGTAATAGGATAATTATTTTTAGCTAACCAAACCCCCATCATTTCCCAAGGTCCAAAATGTGCAGATAGGAAAATAACACCTTTATTTTTCCTGAGGGCATTATCTAATACGTTTTTTCCTATTATGTGAAAATCGGTATTTTCCCAACTTTTTGGAAAAGAAATAAAACTGATAAAATTATGAACGAAAAATTGAAAACTTCTTGATAATACTGAATCGATCCAGTAATTTGATTTTTTAGGGAATGCCTGCTTTATATTATCTCGCGCTAGCTTTTTTCTTATTGGGTAATGATAATAAAGAAAACTAGCAATCATCTGAGATAATTTAACTTTTTGGGAAAAAGGTTGACTGTGAAGATATTTCTTCAAAAAAGTTAAAAACAAATATGTAAGGGAATCAGATCTTATCATTGCATTATACGAAATTACATCAATGAAATTTATTTCAAGATTAACGAATTTGTTTTATCATTAAATATAATAGTGTGAAATTCACCCTATATGAAAAACCTCATATATTTTATATTTGCTTGTTGTTCAGTTGTTTATTCTGACGTTGTCTATCGTATACCAATACAGGGCACAATTGATTTAGGTTTACCACCTTACATATCTAGAGAACTCAAAGAAGCACAAGAAAGTGGGGCATTAGCTGTAATTTTTGACATTGACACATTTGGTGGTAGGGTAGATGCTGCGACCCAAATAAAAGACGCTATTTTAGATTCAGATCTTTTAACTATTGCATTCATAAATAGAAGGGCTATATCTGCTGGTGCATTAATTTCTCTATCCTGTGAAAAAATATATATGACTGGAGGTGCTTCGATAGGAGCAGCAACAGCAGTAGATATGTCAGGGAAAAAAGGTAGTGAGAAAGTGATTAGTTACATGCGAGAAGAGATGGCATCAACAGCTGAAAAAAGGAATCGAAGTACTGAAATAGCAAGAGGGATGGTCGATGAAGATCTTCAATTCACTCATATAATAATAAATGGGGACTCTGTCTTAGTCGATGATTTAGAAGGGAGAAAAGAGGGAAAGCTTATTTCAATGACAACAAAACAAGCCCTAAAATATAATATTGCAGATGGAGTAGCTGAGGATTTGGATTTGCTATTAGAGTTTCTTGGTTTAGCTAATGTAGATATTATTCAGGCGGAGGAAAATTGGTCAGAAGATATTGTAAGATTTTTAACCAATCCTGTTGTTGCATCTTTATTAACAACATTTGGGTTTTTGGGTATATTATTTGAGCTACAAAGTCCAGGCTGGGGAATTCCAGGATTTGTTGGTCTAACTTGTTTGGCTCTATCTCTTAGTGCTTCTTATATTGCAAAATTAGCCACTTTGTCTGATTTTTTATTCATCTTTGCCGGTATTGGATTTCTTTTTTTGGAAGCGCTTGTAATTCCAGGCTTTGGAATAGCAGGTATTAGTGGAATATGTTTAGTTATTTATGGTCTTTATATGTTTTTATTGCCTGACGTGCCAGTTGGTGAAGAAATACTATCCCAAGCAACAGATGGTTTGCTCATAGGTATTATTGGTGGAATAATTGGGTTATATTTTCTCATTCGTATGATGATAAAAACTCAATTTTGGAAAAAACTAACATCACCTGATGTTCAGAGGAAAGAGGACGGATATACAACCACGTTTGGATGGGAAAAGCTTGAAAATGAAATTGGAGAAGCAGATTCAGATCTACACCCATCAGGATGGGTCAAAATAGATAATCAAAGAGTATTTGTTGTAAGTGAGGGAGATTTCATTCCCAAGGGTACTGAAGTAAAAGTTTTATCTGTGGACGGGAATCGTATTGTCGTTAGAAAATTTGATAATAAATAGATATTAAGGAGCATTCATTATGCCTATTGTAAGTATGATTATGTTATTAGTTATTATAATAATAATTTTATTATTGCTCTATTTTGTTCCGGTGGGACTATGGATACAAGGAATAGTATCACTTGGAATTGGTAGGATTGGTATTGTTGATCTAATTAGAATGAGATTGAGAAAAATATCTCCGAGATTGGTAACAGATGGTGTAATCAATTTACATAAAGCAGGACTAAATCAAATTACCACTGACATGTTAGAGACGCATTATCTAGCTGGTGGTCAAGTTGAAAACATTGTTAAGGCTCTCATTGCAGCTGATAAAGCAAACATACCATTACCATTTGAAACAGCAACAGCTATTGATCTAGCAGGTCGTGATGTCAAAGAAGCAGTGCAAACAAGTGTTTATCCAAAAGTAATAAATGCACCTGTAGATGGTTACCTTGCCGCAGTCGCAAAAGATGGTATCGAATTAAAAGCAAGAGCGCGTGTTACAGTTCGAACAAATTTAGCAGGTCTAGTTGGTGGGGCAACAGATGACACCATTATTGCTCGTGTTGGTGAAGGGATTGTAAGTGCAATTGGCTCTGCTAATACATATTCTGCTGTACTTGAAAACCCGGATAATATATCCAGAGCTGTACTCGGTAAAGGATTAGATGCTGGGACTGCATTTGAAATATTATCCATAGATATTGCTGATCTCGATGTAGGAAAAAATATAGGGGCTGCGTTACAAACGGACCAAGCCGAAGCAGATCTGCAAGTAGCGCAAGCAAAAGCAGAAACTAGAAGAGCAATGGCAGTTGCTGAAGAACAAGAGATGAAAGCTAAGGTTCAAGAGATGCAAGCTAAGGTTGTAGAAGCAGAAGCTGATGTTCCTTTGGCCATGGCATTTGCATTTCGTGAGGGGAATTTGGGAATTTTTGATTATTATAATATGCAAAATATAAAATCAGATACAGATATGAGAGGGGCAATCGCAGAAACTGATGGTCCCGAAAAAGATATGAATGCTGAAGATCAAGCCTAATATTTCATATGGAGCGTAATTTGCATAAACCACAACGTTGTTTCGAGTCATGGATTAATTCCTTTTTCAATATGGTATAATATATGAAGTGGGAATGGCTATTTTTATTACTCTTCTATGGTTTATCCATGCTCATCAAAAGGAAACAACAAAAAAACATCAATAAAGAAATTGAAGAAGATCCAGACTGGGATTTCCAAGAAGAGAAAGCAAGTGGAAAACCAGTTGATTTTTTAGAAACTTTTCTTGAATCGCAAGGTTTGATAAAAGAAACAATCCGCGACGATACCAACGAAATAAATTTAGATGAAAAAAATCAAGAAGAAGAGCTTGAAGTTTCTTTTGAAAATCAGGAGGGTAAAGAATATCCTGATATTGAAAACTTCACCTCGAATAAAAACAAAAAAAATAGTTTAGATTATATCAGCAATATTAAAAATGATAGAAGGATTCAAAATAGACGTTTAGAAGACCAAACAAAAAAAACCAAAAATCCAAAGTATTCATATAATAGGCTAAATAAAATATTCCATGTAATGAGCCCACTTAAACAATCCATTGTTCTAAAAGAAATTTTAGATAAGCCTATATCATTAAGGAGTAAAAGATAAGTTATATTAACTTTTTAAAAATAGCTTCCGCATCTTTTTTTAGAGAATTTTTGCTTCCATTGTTCTCAATTATAAAATCTGCGAGTTTAACTTTTTCCTCATCAGGCCATTGAAGACTTACTCGTTTTAAAAACTCTTTTCTTGTTAATCCCCCTCTTTCCATCACGCGTTCAGTTCTTAATCCTATTCTAGAGGTAACAACAATCATATAGTCCATATGTGTTTCCGCACCAGATTCATATATTAAGGCTGCATCTAGAACAAATAAATCATGTTTACTTTTAGCTGAAATGATTTCTAATCTTTTATCAACTTCATCAAATATATAAGGGTGCACTATGGTATTAAGGCGCAGTAAGTGATTCTCATCTTGAAAAACAATTTTAGATAATTTTTTTTTTTCTATTCTATTATTTGAGCCTAAAATATCTGTTCCAAACTCTGCAATGATTTCACTTTGTGCAGTTTCATTTTCTTTTAAAATTATTTTTGCCTCTTTATCTGCATCAAAAACATATGCACCCCATTCTAAAAAAAAACCACTTACTATACTTTTTCCAGAACCAATTCCCCCAGTAATTCCTATTTTAATCATATCATTTTAATTCATTAATTATTCTTTTTGTTATTTCATCAATATCCCCCAGCCCATCTATACTCTTTAAAAGACCTTTTGAGCTGTAATAGTCTAATAAAGGAGCTGTACGCTCCCAATAAATATTTTGTCTTTTTCGAATTATTTCAGGCAGATCATCACTGCGATTATGATCCCTTCCGCGATTAATTAATCTTCGAATTAATTCATCTTCATGTACTCTCAATCCAATAACTGCATCAAGTTTATGATTGACATCATTCAAGATTATTTCAAACTTGTTTGCTTGAGTGATAGTCCTTGGGTATCCATCTAATAAATAACCATTTTTACATTTTGCAGAACTTATTTCATCCCTTACGATTTTTGTAAGATATTTATCTGGAACAAATTTTCCCTTATCAATGAACTTTTTAGCTTCTTTCCCTACAGCTGAAAATGCTCTGATCTCTGCTCTCAAAATACTTCCAGTACTCAAGTGTGCAATGTTAAGGTATTCTCTTATACGCTTTGCCTGAGTGCCTTTTCCAACTCCGGGAGGACCTATTATTAATAATTTCATTCTCGGTTAAACAAATATTTAAATTAGAATACCAGCAACTGTTGCTGTTAACCACGAAGCAAGGGCACCACCGATCATGGCCTTGAAAGCTAATTTTGAAAGATCTGTTCTTCTTTTAGGAGCCATGCTTCCAATTCCGCCAAGCTGAATTCCAATTGATCCTAAATTAGCAAATCCACATAGAGCATAACTGCCAATTATCGCAGTTCTATCTGATATAACATTATCTTTAATTAGATCACTTAAATGAGAATATGCTATTAATTCTGTTAAAATAATTTTTTCGCCCATAAGTATTCCAATTATTTTTGCTTCTCCCCAAGGAATACCCATTGTCCAAGCAAGAGGTTGAAAAATAACACCAATAATGCTTTGTAGAGGTGTATTGAAAAGTGATTCCAATATATAGTTTGTCATCGTAATTATCGATACGAAAGCAATTAGCATTGCTCCAATATTGGCAGCTAGTTTGAGACCTTCGGTAGCACCTCTTCCCAATGCGTCAATAGCGTTGGCATCATTTGTTTTAAGTTTGGAATCCAAATTGCCTACAGTATGGGGGTTCTCTATTTCGGGATAAATAATTTTTGCTATCACAAGCGCAGCTGGTGCTGACATGATACTAGCAGTAAGCATGTGTCCTGCGATACCTGGGATAGCACTTAACCAGAGAACATATAAGGCCATCACCGATCCAGCCACCGTTGCAAAACCGCCAGTCATAATCGCAAATAATTCTGAATTTGTCATGTTTTTTATAAATGGTCTTACCAATATTGGTGCTTCCGTTTGACCAACAAAAATGTTTGCAGAAATTGTTAAGGTTTCTGCACCGCTTGTTTTCATAGTTTTTTCCATAATGCGGGCAATCCACTTAATTATAAATTGAATTATTCCAAAATAGTAGAACACTGAAATAAGGCTAGAAAAAAATATTACTACGGGTAATGCTCTGAAGGCAAAATTCACCATTGCGTTGTGATAACCGATTCCTGGCACAAATGATTTAAATAAAAAATCACCACCCGCATCAGAAAAACTAATTAATTTTTGAAAAATTTTATCGATTATTGAAAATTTTGACTTTACAAACGGGATTTTTAATAAGAGAAGACCAAGAAAAATTTGTAAACTAACACCCCATATTATTACTCTAAGCTTTATTCTTTTCTTATTATTGGAGATTAAATATGCAATTCCAAGCAAAAAAAATATTCCCCCTATTCCAATAAATCTTTCCATCAATTACCATTAATCTTTGTTAAAGCAACTACGGCATCTAGCTTCATATTTATCTTTTGCTCCAATTACCACTTGCCCATTTTCTGAATGTTTTCTATGGCTATAAGAGGCAGGGTCCCCGCATATAATACAAATTGCTAACAGTTTATCTAAATAATCAGCTTCGCACATTATCTTCGGCATTGGGCCGAAAGGTTTACCTAAATAGTCCTTATCTAATCCTGCAATTATTATTCTTTTGCCAATATCTGCTAACTTTTTAGAGACATCAATAAGAGAATCATCAAAAAATTGCGCCTCGTCAATAGCAATAACATCAGCTTTCTTTGATAAAGAAAAAATATCAGAGGCTTTTGTTATAATAGAAGATTTCATTGTTAATTTATTGTGGCTAACTATACGATTTTTATCGAAACGCGAGTCAACCCTTGATTTAAAAACAATTGTGTGCATATTAGCAATTTGGGCGCGACGAATCCTCCGCAAGAGTTCTTCTGTTTTTCCACTAAACATACTACCGCAGATTACTTCAATCCAACCAGCATTTACCGGTTTAGGGCTCATATCTCATTCTTTTATCTTAGATTTTATTTTTTTAATTATCGATCCGATTATTTCATCTGGTCGATTCTCCCCAAGAATAATTTCATCAGCAAAGTATTTTGATGGCTCAACAAATTTGTCATGCATAGGACGTACTGAATTTACATATTGTTCAATAATATTTTCTTCATTTCGTCCTCGTTCATTTATATCTCTTTTTTGTCTTCGGTTAAATCGTAAGTCTTCAGGAGTATCCACAAATATTTTTAGTGAAAAGAGCTCTCTTATCTGTGGGTAATGTAAAACTAAAATTCCTTCAACAACAATAATATGATGAGGTTTCAATTGACGATATTCTTTAAGTCGGCTATGAGTTTTGAAATCATAAAGTGGAACATTTATAGTTTTTCCTTCAAGAAGTGATTTTAAATCTTTTTCAAAAAGAGTTATATCGATGGCGGAAGGATGATCAAAGTTAAACTTTTTTTTTTGTTTCAAATTGATTACGGGTATGTTTATGTAGTATGAATCTTGTTCAATAATTGCTACCTTTTTTTGATCATAATTTGAGGATATCTCATTCGCTAGTGTTGTTTTGCCAGAACCAGATCCTCCAGCAATTCCTACTAAAAATGGTCTCATGATAGTTGTAAACTTCTATTTAAAATTGATAGCATTGAGTCGTTCGATATATAATTTTCTGAATATGCAAAATAGATAAAAGTAAAAAATTAAACTTATTTCACTATTTTATTTCCAAACGGAAATTTTGGAATTTTTTAAGGAAGACGATACCACAAATAAAGCCACCTACATGAGCAAACCAAGCAACACCTCCAGTTGTGTCCATACCTAATGTATTTAGACCACTGCTTAGCTGCATTAAAAACCATAATCCAAGAACAAATTGAGCCGGGACTGCAATTGTTGTAATGAAAACAAAAATGATAAATACATGCACCCTTGCTTTAGGAAATTGTATCATATATGCTCCTAATATACCGGCAATTGCGCCACTTGCTCCAACCATTGGAATAGGAGATGAAGGTGAGAAAAAAAACTGTCCTAGGGCTGCACCGATTCCACACAATAAATAGAAAACAAAATATTTAAAATGCCCAAGGACACTTTCAACATTATCTCCAAAAAGAAATAAAAACCACATGTTTCCGATAATATGGGCAATTCCACCATGCAAAAACATAGATGTAAAAATTGTATGCACATCGAATTTTGAAGGAATGAAACCGTACTTAAATATTATTTCATTTGCTAGCCGTGGGTCAGAAAAAGATATGAAAATTTGACTTATGAAAATTATAATGTTTAATGACAATATTGCGTATGTGATATATGGGAAAAGAACCCGAGGGTTATCATCTTTGTATGGGAAAAACATTAATATATCGAAAAAAAGACAGTTCTAGATGTTTTATTTCCTAGTCGATCAAATACTGTGAAATCAATTTGATGAGGTCCTTGTGTTAATGTTTTCTCCAATTTGTATGAGACCTCTTTCTTTATTGGTTGATATGCAAAAAAAACTGGTTGATTATTAATTGAAAGAGAAAAAGACTCTTCGTTTGGCTCGATGCCAGAAATCCTGTCATTTACGAGAATCCTAATTTCATTTACATCATTTGCTTTATATCCACCACCATTCCCTGGGTGCATGCTTAAAATTTTAGGGGGTTCTAAATCTTGAATTATTGTTACTGCGTCAAATTCCGTCATTGATGCGGTAAGAATTTGTTTCTTGCGATTATTTTCAGTTTCTAGATACGTCCATTCTTCTTTTTTATTATTGAAGTAATATAACCCGAGATTTGAGTGTTCTACCAAGTCAAAATCATAACGTATTGCAACGTTAAATTCATTCCTTAATGATATATTAAAAGGTTGCAGTTGATAAACAGATGATAGATGAAATCCTCTATCGATTTCAGCATGATCCTTAACTTTTTCAATCCAGATAACATTTGTCTGGTAGAGCGTAGAAGGGAAAACTTGGACTGAACAATTTTTGTCTTGCGAGATTATAATAGTCTCATTACCAGGTTCTGCAACAGCCGAACGGAAATGAAACCGAGTTTCCCTTGATAGACCGTTAAATGATAATTCGGCATCAATATATTTGACATCAACCAATTCTTGATGTGGTAACATTTCTGATAAAAATACGTTTGGTTGAATTTGGTTAAGGCCAAAGGATTTAAAAGTATTATTGTTTGCCAGTTTAATTGAAGCATTGGCATTAACATATTTATCTAATTGTAATTGAAAAAAAATTCCACGGTTAGTTTCAGACACATCTAAATCAGGCAAGATATCAATAACAGAATATTGGGGTTCAAATGGTGCCCAATGATATGGTTCCGCCATCCCCCCAAGCTGATTTATAGCAAGTATTTGGAGTATTTGGTTCTCTGCATCATCAACAGATAGTGTAATATGCAAGTTTTTCTTCACTCTTTCAGAGTGAACATAATCTATTTTCTTGTTTGGATATCCATATGGTGTAAACCCATAGATAACTGCGTCTCTAATGGGAAGGCCACCTTGCTTAGGACTTATAGATAAGGTAAAAACCATATCATTTCTTAGTATTTCTTCAACTGATACAGACATTGGAAATGTTCCTGCAATAACACCTCGAATAACGGCTTTATTGTTAGCTGCATCAGATATGTTTATTTCTACTGAGTGGAAGCCTGGTTGTGCTACTATAATCCCTTTATCTACCATTTTATGGATATCAATTTTCGGATGCTCTTCTGATCGATATAATTTTTGATATTCACCTAGGTTTTTGCGTTTTAAATTATATTCAATTATGGTATTAGCATGCTTTCCTTGATTGAATGGAATTTTATCATATAACAACTCAAATCTTTTTTTGCCATCAAAAATTAATTCTGCATGCTTAAACTGGTATATATTGTTTGATCCTTGGCGTTTATCTACAGCTTCGATAGCAAAACCAAATTCCCCAAAAGCGCTAATTGTATCTGGTAAAAAATATTCCCCTGATCTATCTCTAAATAGTGGGAAAGTCTGGGGTAGAGGGCTTGCATTTATTAAAGATTCTCTTGACAAAGGTATTATGGCAATTGATTTTGGAATTGGAGTCACCTTATCTGACAAGTTAAAAGCAAATTCAAGTGGGTTCAGTGGTTCACTATTTGATGACCGATATTCATAGTGAATATGAGGGGCATATGATGAACCTGTATTTCCAGAGTAGCCAATTAGATCACCTTTTTCAACAGGAAACTCTCTGCTAGAAAAGTTGGCATTTACCTTATAGCTTCTTCGTTTTGCTTGTTGTAAACGCCAAACCTTCTCAAGCACTGGGGTGAACTTTTCTAGGTGTGCATAAACTACTTCGTTACCAGTTTTTGTTTTAATGTAGATAGCTTTTCCATATCCAGTATAATTTGAAACCATTCGGCTTATGTAGCCACTGTGCGAAGCGAAAACTTCGTGCCCCGTGGTACCTCTTGTTTTAATATCAAGACCCATGTGAAAATGACCATCCCGATACTCACCAAAATTTGACGAAAAAGACGTACTGGCTTTCGTAGGCCATTCTCCATTTTTTGGGAAAGAAAATGTTCCAATGCAACATAATATTAATATTACGGGTAGCTTCACAAGGTGAAATTAAGGTTCAATCTATTCAAGAGTGAGTAGCGTTTTCAATGATTGATTTGTTTCATCTTGCATCTTCCGTAAACTCAATAAATATATAGTAGCCATAATTAGGAGATATAATGAGAAAGAGATTTGTTATTTTAGTCATGTGCATTTTACCGACCTTCATTTTCGCCATTGCAGGTTTAGGTTTAAGCATTAACCAGTGTATGGTAAAAGTTGGACAATCTGAAAGTAAGATCCTAGTTGATAATCCTTTAGGAAACCCAATAGAAGCAGGCTCATTTACTCATCATGGTTTTGAAAATGCTCTTGGATTTGGTGGATATATTTATCTAGACATAATTCCAGTAGTAGACCTTGACGTTGAGTATAATTTCGCTCTTAAAGATTACAAATTTTCTTTTCAGAATGCTGCCAGTAAAATTGAAAATGCAAAATTTGCTTATGCCACGGGGAATCTCTATGTTACTGTTCAAAAATCAGTTTTTGATCTAGGTATCCCATTCTTAGCAAGTGCGGATCTATACACCGGTTTGGGTTTTAACAATCACGTCGCAACACCAATGATTAATCAAGACCTTTTAACCTCCGTTGTTACTGGGGGAGATATAGAGAACGGTAAGATGGATGAGGATGCTCTTAAAAATTACTTGAAAGATAATTTATCTAACACCTCCGGTTTTCATTTTCAGGCAGGATTAAAACTAAAGTTGCTAACCTTTGATTTAATTACCTATTACAGATATACATTTGCCAAAGACGTGATGCCTGGGAATAATGGGTTTGGAAGCATTAATTTCAGATTGGGTTTCGGTATTTAAAGGAAAAAAACTTATTTTGAGAGCTTTTTTTTAAAATGCGCCTCTTATGTTTTCATATTTCATTCGTGCAACAGTGAATAGCTCCGCCGCTAAGTGCGTATTGAGTTAATGGTGTTACAACATGTTTTATTCCAAGCTCATTAAGTTTTCTGTGTATTGTTTTTTCTTTAAAAGCATTTGTATTAATTAATATTCCAGGTAAAGACAAAGCATTTATTGCAAGAGAGCCGGGCTCTTTCTTTGTTCCTATGCTATCTTCAACTGGCACCTCTAAGATTGGTATGTTTTTTATATTAGCATAATTATATAATATAATTTTTGATTTTTTTGTTAATAATTTAAGACAAGCTATAATAGCACAAATTTTTCCATCTTTATCTAATATCGGGCAAAAATACGCATCCAAGTGGAAAACGTCACTTTCTATAATTATGACCTCATCAACATTTAGATGAGTTGCGACTTCATTAATGCCCGATAAGCTATTTCTTGATGTTCCACTAAATAATATATTATCTTTTTTGCAAAAGTAGAACTCGCCGCCCTCAGCATATAAACCAGACTTATTTTTTAAATATTTGATGGATAACTCTAATGACTCTAAGATTGGTATTATATATTTCTTTTCGATCTTACGTTCATTATTTCTAAAGTTTAAAATAACCGCATTACCGTTTTGATCCGTTATAAATTGATCCCGTATAAAAATAAAATCATGCTTTAGGAATTTTCCATCCAATTCATTAGGGAAAGTTGATTCAAGGATATGTACACCAAAAGTTTTAAGTAAATCAATCATCTGATTTCTCTCCGAAATAAGTAACGATTGATTAGGTATTGCTCCCCCAACCATACAGGGATTATCTTCATAAAGAGGAGTGCCTTCTCCCCACCAAGGCGAAGAAGGTAATTTGGAAACAATAATTTTCAGTTTATCATTATTTTTTGACACGGTTTCTTAAATACTTTTATTGTTGAATAAATTAATATATTTTTTAATAAGATCTGTTGTTTCTAGATAAGGTTGCAGGTATTTAGGTTCTGAGTTCCATCCATCAAAAGGGTCAGCTATTGCCCAATGTATTCTCTTTAGCTCACCTGGGAAAGTTGGGCACGATTCTCTAGCATTATCACAAACAGTGATAACGACATCTATATTTTTATCACGGTATTTACTAATCCCATCAGATGAGTGTTTAGAAATATCAATATTTATTTCTGGCATTACCTTAATAGAGGCAGGGTGTATTTTCGAGGGATGACTTCCTGCACTAAATACTTCAAACTTTTTGCCAGCTGGTCCACGTAATAAACCCTCTGCAATTTGTGATCGACAACTATTTCCAGTACATATAAAAATTACTTTTTCTTTGTTGTTTTTCATCAACAAAGCTTAACTAATCTATCTATTACATTAAAATATTTATTAAAAATTAAAAAATTCATTTAAGTTTATTTAATGTTAGTAAGAATAATTTTTTGCAAAATGAAACCAACCATTTTAATTAATCCAATTCCTTTGGTTTTAATACTTTTATCAGGATGTGCAGGAAAAATACCAGATGGATATTTGCCAATTAATAAATCAAACTCATTATATCAAAAGAAATATAGGATTAATCAAGTAACCCATACCGCTCATAAATCGACATTAAGAGAACCAATCTTTTCATTCGCAGATAAGAACAGGTTCTTTATTTACGCTGTAAATAATGGTGAAGCAAAATGGATGCGGGTTATTTTCGAGTATAATGGTTTAGATAGACTTCTCTTCGAAAAAATAGTGATCAATAGTAGTAATAAAGATAAATTGGAATGGAAATTTTCTAGAACGCAAAAAAGTAATATTCGGCATGGAGGAATCGTTCATGAGAAAAAAGACTTGCTCATAACAAACAGTGAATATGAAAAACTTAAAGAAATATTAAATCCACGTACGAGGATTAAATACAAATTTAGTAGCGGTTTTGAACAAGAATTTTCAATATCAAAACATGACTTAAAGCATTTTTGGGAGATAATTAAGTATTATGAATCTCTACCCCTGGCTACATTGGAATAATAATTTCTTCTACACTATTTTTTCACGAAACTATGTTTAATTATATTTTGGGGCAAAAAACAAATTAAAATTTATTCTAAAAGCTGGATTCCAGACAAAAGTGGGAAAGCTGTATTAATAATTGTTCATGGGTTAGCTGAACACATAGGAAGATATAATCATTTGGGAGAATTTTTTTCTTCAAAGGAATATATCGTAGAGGGATATGACATGCGAGGACATGGCAGATCTGGAGGAACAACCGCTATGATAAAATCGATATATGATTATGTTTCTGATCTTAAAAAGTTTATCAACAAGGTAGAAAAAAAACACCGAGAAAAAAAAATCTTTATTATAGGGCATAGCCTTGGAGGGGAAGTTGCTTGTTTATACCTGTTAGATAGCCATTCAAAAATTTCGGGTGTAATTCTAAGTGGAGCTGTTATAAAAATCAGCAACGAAATATCACCGATAGTTCAAAAACTGTCTTTATTAGTTGGGCTACTTTTTCCTTTTTTAAAAACAACAAAGATTAATAGTAATACAATATCAAGAGACAAAAATGTCGTTAATTTGTATAATAGTGACTCTTTAGTTTATCATGGTGGGACTCGTGCTCGTACAGGAGCAGAAATAATAAGAGGGACAAAAATTATAAAAAAAAGGATGAACCATATAACAACTCCAATTTTAATAATGCATGGCTCATCTGACCGTCTAGTAGATCCAATTGGGAGTCACTTACTTTATCGAGGCATATCATCTAAGGATAAAACCTTAAAAATATATCAAGAATTTTACCATGAAATTTTTAATGAAATAGGTAAAGAAAAAGTATTCAAAGATATGTGTGGCTGGTTAGAAAAGAGGTTGTAAGTGCATTTAAAGATGACAGAAAAATAAATAATTATGATATTAATGGAACAAAAACGAAAGTTTGAAGTTATATATATACTAAGACACATAACGGGCGGGAAAATAATTAAAAATACTAGTTGCTCCAATTATCCGCCCGTCCTCCCTAGATAATTTAAGAAAACAAAAATAGTTAAAATATGTTCTTGCCTGTTTAATCACCTTTTTTAGAAGATGTAGTGGGCCCACAGGGACTCGAACCCCGAACCAACAGATTATGAGTCTGCTGCTCTAACCAATTGAGCTATGGGCCCTAAGATAATGTTAAAATTACAATTTATTTATAGTCAGGTTGACTTTTTTCGTTGAATGAATGTTTGATAAATATAAAATTTAGACATTATAGCAGCTATGAAAAATCAGAAACATCAAATTTATAGGGTATATGGAATAAATAATGCTGTTGCAGTTCTAGGATCAAACAAGTTTTATATTCATCAAATTGAATTGGAGAAAAATGGAAAAGCTGAAAAACATACTAGGATTACTAAGTTAATTAAAAATAAATCATCGGTATGTAAATTTATCCATAAAAATGAATTCCAAAAGTACTACAAAAACTTACGTTCTCAGGGTATCGTTGTTAATTTTAGTGGAGCTGTTTTTTGGGAAAAAATACCCAATTCGCCTTACAATAATAGATCATGCCTATTGGCATTAGATCAGATTGAAGATCCTCAAAACCTAGGACAAATTATTCGCACTGCTGAATGTGCTGGAATTGATGGTGTCCTAATTTCAAAACATAATACCGCTCCAATAACCAATACCGTACTCCAAGTCAGTCAAGGTGCTTTTGTTAATATTCCAATATATAGAGTTAATAATCTGAGGCAAGCTTTCGAGTCATTAAAGCAAGAAGGATTCTGGGTTGTAGGATTAGAGAATAATATCCCTGCAAAACCTTGGCATAGTTTTGATTTCAATGAAAAAACTGTTATTGTTTTAGGTAGCGAGGGAAGGGGAATAAGGGAGAAAATAATTGAATTTTGTGATTTTCTCATTACTATTCCGATGAAGGGGGAAATAGACTCGTTAAATGTATCTGCTGCCGCCGCTGCCGTATTGTTTGAACGTATGAGGCAAAGCTTAAATAGATAATATAATGCCATCTACACATGACTACATATCTGACCCTAGAAACGATAATGTTTTTATCTATATCAATGGTGAGTTTTTCCATCGCTCTGAGGCAAAAGTCTCTGTATTAGATAGCGGGTTTCTATTAGGTGACGGGGTATGGGAAGGCATCAGGTTACATAATGGATGTCTAGTACATATTGATATGCATTTAGACCGTTTATATGATGGTGCGAAAAAATTGAGCATGAGGATTGGTATTAAAAAAGTAGAGCTTAGGACTATTATTTTAAAAACTGTAAAAAAAAATAAAATGTTCTCAGATGTTCATATACGTCTTATAGTATCTAGAGGACTAAAAAAAACTCCTTATCAAAGTCCTAAAATCAATATAGGAAAATCAACTATAGTAATCATTCCTGAATTTAAAAAACCAAATAAAGAGGTGACTAAAAAGGGTATATCTATTGCAACTGTTAAAACTATTAGGGATCATACTGTACAGGATCCAAAAATTAATTCACTAAGCAAAATTAATTGCATTGCAGCATGTATTGAAGCAGAAGATCTTGGTGTGGATGAAGGTTTAATGCTTGACCCAAATGGATATGTTGCCACTTGCAACTCTACAAATTTTTTCATAATAAGAGGTGGCGAAATATGGACCTCAACTGGAGAGTACTGTCTAAATGGAGTCACAAGGCATGCTGTGATAGAAATCTGCAAAAATTACAACATTCCTATTTATAAGAAAAATTTTACAGTTAAGGATGTTTTGTCTTGTGATGAAGCATTTGCCACAGGAACATTTGCGGGTATAATTCCCGTAATAAATATTAATAAAAAAAGGATTGGGGATGGAACACCTGGCTCTATTACAAAAAACCTTCAAGATTATTATTTTTTAAGCATTGAAAAGCTTTCCTCAAGATAAAATGAGTTCCAAAAAAATAATCGCAATGTGGTCTGGCCCTAGAAATATTTCTACTGCCATGATGCGATCTTTTGAAAATAGAAAAGATACTGCCGTTATAGATGAACCTTTTTATTCACACTATCTTTCGAACACAAAATTGAAACATCCTGGAATGAAAGAAATAATGGCATCTCAGAGTACAGACTGGAGCAGGATAGTGAAAAAACTCATTGGGAGAATACCAAATAAAAAAAAAATTTGGTATCAAAAGCACATGGCCCACCATAATCTTGATGGGTATGATCTTTCTTGGACTTTTAATCTCTTTAATTGTTTTTTAATTAGAAATCCTGCCGAAGTAATAACTAGTTATTCTAAACAATTTCCAATAAAAGATCACCTGCAACTAGGCTATAACCAACAGGCTAAATTATTCAAATTAATCAGAAAAAACACTGGTCGTGTTCCGCCTGTGATCGATGCTAAGGATATTTTATTAAATCCTAAAAAACAGCTTACTAAATTATGTCAAAAAGTTGGAATAAAATTTAAGGGGTCAATGATATCATGGCCAATGGGATCTAGAGAAAGCGATGGTGTGTGGGCTACTTATTGGTATCAGGAAGTAAATAACTCTTGTGGTTTTAAACCATACATAGAAAGAAAAACTCAGATACTTAAGAGACATGAGCATATTCTTAGAAAATGTATTAAATCATATGAGTTTTTATATAATTATAAAATTTAAATGTTAGGTCATAATCTTCGTCAGTAATGTCCATTTTTCAGATGTGCTTTTATTTTCAATAAGTCTTTTAATAATTTGATCTTTCAAAATAGACCGATTAGATATTTCATCAATATCATCTTGAGGAACCTTTTTCACGTTCTTTTGCATACACTAAGATGTGTTTATCGTATTTAGTTGAAAGAGTGTTCAATTTTATTTATGTGTATCTTTAGTGACAAAATCTAATTGAATTCTAATTTAAAAATCATCTAATTCTAATAGCATGGGTACAATTTTTATGCCCAAGACAATCTATATTATAAATATTACACACTTTTTTGATATGTACTTTGATGCTGCAGGATTATTATTATCCAAACTACATTATAAACTTGTAGCATCTCAAATATAAACCATTAAATGTTTTTATGACTAGTATTTTGTAGGTTTAGAACTATTTTTCAAGATCGCAGTCTTATTTCATAAGTACATTAAAAATAAAAAGATTACTGGTTAATTTAAAAGACTATCGCCTAAAAGATTTTTAAAAAGAATATTTTTATTCCCAATCCGAAGAACCATATCCAGATATCACTACTCCATTTTCTATCGGGCTCATACTGTGATTAATCCCTGAAACCATACCATTGTTAAAATACTTATCAAAACCGGTTGGTGCCGATGCCTTCCAAATGATATTACAGTTTTGATCAAGCTTTGTGACGGCATATCCAGAAACCATTAAAAATCCTCTATCATCAGTCTGATGAATCCACCCTTTCGAATTTCCAATATAGTCATCAAATTTTTTCCTCCATAGTTCATTACCATCGGAATCAGTTTTAATTAAAGTTGCATAGGGGCTTGGATCAGAATAACAAAATAAAAGGAAGCCATCATCAGTTGTTTGTAAAACGTCCATTGCTGTTCTAGGTCTACTAACAAGATCATCCGACCATATTTTACGCCAAATTTCTGTACCGTCATTGCTGACTCTCTGTAAATAAATAGGATCATAGTCATCATTCTCACCTTTTGGTGCGATTCCATAATTTATATAGCCATTTTCTACCTTAATTATTGTTCTTGGATAATTCAGACCTTCGTATTGGGTTTCTTTAATTAAAAACCCTGAAGAATTATCAATTATTTTCAATTTTGAGGGTTTCCCGCTAACTAAAACAATATTACCATCATTGGCCTCTATTATTTCTGCATTAAAGTTCCAAGCGATCATATCTGGGAAATTTTGGCTCCATATGAGATTCCCGTTATTATCCATAGTTACAATATTTATACCACCTCCATTAATTGGGACTAAGAAAACTAAATTACCATTTGAGGTTTGAATTAGAGAATTCCCAATATCATTATACCATTGTGATTTTCCATCCTCTCCAAACTTTATTTCCTTTTTCCATTCCAGATGACCATTATTATCTAACTTAGCAATATTCCCAATAGACCAGTTTAAATTATAGCAACATCCTCCCCATTCTATTCCATCAAAAATGCCATAAGCCATGTAGCCCCCATCAGCTAAGGGAATAACTGAATTCGCTAGGTCCCAGATGCCCCCATGGAGATAATTTTCCCATAGCAAATCTCCGTCATCACTGACTGCATAGATCATCATATCTGCAATATCTTTGGTGTATTCATATTCTTCAAAACAGGAAGGGGAAAAGGAGTAAATATCATCGCTAAATTTTTGCCAGGTATATTTGTAATTACCCCTTTCAGTGGAATAAGCTAAGGTCATCAGTTTATCACTATCAATACTGAAAACACCATCTGTTATCCTGGTTTCATTGTTTGACAAAATATAAAAAGAGTCTTGGTTTATTTGTTCTATTTCATAAATTACTGAGGAGTAACAACCAACGGTATCATCACAATTATCTCCAAGATAGTCAAACAATGTTATTTGATTTCTATTAAATGTAGCATACTGAATATCAGCTCCTGAGCAGTCATCATCATCGTAAAGATACGTACCAATATAAGGTGAAAAATATTCTATGTTGTTATCATTTTCCTCGATTTGATGGTCATCGTCACAAGCAAAATAGGATAATCCGGTAAAATACAATAAAAGTAGAGCTCTTATTTTCATCCTAAAATCTAATAATCATCTGCCATAACGTATTCAAATTCTCAAATAATTATTATAATTATTTTTATTAATTAATTGTTAATCTGAAAATTGGAAAATATTCCTTTGATTTATTTCACTCATTTTTTTGTGTTCTTTGATTAAAAAGGCATAAAATATTACTCCAAAGATGTAAAGAATAGCAGTCAAAATAAAAATTTCTACATATCTGAAGTTCATGAGACGCATCCATTCAAAAACTTTGGCGCTAAAGAACCATGATGCGCTCCACAAACTAGAACTGAGCGCACTTATTAATTCCTGGTTTTTTTCCCCTACATAACTCATCATCAGTTCATTTGAGGCTGGGTGTGCCATATGCATTAGAGGTTGTCGTAGTATATACGCGAATACAGCCACTGTGAAAGCAAATGGTAACTTCGAATAAAGTTCCATCATTGCCATAGCAATTAAACAAAAAATTGATAGTAACTGCACGGTAATAATAGTTAACCAGTATCCATATTTTTTTCCTAGGTAGGGTACCAATAAAGAAAAAATGAATACCAAAATTGCACTAGCGCTACCCATAATACTGAATTGACTAGCTGTTAAATCAAAAATAGAGTTAAAAAATAAGTTAATAAATGGAATTGTTAATCCTGCTCCAACTGATATCAATATCAAAGGAGATATAGCTTTTAGGATCAGGTCCCAATCATAAGAATGATCTAAAGAGAAAAAGCCACTCCTTATTTCATAACTATGTTTGTTGTCTTCTTTTATATTCCAAGCTGCAAAAAAAGCACAGCTTCCTAAGATTGTTATTAACCATAGGATGGAACGCTCAGTAACTGCCATTGATAAGTTGCCAATATATATCGTACCTACCCAGTCAAGAAAACCAATAATTAAACCGGAGATGACCGTTGAAAAAGACCAAGTAGAAGCACTCAATGATATTGCTTCAGAACTATTGTTCGGGTTGGTATTCCTGATTATGAAAGGCAATGCGCAGACCCTAATTAACATCATACCAATTCCCCAAAGTAAAAATGAAAATTGAATAATTGGAATAAACATTCTATGAATAGACTCAATGATTAGTATGCTACTAGATGGTATAATTACGGAGCCAATTAGTAGGAAAGATCTTAAATTTTTTCCTCTAATGTAAATCCCTAAAGGTAGCGCAAAAATTAATGCACCTATGAACCGAAGTGAATTGAATGACGCAATCTCTGGATCTTTGAAACCCTTTTCTCGAAGAAAAATATTTAAAATTAAAATAAAAGCAACATGAATCAAATTGGTGCTTAATTCAAGTAAAATTAAGTAATGCACATTTTTAGGGAGCTGTTTGTAGCTATGAAATAGATTTTTAAACATTACAGAATTTGGGCTAAAAATAAACTAAGGTCTATATATCAAGTCAAGTTAGTACTCACGATTTTCTTTTTTCCCAAAACCACTCAAAAAAGCCCTGAATAATCATTGATCCAATTAGGACAGAAACAGATAACTCCATTGATCTAATCGGGTCACCAATCCAAAACCATGAACAGCTCATTACCCAAATGAATGTAACTAGCCTGATCAGCAAAGATTTTCTTGAGAAAATGTGGCGAATAATTCCCTCTATATTTGACATATAAATTATTTAGTTTTTAATACTGATTTTAAAGACAGAAGTAAATGTTGATCTGAAATTACGCCTTATGTCACAAAAGAATAGCGAATTAATAAGAATATTAGAAAAATTTCCAGACCAAAATCCGAATCCAGTTTTGCGATTTACTTATGAGGGATCATTAGTCTATTTTAACGAACCCTCTATTGATATAATTAATGAATGGCATATAGGGATTGGTGAAAAGCCAGAAAAAAATCTTTTAAAGCTTTTTTTATTCAAAACTCCAAGCCAGAAAAAAAAACCTTTTGAAATTAAAACATCAAAAAAAACTTTTTTATTAACACCAGTTTATGTAGAGGAATTGAAGTGCATAAATATTTATGGTTCAGATATAACTGCAATAAAGGCAATAGATAAATTTCCAGATCAAAATCCTAATCCTGTTTTAAGAATTACAAATAAAGGTATTTTAACATATTTCAATAAGGCATCCTCAAAAATCATTGAGGAATTTAATCTATCCAAAGGTCGATTGATAAATGGACCTCTTTTAGATTTAGTTGGAAGAGCATCAATAAAGAAAAATACTATAAATAGTGAAATAGAAGCACAATCAAGAACTTATTTTATCTATTTAGTTCCAGTCCCCGAATTTGATTTTATAATCGTTTACGGTTCAGATATTACTTCAGCAAAGCTATTAAATAAATTTCCAGATCAAAATCCTAATCCTGTGATGAGATTTAGTAAAAATTGGTTATTAGAATATTTTAATAATGCTTCAAATTATATAATTGAGGTATGGAATCTTTCAATAAATGAAAAATTATCTAAAGAAATGATAAATAATTTTGAAAAAAATAATCACAAAAATGGGGACGGGTTAGAAATCAAAACCGGAAATAAAATATTTCATTTCAATGTAATTGAAATTATTGAGTTTGAATTTTTTCTTGTTTATGGTACGGATATTACAGATGCAAAAGATAAAGAAATGATTCTATCAAAACTATCAAAATACTTTTCACCTCAGGTCTATAAATCGATTTTCTCAGGCGAAATGGATGTGAAAATTGAAACAAATAGGAAAAATCTAACTGTTTTCTTTTCAGATATTAAAGGATTCACAACTATATCAGAAAAATTGGAGCCAGAAAAACTTACTGAGTTTATAACCCAATATTTGACAGAGATGACTGATATTGCCATTACTTATGGTGGCACTGTTGATAAATATATTGGCGATGCAATAATGATATTTTTTGGAGATCCAAATACAAAAGGCATAAAAGAGGATGCGATTTCTTGCGTTACCATGGCCATAAGAATGCAGGAAAAACTAAAGGTGGTGCGTAGAAAATGGAAATCACTCGGAATAACCGAATCTCTTGACGTAAGGATGGGTATTCACACTGATATCTGTACAGTAGGAAATTTTGGATCTAAAGATAGACTTGATTACACAGTATTAGGAAACGGTGTAAATCTTGCTTCTAGATTAGAAAATTCAGCTAAACCAAATGAAATATTGATCTCAGAAAACACCTTTGAAATAATAAAAGAAAGTATAAGCTGTAGTTTTGTATCTGATTTAAAAGTAAAGGGTCGCTCTCACGCAATAAAAACTTATAAGGTAAAGGAAGTTGTTTCTGAAAAGGAGAAAACTGACCTACTAGATTTTGAGACTCGTGGGTTTTCTTTAATTTTTGACAAAGACGAAATAAAGAATAAAAAAGAGATAGAAAATTATTTAAAGAAAGCAATTGATCTTCTCAAGTCTTGAATGAGAGTATTTAATGGAAATCTGTTCAATCGCATCCATTCTCAAAATACCAACTGCAATCGCAACTATTCTCAAGTGAATCCCAACACAATTGATAGATTTGCTCGCCATCCTCGTACATAATCTCATATTTTTTTGAGCCAGTTTTATACCATCCCATCCATATACCATCCCAAACACCTTCTTTAAAACTATTTTCATACATTTTCTGCCCATTTGGATACCATTCTACACAGACACCAGTTTTTTTCCCGTTTTTGTAAAAGAACTCGAAGGCCTTGTCACCACTTTTAAACCATTTTAGATGTTTTCCATGATCTAAATCATTTATAAAATTACCCTCGTATAGTTTTTCTCCGGTTTCATACCACTCACTCCAGATTCCATTACGATTACCGTGTAAATAATTTATTGAATCAGAAAGTTGTCCATTTGGATACCATTCTAGCCAGCATTTATTTGGTTTTCCTTTAAAATATTGCCCAGTAATTTTTTTTGAACCACTTTGATACCATTCGGAGTAATAACCATGTAATAAGCCATCCCTATATTCACACTCTAATATTTTATTGTGTGTAATCTTAGAATTCTCAAATACAACACCAGTAAAAGGATTAGAATGATTATTTTGAAACCATAAGTCACCCTTTTTGTGTAATAAATTTACATTAACAGGTTCAGTTTTTTGCCTCGGGGAATTTTTATTATAACTTTCAAAACTATTATTCACTGGATGTAAAAAACTAATAATAAAAATTATATTTAATTTTATTAATAAAACCTTAATCTGTAAAAGTATGAATATACTCCTTAACATTAAATTTGTTTTTGCATCCATTATAATTCATATATCTTATTTTTCCATATACTGGTCTTTCAAACCAAGCTCTATCGTGAATACCCCCAATACTCCAGGCTATGCCTGCATATCCATTAGGGTCGCGTCCATCCAGTTCATACTTATCATTTAAATCGATGGCATTTTGTAAGGCAATTTCGGGTGAGGGGCTCCACTCCAATATTTTTTTTGCCCAGTACATTCGCATATATCCATGCATTTTACCTGTTTTTACCATTTGTCTTTGTGCTGCATTCCAGAGTGGATCATGGGTCTCTGCAAGTTCGAATTGGCTACTATGATATAAATAATCACGTTTATCTTTTCGATGTTCGTTCAGAGTATTTTGTGCCCAAGCATGAAAACCTTCAAAGTAGTCATAGTTTTTCTCGTATTCGCAAAAATTATCTGAAAGTTCTCTTCTAACAATCATTTCTTCAAGAAAGGATTTTTTATCTTTTGAATCTAGATCAGAATTTTTTATTTCCAAGGCTACACGTTGGGCAGAGATATGGCCAAAATGGAAATAGGGGCTCATATTACTAAGAGCATCCTTATTGGGGTTGTTCCGATTTATACCATAGCCTTTAAGATTATTTTTTATGAATGATAAATTTTTGTTCGCCGCTTTTTCGCCAGGGAGAAGCCATTCAACTTCCCTGACAGAGGTATCAATATTTAAGCTGTTTATAATTTTCGCCCAATTATTTTTAACAGGTCCGATTTGACCATACGGATGTGAACTGATTGACGGTATATCCGTTAAGTAATGGGTTAATTTTTTTTCAATTTTTTTTCGTATTGTGTACGCGGAATACTCTTTTTTATCAGAGCAATCCCAGCATGGTATAATATTATGAGTGTCTACTTGGAAGCATGGAACTTTAATTTTATCTAAAACTTTTCTGAGACGATTTTTGTATATTTTGAGGGGACTAAAATCGGTTATCATAGTACCCACAGACTCTTCAAGTATGAGATTAGGTATCTCCTTATTAGCATGTCCTTTAAGCAAGACAAAACGTATATTTAAATCTGACAGATCATATTCTAGCTCCTTAAGACCCTTGAAAAGAAAACCGTACTGTCTGATATTTGCCTTAGGGTAATCTCCCACATACTGGTAGCATACGATCAATGGAACTTTATTTTTCAATGCGATATTTTGGCTCAGAACCAGAGCCCAATTATCTTTTATCCTCTTATCCCGTATCATCCAGTACAGAACACACTTCCCTGAAAAAGGGCCACTTCTTAGTGACCGCACTCTTTCTCCCATTATGATATTTTTTTGGGGCAAATTTTTATTTTTTAAGAAATAATTTTTTTCAGATCAGAATACTTTAAAAAAGTAGACTCTAAATTGGTTGTCTCGTCAAGCAGAAAGTTGATTCCATTACCACCATAAATAACAGGAATTTTGCAATCTTTTGATAAATTATTAATTTCATTGATCTGCGATTTTGTTTTTTCAATATTGGTTTTAATTGTTGCCATACAACACTGCATATCACAGAGATAAAATAAGACAAGATCAACAGATTTTTTTTCTAAAATAGTTTTCAGATTTCCAAGATCAGCATGAGAACCAGTGTTGTAAACATTATATCCAGAATGTCGTAAGACTACTTCAGACATCACAACACCTAAATCTGGTAGATTATCCTCAAAGTTTACACATAAAGCAGATTTCCCATTAAATGAGCCGTTCGGTTTATTTTGAGTAAGTGTCTCTACGTGCCTCGTAATAAGTTTTCTGCTAATAAAAGTTTCTAAGTGGCTCAGATAACCTTGACGCAAACTGTTTTCTATAGCATTAGCTGCAGGATCAACTATTTTATCAAAAATGCTTTCTACTGGTAGTCCCTTCATGTAGGCGCCATCAATGATATTACTTACACTTAAATCATCAGATTCTATGCTTGCATCTGCAAGTCTAGTAGCAAGTTCTAAGAAGTCATTTTTATTGATTGATTCGTATATTCTTTTATGTTCTAGCCTCTCGAGCGCAAGTCCAAAGCTTTTATCTGCATTTTTATTTTTTTTATAGTAATCACGCACGTGTTGCATTGTAAACTTTCTGTGCCCGCCTGCAGTCTTAGTACAATTAATGGTTCCATTATCGGTCCAACGTTTAAGGGTAGAGATATTGACACCAAGAATTTCAGCAACATCGTTTGAGGTTAAATAACGCATGTCGAAAATTAATAAATATTATTACATAATTAAAACATAAAATGAGCGTTATGAGCTATATTATTGTATGATAAATGCAAATTTTAACTTTGTTCAATAAAATTATTTTTTATATCAATATATTTCATCTTCATTTCTTTTGGTTTTTTTTCATATAATGAGACCATCATTGCCATGCGAGGATTCTTCAGAAAAAAGTTTCTATGTTTGTTTATGAATTCCCAATAAAGGGAGTCCCATGTGTTGCACCAATCATTTTTTTTGTAGTTACTCATCTTTATAATATAGTTACTCCCACTAATATAGGGTTTAGTAGACATAAGCCCGCCATCAGCAAATTGACTCATTCCATATACGTTGGGTACCATTACCCAGTCGTAAGCATCTACAAAAAATTCCATAAACCACTTGTACACAGAGTTTGGATCAAATCCGCAGAGAGCCATAATATTTCCTATTACCATCAACCGTTCGATATGGTGTGTATAGCCATAATTTTCACATCGAGATATAGCTTTATCTAAAGGCAAAATACCAGTTTCCCCAGAATAGAACTTCTTTGGAATATTTAATGAAACCCCCCAATAGTTAGTAGTCCTTTGTTTTACACCGTCAAACTCATAAATACCGCGTATAAATTCTCGCCAACCTATAATCTGCCTAATTAATCCCTCTAAAGAATTAATTGGTACCTTGTGATCCTTTGAGTAATCAATGACTTTCGTGATAACGTCTGATGGTGTTATAAGCCCAAGGTTTAGATATGGAGTGAGCACGGAATGAAACAGGATATGATTTTGATCTGAAATAGCATCTTCGTATGGTCCAAAAAGTGAGAAGCGTTTTTCTAAGAAGTTGTCAAATGATGTAACTGCTTGATGATGGTTAATAGGGTAATTAAAATTTTCTAGATTACCTGGGTTATTTTTAAATTCTCTTTCAACAAATACTTTACCTTCTAACAGAACTTCTTTTTTATAATCTAATTCTAAAGCATTTGGTATTATGATATCTTTGGGTAGTTTCTTTCTATTTTCTGTATCAAAACTCCATTTTCCTCCTAAGGGCTCTCCATCGGAATCAAGCAAAAGATTATACTTACGCCTCTGTTTTTTGTAAAAATTCGCCATATAATGCTTTTTTTTATTAGAGAACTCTTGGTCGACTTCCGTTTGACTTAAAAGAAAACCAGGGGAGTCATACCAGACGATATTTGATCTGTAAATTTTAGAAGCGGTTACAATTCTTTTTTTTAAAGTAAAATCTACTACATTAGCAATGTGGGCTGTAGAAATACGGAATTGTTTAAAAATCATATTAGTATACCTTTTTCCATTGAGCTCTTTAAAAGAAATAATGGAGGTGTCGTAGCCTTTATTATTTAAATATTCCTTATAATATTTTATAGATAAATAGTGAAGAAGAATTTTCTTTTTATGAAACAAGATAGGGTATTGTGTATCCTTAAAAAATAATGGTTCCTCAATCAATAGGATTTTTCTTTTCCTTGACAAAGCAGGATGATTTGAAAACAACTGATTTGGATAAATTAAAACTACTTCCAAGACTGTTCGGTGAAAATTTTTAAGCTGAATCTATTATAATAATGAAAGGATTTTCTCACTCATTGGATTTACACTACTTTGGAAGAAGTGAGTAAGATGACCATCTTCATTAATTAGATATTTGCAGAAATTCCAAGTTGGAAGTTTTTTGTTCCAACCATTTAACTCCGGATTCGATAGCCATTTATAAAGATTGCTTCGGGGATTAGATTTTATGTTTTGTTTTTCAGACATAGTAAATGTTATGTTATATTTTGTGCTGCAGAAATTTTTTATTTGACTTGAAGATCCTGGTTCCTGGCCCCCAAAATCATTACATGGAACGCCTATGATCTCAATTTTATCACCAAATTTATCGCACAGATCTTGTAAACTTTTGTACTGCGATGTAAATCCGCACCTCGACGCTACATTTACAATCATTATCTTTTTCCCTCGAAATTTTTCAAGATGCAGGATTTCACCATCAAGAGTTGTTAGTTTTAGATCGTAGAATGACTTGTTTGGTTGCGATGTTGTATTTGAGACAATCGTGTTTTTTGAAAAAATCATTGATGCAAGACTAAAAATTGTGGTTCCGATAATGCCAGTCATAATTAATCTCCTTTTCTTCACTATTTGTTATCAGGTTTAGCTTCTAAAAATTGAATCAGAAACGAAATATCTATCTAAACTTTTACTATTTTTTGCCATTTTTTGTGTTTTGCTTTTTCCATTTTTGCGAGACAGCATAACGAAATATTCATTTACGTAATGGTCGATTTCATTGCTGGAAACTATTAGTTTGCTAAGACAGTGGCGGGGTCGAATATTCTTTAACTCACTATTTGACTGATCTAGTGAAATCCTCCTAAATATGTACTCACCTAAACTTTTTGAGCTTTTTGTCCAAGATGTCTCCGTAAATTCGTTTTTTTGGAACCTATTTTTTCTAATGGATGGGTTTTTCATATTTTCTCCTATTTTGTGTTTGACAGACCTCCATCAATGATGAAGTTATGGCCTGTAATCCAGTTATTTTCTTTATCTATCAAAAATCTTATCATTCTGCTTACGTCAGAAGCTACCCCAATTCTTCCTAAGGCATGCATTTTTTGACTAGCTTTCAACGCAATTGCGTTTTCTGTGATTTTAGATGCAAGGGGCGTATCTACTAACCCAGGGGAAACTGTGTTAATTCTAATGTTTTTTTTAGCGTATGTTTTTGCTGCTGACCTTGCTAGTCCTTCAATTCCTGCTTTTGCGCTGACAATTAACTCGTGATTTGCTAGACCGATGCTGGCAGCTGCAGTTGATGTGAGAACTATTGAGCAGTCATTTAAGGTGGATCCAGCAGATCGAATAATACCAAAAGATGATTTTAGGTTAATATTAATTGTCTCCTCAAATTCTTGCTCAGTAGATAAGTGTGCTGGTTTCAAAATTAGATTCCCAGCAAGATTAACGATTGAATCTATGCTGCCTAATTTTTCTCTTCCCGTCTTAATAAATCTATCAATGGAACTAAAGCTTCGTGCATCAACTTCCATCATTGTTGATCCCTCAATTGGCTTTCTTTTGTGATAGCCCAAAAACAAATTATAACCAAGATTTTGCAAATCTTGTACTAGTTGAGTACCAATTCCTCCTGCAGAACCAATTATTAAAACATTCATTTATAGTTTCTCGAGAGTCTGAAAAAGCTTACTACTAGAGCCAGATACACCACCTACTGTACTCCATCCTTTGGATTGTAATTCGTTTACTTTTTCTACGAGATCTCCAGCATCTTCTGCAAATGAAGATATGATGCAGTATCTCTTACTCATGTATATATCTACTTTACTCACTGAGAAGACCTGTCGATAACTTCAATTGTATTAAAATCAGGATCGTCAGTATATATGTAAGAAATTCCATCTCTGTGAATTTTTTTATTTTTGTGTGACGCTACTCTCTCATCAATGATTGCGAAATGAGGAGGATGTTGTTCGGGTGTTACGAGTGCGAGAGAAATGTTTTCAAAATTTAATAGTGCCCATGTATCATCTTGATACTGTATTTCGCAGCGAAACTTATCCACGTACCATTTAACTGATTTCTTTATATTTTTAGAGTGAATAGCTATGTGGTCAACTTTTGTTTTGCTCATGACGGCTCTAAAACTTCCCGGTTACTATAATATTTATTTTTAGTTCTTATTGAGCAGCTAGGGCAAACACTCTTCTTTTTTCCGTATCTTGGAAAATTTCTGTAATATTTGTACTCTGCTGTTTGGTTGTAGTACCTAACTTCCCATACTGCACGACAGACTGGGCAAGCTCTTAATTCTTGATCGGCTTTGCGCGCATCAACATTAATACTTGGTGGTCTTTTTTCATTAGCATGTTTTAAATCTGTACCTTTTTCTATCAATTCTAAAACTGACATTTTATTTACTCCTTTACTTGATTAAAATTAAATGGACAAAACATTGTAATGCAAGCAAAAAATGAGCGAAATGAGCGTTTTTCTAAGTATTTATAAAATGTTCTGATAATTGATATAAGTGCAAAGCTGCGATTACAAGTGCATGGTTTATTTCGCCTTTCTTGATCAAATGAGCGACTTGATCATATGAGATAAGCTCTAATTTGATTATTTCTGAACTGACATGGTTATTGTAACGTTTTATATCAATATTTTTAGCTAAGTAAGTGATTACTCTGTTTGTAAATAAGGCAGGGTTCGGTGAAAGTTCTCCAATTTTCACAATATTTTCGGCGTTATATCCTGTTTCTTCAATAAGTTCCCGTTGCGCAGCAGTTCGTATTGATTCTCCAGAGTCTACCATGCCTCCAGGTATTTCAAGTGTATTTTCGTTCGCACCGTAACGAAACTGTCTCACAAAAATTATTTCTTTATTGATCGTAACTGGGATAATGTTAACCCAGTTTGGGCAAGCTATTCTAAGAATCTCTTTATTTTTAAGGGATTCACTCTTAAAAGTACTTTTTTGTAATGATAAGATTTTTCCCGCAAAAATATCTTCAGTTTTTGTGATGCTCAAAGTTTTATAAAAATCAGACCGATATAGGTTTTAGAGCTAAATCGTATATAACTTGATTATTTTTGCTGATTGTAAGTTTCATGATGTTTTTGTCTATCATGGCCGATCCTTCAAATTCTGAAGGAAGCTCGATTTTTGGATTTGACCTATCGACTTTCCATATAAATTTATTTTCCTTTCCGGTAAGCCAAGCTGGCTCGTCAATCCATATAATATTACCAATTAATTGTACTTTTTTAATTTGACTTTTGGATTTTGGAAATAAATGTGGCTTTCCTTTAACAGAGGTTGCATACTGACTAGGTTGAATAATAGAAGTGTCCTCATTTATTGTAATAAAAAGTCGCGTGTATCCGGACCAATTTTGAAACCAGATTTGAAATTTGGAATTATTTTCGGATACCCATCTGGGACTCAGGACAGAGGGGGTTGACGAATTCTGTACGCACCCGAAAAACAAAAAAATGCTGGCTAGAGATAAATTTTTTAGTTTATTCATCTGATACCATTGAAACCCATGTTCTGTCTTTTAAATAATTGAACCATATTTTGTAAGTTACCCGCCGGAGCAAAATTGGAAATATCATGATGGGGAATGCTAAATATTTTTTTATTTTAGAGGAACTATCTATGGCTACCTTATCAATAATTATGGAACCTTTTCTGTAAGGCTCCACAATATGTTGATGTTTCCACTTTGAAAGTCCAAATGGGAGGCTTGTTCCTAGATCTTCAAAATATAACCGCGAATCGCTGATACTATAATTTTTGTGTACTACCTTAATTTTTCTCCAACCGAAAAACCAGAATGAAAAGGAAGCTTCTTTATCATCATCTATCCCGTTCCAAGAATCTATACGAACGGGTTGAGCTGCTGTTAAATATTTAATGAAACCTTTGTCATGAAATGATTTTATCACATCCAAGGGGTGCGTTTTTGTTAACTTTACTTGCTGTGTGAAATGCATATTTGTTTTGCTATTTACAATTTTAAATTACTAATGTTAAAAAGACGATGCAAGCATAATAAGCGTATTGAGCGTTTTACACAGCAATAAAATAAAAATTTTATTAGACTGCGTGGAAAAGTATCAATAATCCTATAAAGAGCATGGAAAGCGCGGGCAACATTTTGATTACTGGGTTTTTCATTTTCAAATGAGTGGCGACTGCACCTAGCATTAAACCTACAATGCCAAATGATCCAATTAAAACAATCTGGTTATTACCTGATTGCAACATAACAGTAAAAGAAATTTTTAGAATTCCCACCAGATCTCGAAACCACTTTGGAAAACTGTAACTTTCGAATTCTTTTTTAATGTTTTCATAACGCACAACCCAAACGAAAAATACCGACACAGCAGTAATAACTTTTAGTGCGCCAATAATGCTATCAGGTAAGATTATCATTTACAAGTTCTCCTTTCTAAAAAATTTATTTAATTATTCCAAATTTTTTAAGCGCAGATAGTGTTAAATAACCGAAATCTATTTCAAACCACTTAAAAGCAAAATTTGGATCTTTGGGTTTTTTATGATGATTATTTTGATATAATTCTCCCATCATCAAGAAATCGACTGGGAGTGTGTTTTTTGAATTATCATCCAAATCATGAAAGTTTCTGTAGCCTCTTTTATGACCATACCAATTGACAATAAAACCATGGATAGGCCCCATGAAAATATGTATTGGAAAAAAAATATACTGCCATAATTCTGTGCAAAAGTGTAAATAAAATGAAAAGTAAAAAAGACCAAAAAATGATCTTATGTAAATTGAATCAGAAATTTTTTCAATAGCAGGCCAGCGTGGAACTCCTCTGTCGTTTCGTTTTCCAGTGTTAAATTCAATTACCAATTTTCTATACTCTAAAAACGTGGACCAATTAAATGAAAAAATGTTTTTTATGTGCACAGGAGAATGTGGATCTTTTGGTGTGTCTGCGTGGGCATGGTGCCTTTTATGCATTATGCTGTATGCTGCTGGGTGAAGAAATGATGATCCTTGGAAGAGAAATGTCATAAAGAAAAATATTTTTTCCATAAAGTTGTCCATCTTGAACATGTTGTGGGATGCATATCGATGTAAAAATATCGTTTGGAAAAAAAGTGATACGTACCAATGAATGATTAAAAATAAAAAGATTTCCATTTTTAGTTATAACTATTGTTTTGTTTTTTAAATCTGTAATGAGACAATCCCCATTCATCTCCATTATTATATCCAAATAGGATTTCGCAGGACATGAAGAACATACGCCACCTTTGAAACCACACATGAGCGTAATCATTACCGTATGTTTCGCTAAAAACTTCAATGATTTTTTCTTGATTTTTATCCATCCTTTTCAGCCATTGTTTTGAAGTTTTCTGGTAATGTGATCCAGATAATCTCCAAGACTCCTCAATCTTTAAATCATTTTGAAAATATAAAAGGAGGTTATGTGATGGCATCATACCTCCGCTAAAAAATTCTCTTGCCATCCAATCGCCAGGTCCATTATCTTCAAAAGGATACGTTAAATATCGATGAGAAAAAATATGAACAAATAATTTTCCATCGTCATGTAAGAATCCTGATAGTAATCTAAGTAATTTTTTATAGTTTCGCATATGCTCAAACATTTCAATAGACATTATTCGATCAAACTGTTTATCAATTGAAAAAGAGTTCATATCTGATGTTATTACAGAAATATTTGATATTGAATTATTTTGACAAAGTTTTGTTATGAAATCTTTTTGATCGGCTGAATTGCTTACTGCGGTAATACTACTATTTGGATATTTTTTTGCAATATATAACGTGAGAGATCCCCAGCCACATCCTAACTCAAGGATAGATTGACCATCCTGTATTTCTGCTCGCTTGCAGCTTAGGCTAAGCATCTCTTTTTCAGAATTTTCTAGGTTCATGTTTTCTTTTGGCCAAAATCCGCTACTGTATTTCATGTGAGGACCCAAGACATATTCGAAAAAAGATGGTGGCACTTCATAGTGTTGTTCGTTTGCTTTTTCTGGAACAAGAGCAACAGGGCTATTTTTTAGAGTTTTTATCCAAGATTGATTTTTTTCTTCAATCATTTCTTGCCCTAACTTTTTTTCCATTTTGAGTCTTGCAGTACATAACTGCTTGATACCGTTTCTGATTAAAAAGTCAGGAATTAATCCTCTTTCCGCTAGTTTTATTAATTTTGTTAACATATTTAGTGGGTAATTCTAATATCTCTAGAACCAGATTTTGCAAAAATTAATTGGACATCTCCAATATTTCTTTCTAAAAATCCAGCCTCGCAAAATGCAAAATAAAACTCCCACATTTTTATAAAATGTTTAGAAAAACCCAACTGTTTTATTTCTTCTGTAGAAGAAAGAAAGTTTTCCCGCCATCTTTTAAGGGTTTCGGCATAATGGAGAGTAATATCTTCCATGTCGATTATTGCAAGGTCAGTATTATATTTAATAACATTTGCAATTTGGGCAATCGAAATCAAACAAGATCCTGGGAAAATATATTTTTTTATAAAATCCACGGAATTTTTGTAGATATCAAATTGCTGGTCATTATATGTGATACCTTGTAAAGCAACTAAGCCATCAGGTTTAAGTAATGATGAAACTTTTGAGAAGAACAATGGAATGAATTCATACCCAACGGCTTCTATCATTTCAATAGAAATTATTTTATCATATTTGCCTTTAAGGTTCCTGTAATCTTCTTTTATAAGTGTAATCTTTGATCCTAACCTATGTGTAGAAATTAATTCTTCGACGTAACTGTATTGAGCATCCGATATTGTAGTTGTTGTAATAGAACAACCGTAATTCTTTGCTGCATGCATTGCGAAACTCCCCCAACCGGTACCAATTTCTAAAATATTATCCTTTTTCTTTATATCGAGCTTTCTGCAAAGTCGATCTAACTTCTCTATTGATGCATTTTCAAGTGAAGATGAGCTATTTTCGAAAATTGCGCAAGAATATGTCATTGTCCGGTCTAACCAAAGTTTATAAAATTCATTGCCGACGTCATAATGTGCTAATATATTTTTCTTACTGCCTAAGATTGTGTTCTTTTTTCTATGGTGTATCATGATATTAATTGGTCTGATAATTTTTGCAAGACCTGTATCAATTTCAGATAAAACTTCTTTATTTTGAAGTACAATTTGCAAAAGAGTACGTAAATTACTTGATTTCCAGGATCCTGCCATGTAAGCCTCCGCCACTCCAATAACACCACCGCTGCCAAGCATTACGTAGAAATCTTGTGAGAGGATATGCACCTCCGTCTGCAGATCATCCCTTGAATTACCAAAAGAGAAATTTCCTTCTTTGTCATTAATTTTGATGAAACCAGTTTTAATTTTTTTAAATTTTTTGATAAAAGCTTTTCTGAAAAAAGAGGACAAAAAGGATTTACCGCCTTGTTTTGGTTTTTTATAGTCCAAGTGGTGGAAATTTGAATTAAAAGTCATGAATTTTAATACCTTTCATTTCTTTTTTTAGGGTGAACAAAAAATGGTGCCCTTTTCAACCACAACTTAGCAGCTTGCCAATGAATCCGGAAGACGACTATGACCGTGATAAAAGGGAAGCGAATTAATTGATTTATTAAGCTAATATAATTAAAGGGGATCCTATGTAGTTGGAGTGTGGCATCAAACACTTTAATGTCATTTTTATAGTTTTTCATGTTCACAAGAATATTTTTCCCCGGCTGTGTGAATAACCATTCATAGTTGTGGTCCATTCCCCAAAAGGGGCTAACATGAAGTTTTTTTTCAAGATCAGCTTTCAAATTTGCAAATTTAACATCATTTTCCTTATCATGAATGATGTAAGCATGCCTTTCATTCCAAGGCGTGTTTGTTACTTCCGCCATAATAACCTCCACCTGGGTGTCTTTATTATCAAAACAATAATAAAAACTGACTGGGTTAAAGCAAAAGCCAAAATACCTAAGGTGAGTTAATAATCTTATTGGACCATCTAGTTTAGTTCCTGTTCTTTTTTGTACTGTGTCGCGGACTGCTGATCTAAGGTCTATTTTTGGGTCACCATGGTAATCCTTGCGATTAAAGGAAACAATAGCAGGCTTATTAACATTCCACAGCCAGGACTTTTGGGTGATATTATCTAATCTTTCCAAATCAATGTATGTAAGAAATAATGGATAAGAAAATATATTTTTGAATGGTTCATACCTACGGTGTCTGATGGTTCCTTTGTAAATGAAGTGATTTTTAGAAAGATTCACAAGGACTCACCAAGTTGATTACATACTTCTATCGCACTGACTACACCATCTTCATGAAAACCATTATGCCAATATGCACCGCAATAATACGTATTATTTTTACCACTTATCTCATCCCTACGATGTTGAGCTTTTATTCCACTTGGTGTGAAAAGTGGGTGTTCGTAACTTAAACGTTTAATGATTTTTTTTTGGTCAATGAGATGCTCATTGTTTAAAGTTACACAAAAGGTTCGGTTGCAACGAAGGCTCTGAAGTATATTCATGTTGTATGTCAACGAAACTGGTTTATCATCATCACGATCTAATAAGTAATTCCAGCTTGACCAAGCTAATTTTCTTTTTGGAAGTATTGATTCATCGTAATGTAATAGAGCACTATTTTTTTGGTAGGGTAAAGAACCAAGAATCTCTCTTTCTTCTTTAGTTGGTTTTTCTAGTAACCTAAGGGATTGATCGCTGTGTGTAGCAAAAACTACAGCATCAAAAGATTCTTCATGTGCGGGTTTAGTTCCGTAATAAATTTTAACGGAATCTTGCTCTCGTTTCACATTTTTCACGGGAGCTGATAATCTTATTTTTTGCTTGAAGTCCATAATGATTTTATCAACATAAGACTTCGAGCCGTTTTGAATTACCCACCATTTAGGCCTATCAATAATTTGTAGAAGGCCATGGTTATCAAAAAATCTTATAAAGAATACTGCAGGCATTTTCATCATCATGGATGGAACGGTACTCCAAATAGCTGCGCCTATAGGAATTATATAATGATTTATAAACTCATTTGAATAATTATTGCTGATTAAATAATTCTCTAAAGTAGTATCATGAGATAAAGAAGCGGCATCTTTCCGTGCTTCTTTATTAAACCTCATCATATTGTAAAGCATGCCATGAAAGTATGGGTTCAATAAATTTGACCTTTGGGCAAATAAGGCATTTAGAGAGTGACCAGCATATTCCAAGTCTTTTTTTCTTGAGGTCACGCTGAATCCCATTCTCGTAAGCTGTCGCTTTACCTTGAGCTTATCTAAGAGTGCGATAAAGTTGGGGTAGGTTCTTTCGTTGTATACAATGAACCCAGAATCTACAGCCCAAGTTTTCCCTTCAAATTGTATGTCATGTGTATGTGTGTGCCCTCCAACATAATCATTTTTCTCGAACAAACTGATACTATGATTTTTGTTTAAAATATATGCTGCAGTTAAGCCTGATATCCCAGTTCCGATTATAGCGATTTTCATTTCAGTTTAGATTGTCATATAAGTATTTAAAAAAGTCAGTCCCAATTTTGGGGTATCATTTTTATCTTAGATTTGTCGTACCCAATTTCTTGGAGCTTATTAATTATACTTTTGAGCAAATCATTATCCATTTTTGGTTCTCTTGCCATTATCCAAACGTACTTTCTGGAGGGGTAGCCAATCACAGTGTAACTATAATCTTCGGCGAGCTGAATTATCAAAAACGGTAGCTTGAATGGCCATAAGAATTGCATTCGCCATTCAGCATTAGTTTCTTTATTGTAGACGAATCCTTTCGGAAAGTACTTTTTCAGTTTACCTTCTGCACTTCCTTTATTGAAGGTGAATGTCGTTTCAATTACACCTTCCTTGTTTAATCTGTAACTTTCCTTTGCGTTAGTTGCCCCCTTTTCAATAAATGTGGGAATATTTGCTATCACAAACCAATCGCCCATAAAACGTTTTAAATCTACATAACTGACTGTTTTCATTGGATCAGAATTCTGTCTTTCTGTAATCATTTTGCAGCCACAAAAAAATACGCACAAGCATGCCAATAAGACTGTAGTTATGTTTTTCAAATTTAAGTAAAACGGATTTTTGCATTTA